>Ga0265325_10000949_pt1 | contig 20963 bp, 17 predicted proteins | sample 41420metaG_FD_202090 | JGI IMG/M metagenome (GOLD analysis project Ga0265325, IMG submission 202090) | Rhizosphere microbial communities from Carex aquatilis grown in University of Washington, Seatle, WA, United States - 4-14-20 metaG | ecosystem: Host-associated > Plants > Roots > Rhizosphere... | reverse complement strand
AGCGGGACGAACGACGGCTCGAGAGGGCTGACGCTGCCGCTCGCGTCCGGCCGGCCGCACCCGCACACCGCGACGACCCCCTCGTCGAGCGGCTCGAGATCGAGCGCGCGCTCGAGCACGCCCTCGTCGAGCGCCACCGTGACCCACGGCCCGAGGCCGAGCTCGGTGCAGAGGAGGTAGAAGGTCTGGCTCAGATGGCCCGCGTCGAGCAACGTGGCGCGATAGATCTTCGGGTGGCGCCGGTACTTCCGGTAGCTCCGCCGGAAGCGGGCCGCCATCACGAACGCGACGTCCGCGTCCGCGAAGTACCACTGCCCCGCCGTCCCGCCCTCGACGAGCGCGCGCGCCGAGCCCTCGTCCAGCGCCGCGATCTGCTCGAGAGCGTGCTCTCCTCCGAGGTAGTGGTACAGCCCGGGCGAAAGCCCCTCGACCCGCCGGACGACGGGGTACACCTCGATCGGATGGAGGCTGCCGCCCGAGGGGCTCGTCCGCTTGAGCCCGACCTCGTCCCCGGCGAGCCGTACCGTCCCGTGGGCGCCCCATACCCAACGCAGGAGCGTGGCGAGCTCGGCCACGTCGACGGGCCGCCGGACGTCGTCGAACGTGCGCACCGTGCGGCGACGGGCGAGCACCTGCCGGAGGGCAGAGTCTCCCTCGCTCCGCGGCAGGGGCGTCCGCGGGCAGCCGCGCACGGGAAATGCCGGCAGCGCGGACCCGGCGTACCCGGAGGTGGGAGGTTGCCGCCCGTCCCGCCCCGGGACCGCTGCTCGCACGCCGTCCCACCGGGCACCGAGGTGCAGCGCTGCCGCGTCGGGCCACCAGCCGAGAGCCGTCAGCTCCTCGTCCCGCCGTCGAAGGTCCGGGAACGGCTCGCCGGGATCGTCGGAGACGACGAGACCGTCCCGTCCGAGCTCGTCGGCCCACGGATCGCCCTCGTCGAACCACGTCCAGGAGCGGATCGGGACGGCGAGTAGCGCCTCCAGCACACCCGGAGTGAGCCGCACGCACTTCCCGGTGAGCAGCGGCCGCACGACGACGCGAGGGTCGCCGTCCTCGGCCACGCTCAACGCGAGGTGGCGGGTGCGGCGCACCCAGGGCATCGTCGTCTATTCGCCGCGGTCGTCGTCGTCGTCGTCGCCGCCGTGCGGGCGTTCGGCGGCAAGAATGTGGATGAGAACCTGCGAGTCGCCGGCGGAATCGGGATCCGGAGGCGGCTCGGGTGCCGGGCGGTCGGGCTCGTTCTCAGAAATGGTGTCCTCCTTCGTCCGCAGTTTGACCAGCGCTCGCGGTGCGGCAAGTATCTCGTACTCGCTCAAGACGGGTCAATCAGCCGCCCAGTCGCCGGACAGGACGTTTCCCAGCTCCCGGCGACCCGGTGGGCTCGTCAGGGATTCGTTGGGCGGTACTCGAAGCTCGGCCCGGCCCCGAGGAAGATCGGCTTGCCGGTCTTGGTATCGGTGCCGCCGAGGCCCGAGTCGATCGTGACCAGCGTCTTTGTCTGCTCCTTGAGCGACTCCATCAGCCCGACAGCGGCGGGGAGGCTGCTCGGGTTGCCGTTGAACGTGTCATGCAGGACCTTCAGCAGGCTCGTGTACGTGTAGTTGAACGTGTCGCATCCGTACCGGGCTGCCGAGCCGGTCGCATACCCGGCCGACGTCGGGTTTGCGACCATCGGCAGGACCTTCGCCGGTTCGAACGGAATCGGGGGTCCGACGTGGCCCCAGAGCGGGTCGGCATCGGGGGTGTGCTCGAGTCGCTTCCCTTTCACGATCTCGGCGTAGCGGTAGTAGTGCGCGAGCTCGCCCCCGGGCACGAGGTCGTCGAGCGGCGAGTGAGAGGTGCCCTCGCCCTGCTCGAGGATGAGGTCGATCGCGGTATTCGCGCTCGCGACGTCCGTGACCTCGACGATCTTGACGTGCGGGGAGTCGAAGAACGCCTGCGTGACCTGGTACTCCTTCCGGCCGGTGAAGATCGACTGGCCCGCCTTCTCGATCGCCTGCTTGATCGCGTCGTAGAACGCGCCGATGGTCAGCGGCTGGCCCTTGCCGGCCGCACTCGTGGCGGTCGGCGGCTTCTCCGGCTCCTCGATCGCCATGAACACGTTCTCGACCAGCTCCAGCGAGAACGGCTCGAGCGGCACGACGAGGCCGCCACCGACCGCCCCGGGGAGCGGCCCCGGGTACTTCGGGATGAAGCCCGGACGGTCGATCACCGGGGCTCCGCCGATCGCGTTCAGCACGTTCGCGGCGAGCAGGAAGTGGGACATCTCCTCGATCACGACCGACGACACGAGCGCGGCGATCTCGGTGTTGCCGGACCCGAGCGAGTAGAGCGCGTAGAGGTAGGCCGGGATCGTCGCGTGCTCGAGCTCGATCGCCCGCTGCAGTGCCGTCCGAAGCGCCTCGACGGAGTCGAGGCCCTTGGCGAGCTCGCCCTTCAGCACGAGTGTCAGGGCGTCGCCCCCCGAACCGAGATCAGGCGGGCGAACGCTGCCGCCTTTCCGCCCAGGAGCTGCGTCTTGAGGTTCCCGAGCTCGGTGCCGCTCGGCACAGGCGGGTAGATGCGCGGCCGCGGCTCGGCCGGCGCGGTCCCGAGGAGGGGGTTGCCGTCGGGGCCGGGGCTCCCGAGCCAGCTCAGGATCGCCGACCGCTTGGCGCTCGAGAGGTCACGCGTGACGGGCATCGAGTTCGAGCCGGCGGGATCGAGGCCGAAGGCGAGCAGCAGCAGCTCCCGGTGGGCGCAGACGTCCTCGTACGACGACAGGTCGAGGAAGTCCTGCATGATCGGGTACAGGTTCGCGTACTGCTGGAAGACCGGCTGCAGGCTGCCGTTCCACGTTACCGGGTCGTCCGCCTCGAAGCCGCTGAACACGCGCAGGCTGACGAAGTTCCACGGGTTGACCAGGGCGCCGTCGTCGTCCGCGAGCGTCGCGGTGATGCCGTAGACCTGGCCGTCGATGTAGTCGCGCGGCCAGCCGGGGTCGGAGGTCGCGACGGAGACGACCGCGACGCCGTCCGCGTCGGTGGTCACGCTCGCCGGAACGGTGACGGCGCTCTCCGGCACGCCGACCGTCCAGCCGGCGGGAGAGACGCCGCCGGGGCCGGCGGGAGGCTGGAGCCCGTCACTGTTCTCCTGGAGCGCAATCGTGGCATTCGCGTAGGGCCGGCCGAGGTTCGTGGCGTAGAAGCTGACGGTCGCCTCGGCAGCGGGGTCGCACCTGAAGACGAACTGGTCGGCACGCACGAACACCGGTGCCTCGACGACACCCGGCTGGCCGGCGCAGACGATCGACAGGGGCGCCGCGGCGATCTGCTCGAGCTCGGCTGCCTCGAGTGGACGGTCGGCGGGGAGCACGACGACGCCCGCCGTCTGCGCGTACCAGCCGGCGCTCGGCTCGTACGGCACCGGGCAGATCGTCTGGCCGCCGACCTCGAGCGAGAGCTCGCCGATGTTCGTGAGATCGCCGCCCGCCGCCGATGTCGGGTGCGCGTTGCCGAGGTCGAGGTACACCTTCGCCGTCGCCTCGTCGACCACCGCGGTACAGGAGTTCAGCAGTCCGCCCGGCCCGGCGACGAACTTGCGGCCCCGCGCGAGGTGCCGGGGCTCGGCGGCACTGCCCGGCCCGATCGTGCCGACGACGCGTCCGCGGGTGAACTCGGGATCGCCGAACTGCATGTTGAAGCCGTCGACGCCGAACTTGATCGACAGGATCCCGTCCGGTGAGGCGGCGCGCAGCGCGTGCAGGAAGGGCGAGCCGCCCGTGTCACCCCACTCGACGCTCGTGAGGACGGACTGGTAGTACGCGCCGGCGTTCGCGTCGGAGAAGGGGCCTGGCGCGCGCGCCCAGATGTCGAAGAACGCCGCCGGCTCGAAGGCGCCTCGGGCCACGGTCGCGCCGGTCCCGTCGGCGATGCGAACCTCGAGACCGAAGATCATCGACGCCATCTGCTGGCACGGGTCGAGGTCGACGAGCTTGGCCGGCGCGGCACGATCGGAGTCCGCGATCAGCATCTGGCGCACCGGGTCGTCGAGGGGCGCCGGCGACCCGTCGGCGAGGAACGCCGACGTCACGGCGCAACCGATCAACCTGAAGTCGGCTTCACCGTCGGGATTCCACCAGCCGTTCATTTCCTTCCTCCCCATCAACTCCTGGAAGGACGGCTCGAACGTCGCGTTGTCGAAGTGGATCGGATCGTTGTTGACCGTCGACACGGACGCCTGAAAGCGCCCCGCGAAGTGCAGCCGCAGCGGGCCGAGGTAACCCATGACCGAGCGACGACCATAACATGGGGCCGTTGCCCGGGTTCTTGACCCGTCGAGTGGCGGCGCATAGGCTCGCCGACCGGCGGGTCAATCAGCGCACGTGACCAGGGAGGATACGAAGATGGCGTCATCACCCAGTCCGTTGCACGACTTCGTGACGCGGATGCAGAACGAGCCCGACCTGCAGCAGCAGTACGCCGCCGATCCCACCGGGACGATGACGGCGGCAGGGCTGTCGTCGGAGGATCAGAACGTCGTGCAGAGCGGTGATCTCAACCAGCTGAATGCCGCGGTCCAGCAGCAGGGCGGCTCGCCCGTGCACGACATGGACTGGCTCATCATCCCCTCCGACGCGGGTCCAGATTCGACCGGGGCGTAGGCGGCGGCCCTGACCGAGCGGCGCGGAAGCCTGACGGTCGTCGGGACGGGCATCAACGCCGCGGCGCAGACGACACCGGAGGCGCGCGCGGCGGTCGAGCAGGCCGATGAGGTCGTCTACCTCGTCCCCGAGGCGGCCGCGGCGCGGTTCGTCGAGCAGCTCAACCCGCGTGCGCGTTCGCTCCACGGCCTCTACGGTGCGAGCAAGCCGCGGCGGGAGACGTATTCGGAGATCGTCGAGGAGCTGCTCGGCCCGGTTCGGGCGGGCGTCCGGCTCTGCGCCGTCTTCTACGGCCACCCGGGCGTCTTCGTCTATCCGACGCACCGCGCGATCGCGCTCGCACGTGCGGAGGGCTTCTCCGCGAGGATGCTGCCGGCGGTCTCGGCCCTCGACTGCCTCGTGGCCGATCTCGGCATCGACCCCGGCGACCCGGGCCTCGTCTCGTACGAGGCGACGAAGTTCCTCCTGAACCGGCGGCAGCCGGACACGACCGCGACGCTCGTCCTCTGGCAGCCCGACGTCATCGGCCAGCCGTTCGCCCTTCCCGACGGGCGCGGCTCGCGGCTGCCGGTGCTCGTCGAGTACCTGTGCGGCTTCTATCCGGCGGAGCACGGGACGATCGTCTACATGGCATCGCCCTACTCGCTCTTCGATCCGGTCGTCTTGCGGGTCCCGCTCGGCGAGCTCGAGCAGGAGCTGCTGCCGCGCGTACCGACCCTCGTCCTCCCCCCTCTCGGGGAAGCGACCATCGATCGCGCGGTGCAGGAGCGGTTGCAGCTCGGCACGGCGCAACCCGGCACCTAGGGCCGGCCCTCGATACCCTCGCGGCGTGCGCGGGCCTCGGCGGCGAGGGCGGTCGCGCCCTTCGCCTCGTACAGCGCCTCGGCCTCGGTGGCCGCCGCCCGGGCCTCGTCCGGCCTGCCGGCTGCGTCCAGAGCCTCGCTGAGACTCAGGTAGGCGTCGCCGCGCAGGACGAGCGCGTCGGTCGGCTCGAGCAGCTCGATCGTCTCCCGGGCGAGCGCTTCGGCGCCGGCCGCTTCCCCCGTGCGGGCAAGTAACGTCGCCCTGGTCGTGCGCACGCGCACCTGATAGGAGAGCGCGTCCGCCCCGACGTCCGCCGCAAGCGCGAGCTGCGCTTCCGCCTCTTCGTTGCGGCCCTGGCGGTGGAGCGCCTCGGCGAGCACCGCCGTCGCGAAGGTCGCGTTGACGCGCTCGCCGACGGCGGACAGGGCCTCGAGCGCGAGCCGTGCGATTCCTTCGGCCGCAACCGGATCACCTGCGTCGAGCTCCGCGCGTGCCGCCCAACAATCGAGGCTCGCCCGCAGGACGCGGTGTCCGAGCTCGTCGAGCACTTCGGCCCCCTGCGCGAAGAGCCTCCGCGCCTCCTCGAAGCGTCCGCGCATGCTCTCGAGCGCTCCGGCACAGGCAATGAGCACCGCCTCCGCCATCGGGTCGCCGCGCGCCGCGTCGAGGAGGGCGGACAGCTCGGCGAGCCCGTCGGGGACGGGCGCCGGCCCGGTAACGAGCGTGAGCGCGAGACCGACCTGCCTTTGGCGCCGGGTGCTCCGCGCGCCGACCTCGTCCGCCGTCTCGCGCGCCCGCTGGAAGAGCTCTGCCGCCTTGCCCGACTCGAGACGGTTCCAGTGCCACTGTCCCAGGACGTGCAACGCCTTCGCAACTGCGACACGGTCTTCCGCGGCGGTCGGGTCGGCAACGAGGTCAGCCGCTGCCTGCACCGCCTCCTCGAAGCCGAAGGGGCCGGTGTAGAGCCGCAGATATGCGCGCTCCAGCTCGGCGTGGGCCTGGGTGGGGCGGCGGCCGGTGGCGGCGGCACGGCTTGCGGCTTCGGTGAGCACGGTGTCGGCGCGCTCGAACTCTCCTCTGGCTCCCAGGACGGCCCCGAGGTCGATCAGGAGCCGGAGTCGCTCGGCGTCGTCGCTCGGCAACAGCTCGGCCGCGCGTGCGAGCAGGTTCGTCGCCGCCGGCATGTCGGCCCGCAGGTAGGCGCGTCCGCCTGCGCCGGCGAGCAGGCGGCCGGCGCGCTCGCCGAGCGCACGGATCTCGTCGTCGACGCTGCCGAGCTCCTCGCGGAGCCGGAAGGCCTGTTCGAGGTGGTAGGCGAGGATCTCCTCGAGCTCGACGATCCGGTGCGCTCCGGCCTGCTCGAGCCAGGCGGCGAAGGCTTCGTGCAGCGCCGCCCGCTGCGCTTTCGGCAGCGCGGAGTAGGCCTGCTCGCGGACGAGCGCGTGCCGGAAGCGGTAGGCCTCGCCGCCGGTGAGCTGCGGCTCGGCCGGCCGGAGCAGGTCCTTGCGCAGAAGCCCGGTCAGCGCGGCCTCCTGCGCGTCCGGGGAGAGCTCCGGTGCGAGCGCGGCGAGCGCGCCGACGTGGAAGAGCTCGCCCTCGATCGCGCCGCACTCGAGCAGGAGCCGCTCGGCCTCGGGTAGCCGCTCCAGCCGTGCGGCCAGCAGCACCTGCACCGTCGGCGGCAGCGACAGCTCGTCGTCGCCACCGAGCCGCCGGCCCTCCTCCGCGAGCATCGTCAGCAGCTCCTCGACGAAGAGCGGGTGGCCGCCCGCCGCCTCCACGACCCGGGCGCGCAGCGCCGCGTCGAGCTCGGCGCCGCCGGGGAGGTTCGCGAGCAGCAGGCCGCTGTCATGCTCGTCGAGCGGCTCGAGCGAGACCGTCATCGTGTTCGGCTTGCCGCCACCCCAGCTCGGCCGGGCCTCGAGCAGCGCCGGCCGGGCGATGCCGGCAAGCAGGATCGGCGCGCCGCGCGAGCGATCGGCGAGGCCTTCGAGCAGATCGAGCAGCGTCGGCTCGGCGTCCTGGAGGTCGTCGACCACGACGACGACCGGACGGACGGCCGCGAGCCCTTCGAGCAGCCGCCGCAGCGCCCAGGCGATCTCGTCCGCGCCCGGCTGCGGGCCGAGCCCGAGCAGGCCGGCCAGCCGGTCGGCGACCGCCTCCGCGTCCGGGCCCGGGACAAGAGCGGCGATGCGCTCCCTCGCGCCGGCCGTGTCGTCGCCGATGCCGGCGGCGCTGCGGACGATCTCGACCACCGGCCAGTAGGTGATCCCCTCGCCGTAGGCGAGGCACTGCCCGGCGAGCACCGTCGCCTCGTCGCCGAGGGTCTTGACGAGCTCGGCGACCAGCCGCGACTTGCCGATCCCCGCCTCACCGCAAACGGTGAACAGCTGACAGGCCGGCGAGCGCACCGCATGCGCAAACGCCGTCTCGAGCAACAACAGCTCCCGCTCGCGGTCGACAAGCGGCGCATCCAGCCGCCTGGCCACCCCCGGCGCCGACGGATCGAGCCGCAGGAGCCGCAACGCCTCCTCCCCCGCCGGCTCGCACTCGACCGCGTCCCGCACCAGACGCTGCGTCGCCGCCGCGAGCAGGATCTCCCCCGGGTCGGCACGCCGCTCCAGCTCCCGCGCAGCCTCCACCGGCCCGCCGGCCGCATCCGCGGCTGCGATCACGACACCGGTCGCGACGCCCGCCCGGATGACCAGCCCCGCGTCCAGCTCCGCGAGCGCCGCACGCGCCTCGTCCGCCGCGCGCACGGCGCGCAGGGCATCGTCCTCGCGCAGCACCGGCACCCCGAAGACGGCGAGCACACCCGCCCCGACCGCCTCCTGCAGGTGGCCGCCGTGCCGCTCGACCGCAAGCCGCACCGCAGTCGCGGCGCGTTCGCTCAGCCCGCGCAGCACCTCCGGGTCGCCGCCGGCCGGCACCTCGACCGAGAGCAACACCGCCGTCACGCTCTTCCGCACCTCCCGCAGGCGGGCCGGCAGAGACGGCGGCGGCGGCTCCGCGGCCGCCTCCGCTGCGGCCTCGGGCGGCTCGAGGTCGAGCTCGGCGTCCTGGAGCAGGATCCGCTGGTGCAGCCGCTGCAACGGCTGCCGCGGCTCGATCCCGAGCTCGTCCACCAGCAGCCGCCGCGTCTGCTGGAAGACCTCGAGCGCCTCGGCCTGACGGCCGCTGCGATAGAGCGCCAGCATCAGCATCGCGCGCACCCCCTCCCGCAGCGGGTGCTCGCGCGCGAGCCCCTCCAGCTCCGGCACAAGCGCGGCGCTCTCGCCCAGCTCGAGCTCCGCCTCCAGGCGCTGCTCGACCACGGCCAGGCGCAGCTCCTCCAGCCGGGCGATCTCCGACTGCGCAAACAGCTCGTCCTCGACGTCCCCCAACGGCCGGCCCCGCCAGAGCGACAGTGCCGAGCGCAAGAGCTCCGCCCGCTCCACCGCCGCAGCCGCTCCCGCCCGCCGCACCAGCTCCTCGAACCGGTCGACGTCCAGCTCACCCGGCTCGAGATGGAGCAGATACGTCGACGCAGCCGTCTCGATCCGCTCCGGCCCCAGCAGCCGCCGCAGCAGCGTCACCTGATTCTGCAGCGCCGCCCCGGCCGTCGCCGGCGGCCGCTCACCCCAGAGCGCGTCGATCAGCCGGTCGGCGCCGACCCGCTCGTTCGCATGGAGGATCAGGAACGCGAGCAGGCAGCGCTGCTTGCCCGCCCGTGGCACGACGACGCCCTCGCCCGTAGCGATCTCGAGCGGCCCGAGGATCCGCAGCTCCATCTGCCGGGCGACGCTACCAGCCGAGGCATGCCCGCACCCCGCTCTCGCAGGCGTGTTGGACCCGGGTTGGGGGCTGGTTGGGGCCCGCCCGGATCGTGCTCCTCATCGATGGACGCCGTGTCCATCCCGAGCGAGGAGGCACGCGATGTTCGAGACCAGGCGGAACCTCCTCGCGGCGACAAGGCTCGTGCCGCTGCTGCTGATCGCCGGCGTGGTCGCAGGCGGCTCGTCCACTTCCACCAGCGGCAGCATCCGCACGGCGCTGGCCCAGACGGCCGGCGCCGGTACGGTCGGGAGCGCGGCGCGGGCGGGAACCCAGCTGCTGGGCAGCCCCTCGGTGCGGATCGCGATCGTCGACACCGGCGTGGCGCCGCTGGCCGGCCTGGCCGCCAACATCAAGGGCGGCACCGACCTCGTCGACGGCACCGCCCCCCGCCCGGACGGCAACGGCCACGGCACCGCCATGGCCAGCATCGCCGCCGCCCGCCCCGGCAAGCCCGGCGCTGTGAGCGGCGTCTGCAGCCTCTGCACGATCGTTCCCGTCCAGGTCATCGGCAGCGCCGGCCTCGGCACCACCGCCCTCGCCGCCGCCGGCATCCGCTGGGCAACCCAAGACCACGTCAACGTCATCAACGTCTCGCTCACCTCACCAAGCGACGACCCCGACCTCGACGCCGCCATCAAGGACGCAACCGCAAACGGCATCGTCGTCGTGCTCGCCGCCGGCAACAGCGGCTCCACCGACCCGGGCGCAGGCGGATACCCCGCCGCCGCCTCCCCCACCGCCATCACCGTCGCCGGCGCCGATGGGTCGGGCCACCTGTTCCCGTGGTCGAACCACGGCCCCTGGGTCCAGATCGCCGCCCCCGGCAGCCTCCCCGCCCTCACCCTCAAAGGCAAGGCCTTCACCGCCACCGGCACCTCCGCAGCCGCCGCCTACGTCAGCGGCGCCGCCGGCCTGATCTTGAGCGCCAACCCGTCGCTCACCCCTGCCCAGGTGCAGACGCTCCTCCTCACCACCGGCACCCCCACCCCCGGACTCGACGTCCAAAGCGGCAACACCATCAACCTCCAGGCCGCCCTCACCGCCGCCACCACGGGATAGACCTCCAAGGCTCCCGTCAGAGGCCGAGGATCAGCATGAGCGCGGCTTCCACGGCGCGCAGCTCGCCGGCTTCGAGGCGTCCCGCCGAGCGACCGAGGCGCTGCGGATCGACGACGGTGCGGCCGTCGAGGTGGGTGCCACCAGCGTCATGCTGCGGTCGAGGAACTCGCCGGCCTGGACGATGACCGCGTAGCGCGCAACCGCGCTGCTCGTGCCCGCGCGTGTCGCGGCGTGGCGGGAGATGGAAGACCTCGCTCACGACCTCCCGTCGCCGCGTTGGACGCGGGTTGGAGCCCCGTTGGGGCCCCCGGCGATCGTGCTCCTTGTCGATGGACGCCGTGTCCATCCCGAGCAAGGAGGAACACAATGTTCAAGATCAGGCGCAACCCCCTCGCAGCGACGAAGCTCGTGCCGCTGCTGCTGATCGTCGGCGTGGTCGCGGGCGGCTCGTACGCCTTCACCGCCTCGAACACCGTCGCCGCGGCCCCCGCGGGCATGGGCGAGTCGTCCTCGTTCAGCGGCTACGCGGCGACCACCACGAAGTGGAACCTCGAGGCCGCCGACCCTTCGAAGATCGACTCGGTCGAGTTCAACCTCAGCCCGGTGACGGCGGCGACGACCGTCTACGCGGGAGCCGACAACGGCACGACGATCTCGTGGACGAGCACCTGCACCCTCGTCGGAAGCATCGTCAGCGGCTCGGGCCACTACAGCTGCAACTTCGGCAGCGACCCGTCGGTGTCCGCCACCATCAAGCTCGCCGTCTCGGCAGCCAACTAACCGAGAGACGGGACGAGACCGATGACACTCCGGTACACGCAGCGCGGCGGGGAGACTTCTCCCCGCCGCCACGGCCGCATGCGGCGCTCGCTCGCCGCCCTCGCCGCCCTCGCCGTCCTCGCCGCCCTCTGCTTCTTCCTCGCGCCGACGAAGCTCGGCGGCAAGGCCGACTACGTCGTCACCTACGGCGTCAGCATGGAGCCGCACTTCCACGCCGGAGACCTCGTCGTCGTCCGCGCCCGCAGCAGCTACCGGGTCGGCCAGGTCGTCGCCTACCAGAACCGCGAGCTCGGACGGATCGTCCTCCACCGCATCATCGGCCGCATCGGCGACCGCTACGTGTTCAAGGGCGACAACAACGACTTCGTCGACCCCTACCACCCCACCCGCGCCGAGCTGGTCGGCCGGCTCTGGCTGCATGTGCCCCGCGCCGGCAGCGCGCTCTCCTGGCTCGAGGCGCCGCGGCACGCCGCCTTCACGGGCGGGCTCGCCGTCGCCCTGACGCTCCTGCTCGGCGGCGGCGCCGCAGGCCGGCGGCGCCGGCGCAGCACCCCCCACACCGCAAGCGCCCGGGTGCCCCGCCTGTGGGTCGCCGAGTCGGCGCGGCCGCTGCTCGGCGCCGCGCTGATCGCCGCGCTCGCCTTCGGGCTGATCGCCGGCGTCTCCTACCGCCGCTCGACGACGCGGCTCGTCGAAGCCCCCGGATACGTACAGCAGGGAACGTACGCCTACTCGGCGCACATGGCTCCCAGCGCCGTCTACCCGAGCGGCCGGCTCGCGACGGGCCAGACCGTGTTCACGAAGCTCGTCCACGAGGCCCAGATCAGCTTCTCCTACCGGCTCCTCTCCGCCCTGCCGCACACCCTGCACGGCAGCGCGCAGCTCCAGCTCGAGCTCCGAAGCGCACTCGGCTGGACGCTTCCCCTGCCGAGCCCGCCCGCTCGCGTCTTCTCCGGCGACTCGGTACAGCTCGCACAGACGCTCGACCTGCCCGCACTCGAGACGGAGCTCTCCCGCTACCTCGCACGCACCGGGATCCAGAGCGACAGCTTCACGCTCGTCGCGACCCCGCGGATCAGCGTACGCGGCACCGTCTCCGGACAGCCGCTCGTGTCGGCGTTCGAGCCGACGCCGCTGACGTTCATCGTCGACCCGTCCACGCTGCGCCTGGCGCAGTCCGCAGGCAGTGCGGCTCCGGGCCAGCCGGCTGCCGACCCGCTCCATCCCGGCGCCGCCGGCACCGTCGCCCGGATCGTTCCGCGGACGATCGGCCTCCCCGGTCGCACCCTCCCCGTCGCAAGCGCACGCCGGATCGCCCGGCTCGGCCTGCTCGCCGCGCTCGCGCTGGCCGCGCTCGCCCTCGCCGCCGGCTGGCTCGGCCGCTGCCCCGGCGAGGCAGCGAAGATCCGCCGCCGGTACAGCGAGCTGCTCGTCTCCGTCACCGCCGCGCCCACCGCGCCGGACGGCGACATCGTCGACGTCGAAAGCTTCGACGACCTCGCCCGGGTCGCCGCCTGCTGCGAGCGACCCATCCTCGCCAACCGCCGCACAACCGGCTCCGACCACTTCTACATCACCGACAACGGCACCACCTACCACTACACGCCCAACACCGCCGCAGTGGAAGCCTGCAGCCCGCTCTCCAACCCTGCGAAAGAGCTCCCGTGTCTGATCCGGACGCACGGATGACCGCCGTCCTGAGCTTGCGGGAGTGCCGGGGGCGGGACTCGAACCCGCATGCCCGAAGGCACCCGATTTTAAGTCGGGCGCGTCTGACCAGTTTCGCCACCCCGGCCGGCGCAGCGTAGCGCCCGCCTGAGCTCCGGGCCGTATGGCAAGGTCTCCCGGATGATTCACGACACGATCGTGACGCTCGCCGCGCTCGGCGTGGCCGGACAGGTGGTCGCCGGCGGCCTCATCCTCGTCGGCGCCGCCCACCTCGCCGGCGTGCGCGCACCGCTCGAACGGCTGCGCTCCTTCCTCTGGGGCTACGAGCTGTGGGCCGCGTTCGTCGTCTCCGCGGTCGCCACGGGCGGCAGCCTCTTCTTCTCGGAGGTGGCGGGCTTCGTCCCCTGCGAGCTCTGCTGGTTCCAGCGCATCTGCATGTACCCGCTCTCGATCATCACGCTCCTCGCCGCCGTGCACGGCGAGCATCGGATCGCCCGCTACCTGCTGCCGCTGCCGGTCGTCGGCTCCGGCATCGCGATCTACCACCTCCTCGTCGAGAACGGCGTCGTCGGGCAGACGTCGACCTGCCTCGCCTCCGCCCCGGGCGGCTGCGCGACGAAGTGGATCAACGAGTTCGGGTACATGACGATCCCGATGCTCACGCTCACCGGCTTCGTGCTCCTCATCGGATTCTTAGGCCTTGCCGCTGCCGGAGGGGGCGACGAGGCGGGTACGCTTCCGGCCGATGCCTAGCGGAAGGAAGAGCAAGCAGATGCGGCGCGTCGCCCAGGCGGCCCCGCCGCCCGTCCAGTCGAAGGGCAGCGGGCGGAGGCGCCGCCAGGCGTCGCCGCGCGTCCTCATCGCCGGAGCCGGAGGGGTCGCGGCGATCGTCGTGATCGTCGTGCTCGCGATCGTGCTCACGGGCGGCGGCAGCGGCAGCAACGCCGGGATCCCCAAGAACGCCCCGACGTTCGGCTCGCTCGCGAACGGGCTGCCCGGCGCGGCCGACGTCCAGAAGATGTTCAAGGGCATCCCGCAGAAGGGGTTCTTCCTCGGCTCGGCGTTCGCGCCCGTGCAGATGGTGATCTACATCGACCTGCAGTGCCCGATCTGCCAGAACTTCGAGACCACCGCGACTCCGACGCTCGTCTCGAAGTACGTGCGCACCGGCAAGCTGCGGATCGAGGTCAAGCCCTGGGCGTTCATCGGGCCCGACTCGTTCCGCGGCCAGGCGGCGATGATGGCGGCGGCCGAGCAGAACAAGGCGTTCAACTACGCGCAGGTCCTCTACGACAACCAGGGAACGGAGAACACCGGCTGGCTGAACGACTCGATGGTGTACCAGATCGCCGAGAGCGTCCCCGGCCTGAACGTGCCCAAGCTTCTCGCTGACCGGAAGTCGTCGACCGTGAAGAAGGAAGCGAGCGACGTCGCCGCCGACGCGGTCGCGAACAACGTCAGCGGCACTCCGACCGTCTTCGTCGGCAAGTCCGGCACCAAGCCGAAGGTCGTCGGCGCGCAGGGCTCGGCGCCCGACCTCCAGCAGGTCAGCCTGGCGATCGACACCGCCCTGCTCGGCTAGAAGACTCCGTCCGGCACGGGGACTACCGTTCGTCGGCCCAATGGTCGTCGCGGTCCTCATCGCACTCCTCGCCGGAGTCCTGGTCGGTGCAGCCGGCTCCTGGCTCGTCCTGCGCTGGCGTACCGCCGTGCTGATCGACGCGCGCGAGGCGCTCGGCAGCACGATGAAGTCGCTTGCCGCCGACGCGCTCGCGACGAACAACCAGTCCTTTCTGCTGCTGGCGAAGTCGCAGCTCGAGCAGCTTCAGCAGAAGGGGACGCACGATCTCGACCAGCGGAAGCAGGCGGTCGAGCACCTCGTCGCGCCGATCAAGGAGTCGCTCCAGAAGGTGGACGGCAAGCTGCAGGAGCTCGAGGTCGCCCGCCAGGGCGCCTACAGCGAGCTGAAGGAGCAGGTGCGGCAGCTCACCGACAGCCAGAAGGAGCTGCGCACCGAGACCGGCAACCTCGTCACTGCGCTCCGCTCGCCGGTCGTGCGCGGACGCTGGGGCGAGATGCAGCTGCGCCGGGTCGTCGAGATGGCCGGCATGCTCGCGCACTGCGACTTCGTCGAGCAGACCTCCGTCCGCGGCGACGACGGCGGACGGCTACGTCCCGACGTCGTCGTGCGGCTGCCGGGCGGAAAGCAGGTCGTGGTGGACGCGAAGGCGCCGCTGCAGGCGTACCTCGACGCGCTCGAGGCGAAGGACGAGGACACGCGGCGCGCGTTCCTCGCCGACCACGCCCGCCAGATCCGGGATCACATCGCGAAGCTGTCCGCCAAGAGCTACTGGAGCCAGTTCGAGCAGACGCCCGAGTTCGTCGTGCTGTTCATCCCGGGCGAGACGTTCTTCTCCGCGGCCCTGGAGCACGACCCGACCCTGATCGAGGAGGGCGTGAACCAGCAGGTGATCCTCGCCACGCCGACGACGCTGATCGCGCTGCTCCGCGCCGTGGCCTACGGCTGGAACCAGGAGAAGGTGGCCGAGTCCGCGCGCGCGGTCAGCGAGCTCGGCCGGGAGCTCTACAAGCGCCTGGCCACGCTCACCGACCACTTCTCGAAGGTCGGCCGCGGCCTCGAGACCGCCGTACGCGCGTACAACGACAGTGTCGGCTCGTTCGAGCGGAGCGTCCTGCCGGGGGCGCGCAAGCTGAAGGACCACGGCGTCTCCCCGCCGTCGGAGCTCGCCGAGCTGAAGGAGATCGAGATCGCGGCCCGTTCGATCAAGGCGCCCCCCGACATGCCCGCGATCGTCCCGGGTACCGCCGCCGACGCCGCCTGACGCGGGAACGCCCGGCCCCTCCCCATCGTTTAGTACCTTGAGAACATTGATGCGGAAGGAACGAGCGGAATGACGGACGCGCGTGAGTTGATCATCGTCGGCGGCGGGCCCGCCGGGTACACCGCGGCCCTCTACGCCGCCCGGGCGAACCTCCAGCCGCTCGTGATCGAGGGCTTCAACTGGGGCGGCCAGCTGATGATCACGAGCGACGTCGAGAACTACCCCGGCTACGCCGACGGGATCATGGGGCCGGAGATGATGGCCGACTTCCGCCGCCAGGCGGAGCGCTTCGGCGCCGACTTCGTCACCGACAACGTGACGAAGGTCGACTTCTCCGAACGGCCGTTCCGCATCTGGGTCGAGAACGACGAGTACCGGGCCGACGCGGTCGTCGTCGCAACCGGCGCGAGCGCGCGCTGGCTCGGGCTGCCCTGCGAGCAGCGGCTTCAGGGCCGCGGCCTCTCCGCCTGCGCCACCTGCGACGGCGCCTTCTTCAAGGACAAGGAGCTCATCGTCGTCGGCGGCGGCGACACGGCGATGGAGGAGGCGAGCTTCCTCACCCGCTACGCGAGCAAGGTGACCGTCGTGCACCGGCGCGACGAGTTCCGCGCCTCGCCGATCATGCTCGAGCGCGCCCGCGCGAACCCGAAGATCGCGTTCGTGACGAACGCCGTCGTCGAGGACATCCTCGGCGAGACCACGGTCGACGCCGTCCGGCTGCGCGACACGCGCACCGGCGAGACCCGCGACCTGAAGACCGGCGGCGTCTTCGTCGCGATCGGCCACGACCCGAACACGGCGCTCTTCGTCGACCAGCTCGACCACGACGACGCGGGCTACCTCGTCACCCAGCCCGGCTCGACCGCCACGAACGTCGAGGGCGTCTTCGCCGCAGGCGACGTGCAGGACCACGTCTACCGGCAGGCGGTCACCGCCGCCGGCTCCGGCTGCATGGCGGCGCTCGACGCCGAGCGCTTCCTCGCCGCCCACGAGAGCCATACGCCTCCGCGCGCTGCCGCGGAGGTCTAGGAAGCTTGCAGGTCTACCGGATCCCCTTCTCGACGAACGTCGAGCGGGTCGCGCTCGCCGCGGGGCACAAGGGAATCGAGCTGGAGTGGGTCGACGTCGCCGCGGACGACCGCGCGCCCGTCGAGCAGGTCAGCGGCCAGCCGCTCGTGCCCGTGCTCGTCGACGGCGAGCTCGTCCTCCCCGACTCGACCGCGATCGTCGATCTGCTCGAGCAGCGCGTCCCCGAGCCGGCGCTCTACCCGGCGGAGCCGTCCCGTCGCGCCGAGGTGCGCCTGTTCGTCGACTGGTTCAACCGGGTCTGGAAGCGGCCGCCGAACCTGATCGCCCATGAGCTCGCCCGCCCGCAGCCGGATGCAGCCCGCATCGCCGAGCTCGGCGCGCGCATGCGCGTCTCGCTCGACCTGTTCGAAGACCTGCTCGACGGGCGCGACTATCTCTTCGGGGAGTTCGGCGCCGCCGACTGCATCGCCTTTCCGTTCCTCAAGTACGCCGTCTTCGGCACGCCGCCCGGCGACGAGGAGGTCTTCCACCACGTCCTCGTCGACCAGCAGCCGCTCGGCGACGGCTACGCCCGCCTGCGCGCGTGGGCAGCGCGCGTCGACACGCATCCACGTAGCTAACGTTCCCGCGTGCCGTACTTCATCTGCCCGAACTGCAAGGAGCGGTCGATCGACCTCGACCGCAAGGAGGGCCTCTTCGACGAGGCGGTCGCGTGCCACCACTGCGGCTTCGGCTTCCTCTTCGAGCTGATGGACGACTACTACCCGGCGCCCGGCACCGGCCTCGTCGTCTGCGACCAGGAGGGCCGGATCCTCGCCGTCGGCCGCGGCGTCTTCGAGCTGACCGGCTGGGGCGAGGTCGACCTGCTCGGCGCCGACGTCGTCGACGGGCTCGGCCTCTCCGGCTTCGACGCGGAGCGGAACCCCGCCAAGCTCGCGCTCGAATGGGGCGTGCGCCGGCTCGACGAGAAGCTCGAGCTGCGCACGCGCGGCGGGATCGCGAAGCCGGTCACGGGCGACTTCTTCCCCGCGTACGACGACGACGGCGGCCTGCTCGTCGCGCTCACTCCACGCGCTGAATAGCGCTGGGGGCCGCCCGATCGCGGCCCCCAGCGGCCCATCCCGCTTACGCGGGAATCCAGGCGGGTGGTTGCGCGGACGGCGTGGTGACGGGTGCCGTCCCGGGTTGCGCCCACACGTAGCTCGATCCCGGCACCGGCGCCACGACGGCGACCGGCGCGATCGGGACGCTTGCCGGCGGCTGCGCGCACGGAACGCTCACAGGAGCGCATCCGGGCTGACTCCAGCCGTACGACGCTCCCGGAGGACCAGCTGAAGAGCCTCCGGCAGCGAGTGCAAGCGCAACGAACGATGTAGCGGGAAGGGCAAGGAGAACCTTGCGACTAGCGCGCATGATTGCCTCCTTTCGGCTCCAGCCTCGTACCCGCGGGGGCCGGTCCCATCGGCGGAACTACTGATCGGGACTCGCCGGCACGCGGGGCGGGGCCGGGCCCACCGGCGCGGTCAGGTCGCGGTGCGCTCGGGCCTGCGGCTGGTAGAAGCGCTGGGCGATCGCCGTCGGGATGATCGCCGAGAGGACGACGACCGCGAGCAGGAGCGAGAACTGCGTCCGGTCGATGATGTGCGCGTTCAGCCCGTAGAGCGACGTGATCGTGCCGAACGTCAGGCCCGTCGACATCAGCAGCGTCGTGAACGTCGCGTGTGGCGCCGTGAAGCGGCGGGCCAGCGGGTAGATGCCGGCGAACTTCGGGACCATCTTCCCGACGAACAGGACGCCGAGCACGCCGAGGTTCGCCCAGAGCGCGCCGGCGGAGACGTTCATCCCGCCCTTGAGGAAGAAGAACGGCGTCAGGAACGCGAACGAGACGACGCGCATCCGGTCCTGCTCGGTGCGATGCGACGTGTAGAAACGCGACATCACGAGCCCGAGGATGAACGCCGGCAGCGCGGCCTGCGAGTTCGCCCTCGTGCCGAGCCACATCAACAGGAACAGGCAGGCGAAGACGAGCTTGATCTCCGGCTCGATCACCCGGTTGCCGTAGCGGCGGAAGAAGCGCGCAGCCACGCGCGGCAGGCCGGCGATGAGCGCGATCGAGACGAGCACGAACGGGACGATCCACACCGTCGGCTTGATGAAGAGGATCGTCAGCCCGGCGACGGTCGCGATGTCGGTGACGAACGTCGCGGACATCAGTCGCTTGCCGACGAGCTCGCGGTTCAGGCCCGTCTCGACGAGAACCGCGTACACGACGGCGAGGCTCGTCGTCGAAAGCGCGAGACCGCCGATCTCGGCCTGGCGCCGGTCCCAGCCGAGGCCGTAGTAGGCGAGCAGCCCGACGACGGCGAACGGCGCGAAGAACGAGACGAGACCGATCGAAAGCGACGCCTTCCACTCCCGGCGGAACTGCGGCACGTCGACCTCCGCCCCGGCCTGGAACGTGAGCACGATGCCGGCGAACGAGCCGAGGAACGTGAGCCAGCTCGGCACGTCCAGGTGGAGCGCATTGCCGACGACAAAGCCGGCGAGCAGCTCGATCAGGGCGACCGAGAGCCCGAGCTCCACCGACACGGCCGAGGCGAACAGGACGGTTCCGGCCAGCACTGCTGCGATCGCGATGCCGCTCATCTCTACCTCCGTTTGGCGCGCTTGCGGGGGTAGAGGCCATCAGCGGCGGCGCCGCGGTTCTCGAGCGAGCTCCGTGCGCGAGCCTCATCGCGCTTGCAGCCCGCGGACTATAGCCACAATGGGGAGATGGACACCCTCCAGGGCCAGCTGCTGATCGCCTCCCCGGCCCTGCTCGACCCGAACTTCCGGCGCACCGTCGTGCTCGTCACCGAGCACACCGACGAGGGCGCCGCCGGCCTCGTGCTCAACCGGCCCTCGCCGGCCGAGGTCGCGGAGCTCGTGCCGCAGCTCGAGCCGCTCGTCGAGGACGGCGAGCAGGTCTGGCTCGGCGGGCCGGTGCAGCAGGACGCGGTGCTCGTGCTCGGCGAGTTCGTCGATCCCGACGACGCCGCGGTGCCGCTGTTCGGTGCACTCGGCTTCCCGTCGCTCGAGGAGCCGGACGACGTGGTGCCGGTGACGACGCGACGACGCGTCTTCGCCGGTTACGCCGGCTGGGCCGCGGGCCAGCTCGAGGACGAGCTCGCGCGCGAGGACTGGATCATCGAGCCGGCGCTGCCGGACGACGCCTTCACCGAGATGCCCGACGCGCTCTGGTCCGACGTCCTCCGCCGCAAGGGCGGCGTCTACGAGCTCGTGGCGCGGATGCCCGAGGACCCGTCAGTCAACTGACCGGGCGGAACGCGAGGTAGAGCTCCGTCACGTACGGCAGCTCCAGCGGCGTGCCCGCATCGCGGGCGAGCGCCCGGACCTGCCGCTCGACTTCCTCGCGCGCCGTGCGTGACGCGGACGCGACGAAGCTGATCGAGAGCACCCGCTCGACGAACCCGTCCTCGCCGAGCGTCTGCCGGTGGCGGAACAGCGCCGTCTCGCAGGGCGTGAAGAGGCCGCTCTCGTCGAGCACGGCCCGCCAGTCCCGCTGGCCGCGACGCGGCGTGTCTCCGGCGAGCGGGGCGAGAATCGCCGAGATCGCGGCCTGGAGCGGGTCCTTCTCTTCACGCGTGTTCCAGAGCAGCGCGAGCCCGCCGCCCGGCCTGAGGACGCGGGCGATCTCCGGCAGCGCGACGTCGGGGCGGAACCAGTGGAACGCCTGGCCGACCGTGACCGCGTCGACGTACGCGTCGCGCAGCGGAATCCGCTCCGCCGTACCGCCGAGCGTCGCCACGCCGTGCACACGCTTCTCGAGCTCCGCGCGCATCTGCGGCAACGGCTCGACCGCGAGGACGTTCGCGCCGCTCGGAACGAGCAGCCGCGTCAGCTTCCCCGTGCCGGCCGCGAGGTCGAGCACCGTCCGGCCGGGCCGGAGGTCGAGCCGTTCGACGAGCCGCCGCACGGCCGCGGCCGGATAGTCGGGCCGGCCCCGCTCGTAGGCCGCGGCCGCGCTGCCGAAGCCGCGCGCGGCGGGATGCAGCTCAGGCACGGTCGGTCACGAACACGAGCGTCGAGATGGTCAGCTCGAGCGGGCCGTGGCCCGCGAGCTCGCGCACCTCGGCCTCGACCCGCTGCTGCACGGCGGCGTGCGCGGCCGCGACCGCGCTCGTCGACGCGACCCACTCGACGAGCCGGTCGGCGTCGAGCGTGAACGACTGCCGGAACTCGCGCTCCTGCAGCGGCCCGAAGAGCGGCGACGCCTCGACGGCCACGGCCCACGGTGGCGGGCCCTCCTCCTTGCGCGCCGG
>Ga0265325_10000948_pt1 | contig 20966 bp, 17 predicted proteins | sample 41420metaG_FD_202090 | JGI IMG/M metagenome (GOLD analysis project Ga0265325, IMG submission 202090) | Rhizosphere microbial communities from Carex aquatilis grown in University of Washington, Seatle, WA, United States - 4-14-20 metaG | ecosystem: Host-associated > Plants > Roots > Rhizosphere... | reverse complement strand
AGGATTTCCTGAATCGTCGCAACGGGAACCCCGTGCTGCGCTGCTGTTGCCTCGATTGCGGAAAGAGGATTCCCGTCGGAGCTGGTCAGGTTTGCTTGAAACGTATTGGAAATCTCCCTCACCTGATCTGGGGATATGCCAACTTTGCCCGCGATTGCGTCGAGGCTAATTTCAATGTTGTCGAATAGACCCATGAGTAACTCCTCATAGTTATTGCGCTCCCGTAAACCTAGCATGCCACGAGGCCGGCTCGGCAAAATACGACCTTGGGCACAGCCTTAGAACTTTGGCCCAAAAGACGCCGCACCTTGATGCGTCCAGCACGAGACGCTTTCGCCAAAAATGACCCAGGTGATCATTCGTATCCCCGCGTCACTGGTTCTGCTCGTCATTGAACACCAGCGATTTGCCCCGCATTTCGTGCTAGAGACAGGTTTAGCTTGGCAGTCGAGACGATTTTCGACAGAGCGCCTCAAACCATCGCACGGGTAAGTCGATGATCTACCACGCTGCATTTTACAATATTCAGGGGATTCACAATCCACTTGCGCAGTTCCGCTCCGCTACGCCATTCCACTCCGTTGCAGTCGGACAACATGTGAGTCTTCCAAATTTTCCCCGCTACCAGGTAGATGACGTAACTCACGCCTTCACCCGCGATGCGGCTGGAGAGGATCACTGCATGATCATGCTCTTAGTGTCTCCAGCACTTGGTTCTGAGGGAGGCGAGTCTAATCCTGTGCCGTGGCCGTGGTGATGAACTGCGAATTGGCAGATCCTCTATTAGACACTAGTAGCTAGTACCAGTTTCTCCTCCGGCGCCCATGTTGGGATTGCTCTTGGCTAGTGCGAAACAACTGAGCAGCGCTTTCCCCGTAACAACAAGTCGCGAGTGACACCACCCAGCGCCCACTCACGTGCGCGACTATGGCCAAAGGCGCCAGCAACGATAACGCCCGCACGAAGTTCGTCGGCGACTTCGGCAAGTTTCGCAGTCTCGTCTTTCGATGCCAACACCACGCGGCTGTCTGCAACGACGCCGTGCCTGCTTAGCCAAATGCAGACATCCTCTAGTCGCATTCGAGATGCGGTAAGCTGCGTCTCATCCACGATCTCAACGATTGTCACTTTGTCAGCCCTTAGCAACAGCGGAAGCGCATCAGAGACTGCGCGTCTTGCCTCTCGCGTGTCCTTCCAGGCGACCAGGACTTGCGACAAGTTCAGTTTACTTTTGGCGCTCGGCACGATGAATACAGGGCGGCCCACTTTCATGACTAGATCATTCAGGTCGACGTACCGTGACGGAGACAAAAGGTCGCCGGACGGAACGCCAGTTATTAAAACATCGGCGGCGCGAGCTTCAGCGGCCACGTATTGAGACAAAGAACCGAGCGTCGACGTTGAACGCCAGTCAAGGTTTGCGACGCTAGTGCCCAGCGCCGCGCGAAACTCCGCTTCGGCTGCGCCAATACTTTCTTGTACCTGACTTCGAACCTGCTCTATGAAATTGCTCGACACATAGCTGTTGTTAATATCGACCTGCATTGACTGGCAAGCAGCTATTCCAATGACGTCAGCATGAAAAAGCTCCGCGAGTTCGCCCGTGAATCGCAAAGTTTTTTCATTCGAACTTCCAAGCTCGAGATGGACCATCAACGTCGAGTAAGTCATGATTCGCAATCCTCAGAAATACTTCTTCGCTCGAGCAGACGTGGCGAACGCTGGCTTGCCCAATCACAACCGGGTGGGCGACACGAACGCGGACGGCGCTTCGCGGAATATCAAGTTATCGAGATTTCATCAATCACGTCCGTCACTCCGGGAGCTGCCCAGGCCGTCGATTCGACTGCCTGCCGATCATGAAGAGAGTGAACCGTTCCGCCCAACCGAACAGTACCGCCGTCAGCACTCACCGTCAGGTTTCCCTCATCGAAAAACCATGCGCGACGAAGGGCATGCTCGATATTGTTTCTGATGTGCGGAACATCGACTTTGGGCCTTAGGGTCGTCTGGTTAGAGAGGCCGACGACGCCAAACAGCCGGCGTATATCATCCTCAGCAGCGGACTTTTGATAATACCAGTCGACTTGACCGGTCAGCGTCACCCAGCCCTTGTCGACACTGACCTTGATCGCGTCGCGCGGCACCGACACGTCCCACCAAAGTCTATCAACCGCGGCGGATGCAATCTCGTCGTCAGTCTTTTCGAGATCGAACGGAAGCTGGACCTCGATCTCGTCGGCTACAGCTTTGACGCCTTTGACTCGCAACGACGCTTGTTGGGCGGAATGCTTTTGCAAAAAGCTGTCGACGTGTCCCGTGAGTGTGACAACCCCGGTGTTGGCCGATACACCAATGTGTGCAGCCGAAATGCTCGGCTCCCAATTCAACTCTGCAAGCACCGCTTGCTGCAACTCATTGTCGTTCGACATCCGATTCTCCTGGGTTGTGTGAAGCTTTCAAAACGCCTGCTTTCGGCCGCCAATCAAACGCTCGCTGGGGTCCGCTCGTTGCGCGTCTAGTCGTATAAACAAATCTGGCTGCCCACAGTTCGATTTGCGAAAATCGCGCGATGGTTCACTGGCACAATTCAATCAACGACAAGGTCATTCGCAACAGTTGTCGTCCCCGGCGCGTCCCACGCCGTCATCTCCGCGAGCTCGCGGTCACTCCGGGATGCGACCGTTCCGACCAGCCTTACGTTTCCCCGCTCTGCCGTCACGGCGAACGTCCTTCGCGCAAACCACTTTCTATTAAGGGCGTCCATGATGTCGTCTTGAATGTCCCGAGCATCGGCGTGTGGTTCAATTGTAATATGGTTTGAAATGCCCGACACGCCAATCATCCTTTGAACGTCGTGCTCAGCAGCCTTTTTCTGGAAGTGCCACTCCACTCCGCCCGTCAGGCTGACCCATCCTTTTTCAACTTTCACCACAATTGCGTTCTTGGGGATCGATATGTCCCAAAACAAGCGGTTTATCACCGCATCAGCAATATCAGAATCGGCCCGCTTTGAAGCCAACGGCAGGCGAACTTCAATTTCTTCGGCCACCGCTCGTACGCCTTTGACTTTTCCGACCGCGACTTCTGCGGCGTGCTTTTCCAAAACACTTCCTACGTGACCAGTCAGCGTAACGACACCGTCTCTGGCAGTAACTCCGATGTGCGCCTCGTTTACCCTTGGCTCCGCGGCGAGCTCCGTGAGCACGTCATGTTTCAGCTGTTTGTCGTCAGACATAAGTTCCTCGACTTCAAAAGCGGCGACGCGGCGTCCGAATGTTTCGGTCTGACACCAAAGTGGCAAAACGCCTCGGGCAACGAAGCCCCGGTTGCACCAAACAACAACGCTCGTAGTAGGCATTTAGTTTCGCGGCCTTGCGCGCCAAAAATGCCCATCGGCAGCCACACTTCACGGCGGTTAGTAACGCGAATTTCTGGCGTACGTGTGAGCTGTTTTGAACAGACTCTCTCAAATTAGATGGTACTGTCGGCCGTTGTGCCGAGAACTTGCGAAGAGTAGGCCAATCCGAAGCAAGCGCGTCGGATACGACGCACCCAGTTTCGCGCGCATGCGGATATAATTCTCAGTTGGTAGGTGCTCTTGTCGTGGCGCGCGACGACGACATCGGCGCGTTATCGCGGACAATCTCTTATCGCGTCGCGGCAAGATGGTAGAAGGTTCAAATGGCTGGAAATGACCTTGTTGTGGCGGGACTGAAGGATCACCTGAAGTGGATGCTGGAAGCACTTGAAACGTTTGAAAAAGGTGAGCGGACGATACGAAAACGATCGCTTGAAGGCGATGTCGACAGCACGTCGGCCTGGATATCCGAGCAGAAACTGCAAATTGAGCGCGTCAAGGAGCTCATCGCGGCTTATGGAAACAAGAGCGCCCGCGAAATCTAATCTTCCACAGGCGAAGTTGGATTTCGTCATGAATGCGGGCTTGAGTCGACGAATATGCAGAGCGGGGCGGAAAAGCCGAGAGAGACCATGTTGATCTCGTAAAGATCGCAGATTGTGCGCCCGCAGATGACAGACTGTCGAAGTAGAGTGACTCCGAGGCCTGAGCGGATCGAAACTCAAATTGATCGGCAGCCTTTGGACCAAGAGTTGTACTCAAAACAAACTTGGAAAGAAACTTTGCCAGTTCGCTGAGAGATTTAGCGATGAGCGGGTTCGATTTTGGATCGTATGGTCCGTTCGTGAATTTCGAGTCCCAAAGACTTTCGAAGCGCGCTCAGTTGGTGCTTGGTAGAATTGTCGAGTCGTTCCATTTGTTTGTTGCTTGCGTCGAATATCGCTGCTCGGTCGGTCTCGCTAGCGGCGCGCACTGCTGTTTCAAGATTTGAGTATATCTCTGCCGCGATCGCCAACGACGCCGGAAACCGCGAAAATTCGACCATAGCTGGCGCGTCGCCAAGAGACTGGATCGGAAAAGCTGTCAGCATCTGTTGCGTCGCGAGCACGCTGCGACTTGTCGACACTCTCGTGACTCGTCCGCGCCATGCTTCATCCTTCAGCAGGACATGAAGATCTGCAATCTGTGTTGCCGCCAAAATTGCCAGATTCAGCGCGGCGGTCTTGGTGGCTAGTACCGTTCGGGCTTCTTTCCGAATCGCAGCTGCTTCTGCTCTTTCCTCGCGACGCAACGCTGCGCGCGAGCCGCTCGCAGCAACCCACCCAGAGCCAATCACGGCCGCAATGGCGCCGATGGCCTCTACCCAAGCGGCGAGCTCACGCTTCTTCGGCCTGCGCGAACACGTCGAGGCCCGTCAGCCATGAAGAAGCAAGAAGCCAAAACCCTACGCAGTGCCATCTACACCCGAGTCTCGACGGATTCGGGACTGGAGCAGGACTTCAATTCCCTGGACGCCCAGCGCGAAGCGTCCGAAGCCTACATAAAAAGTCAGTCGCACGAAGGCTGGAAGCTGGTCCGCACCGCTTACGACGATGGCGGTTTCTCTGGCGGTTCCCTGGACCGCCCCGCCCTCCAGAAGTTGCTTGAGGACGTCAAAGCCAAGCTGGTCGACGTCATCGTTGTGTACAAAGTTGACCGGCTCACTCGGTCGCTGGCTGACTTCGCCAAACTGGTCGAACTGTTTGATGCCCATGGCGTGTCGTTTGTCTCGGTCACCCAATCTTTCAACACCACCACAAGCATGGGCCGGCTGACACTGAACGTCCTTCTCTCGTTCGCCCAGTTCGAGCGCGAAGTCACGAGCGAGCGTATTCGGGACAAAATTGCGGCGTCCAAGAAGAAGGGCATCTGGGTGGGTGGTACGGTTGCGCTGGGTTACCAAGTTGTCGAGCGCAAGCTTGTGATCCACGACGCAGAAGCCGCAACTGTTCGAATGATCTTCGAACGTTATCTGGCTCTGGGTTCCCTGCTCGCACTCGTCCGCGAACTTAACGTCAAGGACGTCCGGACGCGCAAGCGACATCTTGCGAACGGGCGCACCATCGGGGGCGTCCTGCTCACCCGCGGTCCGCTGGCTCACATGTTGAAGAACCGAACGTATGTCGGCGAGCTCAACCATCGGGGCGCAAGCTACGCTGGCGAGCACAAGGCCCTCATTGACAAGGACCTGTTTGACGCCGTCCAACTCAAGCTAGCCGAGAACCTGCAAACCCATCACGCGGAACGGGCCGCATCCAACTCACTTCTGCTGGGCAAGTTCTTCGATGATGCAGGATGCACGATGAGTCCAACATATGCCCGAAAGAGGGGCCTGAGATATCGCTACTATGTCAGTCGCGCTCTTGTCGAAGGGCGCACCAAGAATGCGGGCTCCGTGCCCCGAGTCGCTGCCGACGAAGTGGAGACGCGCGTTGTCGCCGCGTTGAGAAGCCTGCCAGGCGCAGTCGTACCTGACGACACAAACAGCCTCGAGAGTCGAACCAGCATCCGCGACCTGATTGATCGCGTCGTTCTGTCGAAAGCAGACCTCACCATCACGCTCAGCGCAGCGACGGCCGTTTCCAGTGGCCAGACGTCCGTAAACATTCCATGGGAGCGCAAACGTGGTAGGCCGAAGCGTGAAGTCCTGCTGCCGAAGACCGGCGCCACATCAGACAGCCGTCCCATTCGCTTTGATACACGAGCGACTCTGCTCCGTGCCCTGGCTCAAGGGCGGCTTTGGCTGAACGAGCTCCTGACCGGCAAGGTGCCAGACACCGAGACTATCGCCGCTCGCGAAGACCGCAGTAAGCGCTCGGTGCAGATGACCATGTCTTTGGCCTTTGTCGCTCCGGACATCATCGAGGCCGCGGTCGCCGGCCGTTTGCCGAATGGGATCGGCATCATGCGCCTCGTCGACCTGCCTCCCAACTGGGCGATGCAACGGCGACGGCTAGGCCTGGCGCCGCGGCTCGAGCGCTAGGACGTACCTCGGAATTTGCACGGTCGGCAGCGACTAAGGATCTCGACCCGGCGTATGTTCGACCTTTCTTCAAATCGCACCACGTCAACTTGGTGAGACTCGAACCGGTCTCTCGCCGAGTGCGAACCGGTCTCCGCGTTGTCGCTCCGAAATTCAAGGAAACGGTTTGGCGATAGCAGAGACAAAATCGCAGTCGGCACTGGTTTGGCGCACGGACAGATTCGTTCTGATGCTGGAGAGACCGAGTGGTGCGGCTGATATGCCCGTTCCGTGGGCTTATTGCTCTGTGTACGGAAATAGTTTATCTTGCAATAACAATTACTTAGTGACTGGTGGGCCCGGCAGGACTCGAACCTGCGACCAGACCGTTATGAGCGGTCAGCTCTAACCACCTGAGCTACAGGCCCCGGCGCGTCCCATAGCAGGAATTCGCGGCGCGCAAAAACCGGCGCCGCCCGGGCCAAAGTGTGCGCCCGGCCCATCATCCGCCCCAAGCTCGCCCCAATCCCGCCTTGGGCGCAAGGCAGCATCCCCGCCACACCAGAGAGGATCCGACCATGAGATTTCCGACGCGCCTTGCAGCCGCCCTCGCCCTTGCCGCCGCGGCGCTGTCCCCGGCCCTCGCCGACACAGCCGCGCGCACGATCACGGTCTCCGGCTCAGGCGAGGCGCGCGGCGTGCCGGACGAATCGCAGCTTTCGGCCGGCGTAACGACCGCGGCCACGACTGCCGACGCGGCGCTCGCCGAGAACTCGCGCAAGATGACTTCGGTCTTCGATGCGCTCAAACGCCTGGGTGTGCCGGAAAAGAATATCCAGACCTCCAACTTTTCCGTCCAGCCGCAATATCCGCCCTACAACCAGAATGCCACCGGCCTGCAGCACATTGTCGGCTACCAGGTTTCCAACGAGGTCGATGTCACGCTGGAGGACGCCAGGAAGCTCGGCCCCGCGCTCGACGCGCTGGTCGCGGCGGGCGCGAACCAGATCAATTCCGTGAGCTTTTCGATCCGTGATCCCCAGCCGCTTCTGACCGCTGCGCGCGAGGCAGCGATCGCCGACGCACTCACGCGGGCTCAGACCTATGCGAAGGCCGCGAACGTCACGCTTGGCGCCATCGTCTCGATCAACGAAGGTTCGTCCGACGTCGAACGCCCCCTGCCGCGCATGGCACTGATGGCGGCAAAAGCCGCACCACCGCCGACCGCGGCAGGCGAGCAGAGCATCTCGGCAAACGTCTCCATCGTGTTCGAGATCAAGTAGGCAAAAAATAAGGCGGGTGCCGCCGCAAGGTCTGTGTCTCAACCACAGATGTCCGGCGCCGCCCGCCCTGGTCCTGTCGCGATCCAGCAGGCAGGCGGCGGGCACATTCAAGCGCCGACCAGCAAGCACTGTCGCTTCAACCGCCCCGGTGCGTGCGAAGAAATCTGTCGGCGCATTTCGCGGACATGAATCTTTGCGCGGATGCACGCGAGTTTGCATCCTCACCTGTATGGTCTCGCGGCGTCGTCGGAGCGGCACACGCGGCCGCCCGAGATCGAGCCAGCCTCGCTGATCGAGCAGCACAGTCTTTCTCCCAAACCTGAGAGAACGAGATAGGTGCGCGAACGCGCTGATATCAGTGTGGATAAGCAATTTAATGTGGGCGCGAATTTACCAGAGCGATCAACGCGCATCGCTCGAAATGTGAAGTAGAAAGGGTCTGGTTATCCAACAGCGATTCCCGATGAATCGTTCCTCTTCGGTGAAACTGTCTTTTGAAACATTGCGACAGCGTCGCCGGACTCAATAATATTACAACGTAATTTTTGTTTCTCCCTTGAAGCCGCGCGAAGGGGCGATAGTGTGCGCCCATGAGCCAGGCGGCGAAGGTTCAACTTACAATATCAGTGTGCACCTTGTTGGCTGGCGCGGTTGCTCTGATCGCCTACGCTGCGTGAGCTTCGCCATCGCGGCAATCCCGGTCCGGATGGACACTCGCACTTTTGTGCTTGTTCTGCTTGCGTTATTTCTCAGCGTCGTCTGCGCGTCCAGAGCACTGCCGGAAACGCCCGATCTGGTCCGATACCGATACATCTACGATACGCTCACAAATACACAGCCGTTTCTTGGCAGGTTTGAGCCCGGTTACGTATTATCGATGTTGGTGGCGAATTTTGTCTATCGAGTTCGCTTTGACACGTTTCTGTTCTCGTTCACCGCGATTTCGCTCCTTCTCAAATTCGCGGCCTTTGTGCGGCTGACGCGAAGCGCCTTGCTGGCAAGTTTGACGTACACGTTTCTGCTTTTTTACCAAACCGAGTTCACGGCCATGCGCGAAGCGATGGCGATCGGCTTTGCCTATCTGGCAATCGCGGATGCGTCGGTCGGGAACTACCGTCGTGCCAGCGTTCTGTTTTTTGTCGCGACCATGTTTCACTACAGCATCGCCGTCCTGGCCGCGTCGACCGCGGTTTTTCTGTTGGCGTGGAAATGGCCAAGGCCCGTCATTGCGTTGACGGCAATCGTAGCGCTGACCGTTTTTGCGGAGTGGCCAGCCATAGCAAAGTTCGTGATTGGACACGCGGGGAGTCAACTTTCAGGAGAAATCTCCGGCGTGGCCAAAGAATCATTCGAGGCCATGTTTACTCTTCCTCGCCTAGCGTTCTTTGCCTCGGTCTTTTCCATTCCGGCGTTCACCAAACCGTGGGCCGACAGAAGCAATGCACTTTTGTTCTTCCTTGGTCTTGTGGGTGCTGGTGTCGCCATTGCGTTGTCCGGCGTTCCGGTAATAGGCGTTCGCCTGCTTGAACTGTTCGAAATGGCGCCGGTTCTGCTGGCATTGCGCGCGCCAATCAACAGTCTGCGCATCGTACCCGCTCTCGGGTTCGGCCTCACTGCTGCATGGACCTCTCTTCCGACATGGCTCTCCACGTTTGGTGTCGGTTAAGGGGGTGTTCAAAGTGACGGAAACGATAAAGCCGCCGCCGTCCCAACTCAGACCCAAGGTGTCTGTCTGCATTGCCACTTACAACCGACGTTCGTTCATAAGCGACTGCCTCATGAGTGCGCTTATGCAGACATGCGAAGCGGACCTGGAAATCCTCGTGGGAGACGATTGTTCAACAGATGGAAGTCGCGATGTCATACGCGCGATCTCCGATCGTTATCCTGGACGGATCACGATCTTGCCACGCACGACAAACTTGGGGCCGTCAAAAAACTACCAGAACATCATTTCACACGCGACGGGCGACTACATCGCGCATCTGGACGGTGACGATTATTGGGCGCCGGGCAAGCTTGCCGTGCAACTTGAGTTTTTCAAGCGAAATCCGGACTGCGTCGCGGTCTATACAAACGCCTGTGTGATCAATCGAGAAGGAGAGCTCATAGCTACGTTCAGCGGCAAGCATCCCGAACAATTTGACACGAGCTACCTCATGCGTGGGCACAATTTTTTGAACCACAGCTCGATGTTGTACCGCGCCGAATTGCGCGACACGCTGACGAGCATCGATGGAGAATTCATCGATTATCGAATCCATATTCGTCTTTCATGCCGCGGCGATTTGGGATTCATCAATCAGAATCTCGTTGTGTACCGCGCTGGTATTCCAGCGTCCACGTCCAACGGCTCTTTAGAGCGGATTAGAGAACTGTATTGGGAATCTTTGTGCGATTCAGTCGCATCGCACGTTGCCAGCAAGAGCATCGTGGCGGGCAAAGCCAGCCTTATCGGCGGAATATTTTATGAGTCCCTGAAGCGAGGCAGACTGTCCTACGCCGTTCGCTGGGCCAATCGGGCCCGCCAGGAATCTTCCGGACAAAGCAGCTTGGTGATTTTGCGCAGCCTCGGCGTCATGGCATCGCTCGCCGGACGATCACTTCGTTTTCGCGTCGGAGAGGCGATCGCAGGCAGAAAGGTGCGCATCGCGCATGAGCAATGACTCGCACGGGCCTGACCGGCTTTGCGCTTGTTCGAGGACTGTCGCTTGAAACTGCTTGGCGCCGCCGGCGCATGATCATGCAACGCAGGAACTCGACCGGACTCCACGTGAAGTAGCCGCGCCTCCGTCCTCGAATATCGTTTGGAACTCGGCGAAGAATTACTCTTACATCGTATTTGATTCCCGAGCGCTTGAAGCGTCACCAGAGGCGGATATGTTGCGGCATGCCGCGGATCGAAATCGCACTCGCCACCCACAACAGCGCGAAGTATCTGCGGCCGCAGATGGATTCCCTGTTTGCGCAGACCTGCCAGGACTTCACGCTCCTGGTTTCGGACGACGGATCGAGCGATGAGACTTTGTCCATCATCGCGCAGTATCAGGCCCGATTTCCCGGCCGTATCCGCATTCTGGAATTTCCCGGCCGCGCCGGCGGCGCGATGGCAAACTTTACCCGCCTGACGGACGCCTTCACCGCCGACTACGCCATGTACTGCGACCATGACGATGTCTGGCTGCCGGGCAAGATCGAGCGCAGTCTACGAAAGATTCGTGAAGCCAAGCTGGCCAAGTCCAAACCTGTACTGGTGCACACCGATCTTTCGATCTGTCGCCCGGATATGGCAATCGTCTCGCATTCGCGTTTTTCCTATGAGCGGATGGACCCGGCGAAAACGAAGTTGCGACACCTACTGGTCCATAACGCCATAGTCGGCTGCACTGTTCTCATCAACCGCGCACTTTATGAATTGGCGCGTCCCATTCCAAACGGCGCGCTCATGCATGACAGCTGGCTCGCGCTCGTCGCATCTTCATTTGGCGAAATACTCTACGATGCCGAGCCGTCGGTGCTGTACCGTCAGCACTCCAGAAATGCCATCGGCTCCCAGAGATGGGGACTTCTTTCGACCGCGAGGCGAGCCGTGCGATTCGCCAACGGCAATGGCACCCGAAATCTTCGCGCAAAAGCCGTGCAAGCTCGATCATTCCTGGATCGCTACGGGCGAGAGTTGACCCCGCAACAGGCCGCAACGGTTGAAACACTGGCAGACTTGCGCCGCAAACGCCGGTTCGCCAGGCCGGCAACATTATTGTTGGGTGGCCTTTCGATGCAGGGACTGTTGAGAACGTCCGGACTGCTTCTCTCGTCTGCGATGCTTGATTAGCGCATGAAAGTTCTGTTCCTAGCGCGCTATGGACGCAAGGGCGCCAGCAGCCGGTTGCGCGCCATGCAGTTCCTGCCGCATTTCGAGTCCCTCGGTTGGGCTTGCGACATCTCGCCACTTTTCGCGGACGCATATGTCGACCAGCTCTACTCAGGCTCCGGCCGCGCGGCTCTGGCGCTCGCCGGATATGCGCGCAGGATTGGCGCTGTCCTGCGCGCAGGCAATTACGATCTCGTCTGGATTGAAAAGGAGCTTTGGCCTTTTGTTCCAGCGGCCGCGGAATACATATTGCGCGCGCTCCGCGTTCCCTACGTAGCCGACTACGATGACGCCTGGTTTCACATCTACGACCGGCATCCTTCGCGCACGATCCGCCTCGCGCTTGGGGGAAAGATCGATGCGGTGATGCGCAACGCCGCGCTCGTCATCGCCGGCAACTCTTATCTTGCCGAGCGCGCGCTGCAGGCCGGCGCACGGCGCGTCGAGATCGTTCCGACGGTCGTTGATCTCGAGCGCTATCCGCTGGCCGAGCCGCACAGTGAACGGGTGACGGTGGGGTGGATCGGATCACCCGCAACCGCCCACTATCTGCAATCGGTCGAACGTGCGCTGGCCACGGTTCAGAAACGCCTTGGCGTTACAATCCGCATCATCGGCGCAGGTCAGATGAATCTGGAAAATGTGAAAGCGGAAACAGTCGAGTGGACAGTGGAAAGCGAGGTTGCGTCCGTCGCATCGCTCGATATCGGTATCATGCCCCTTCTTGACGATGCCTGGGCGCGCGGCAAATGCGGCTACAAGCTGATTCAATACATGGCCTGTGGACTTGCGGTGATCGCATCGCCCGTCGGCGTCAACGCCGAGATCGTTCGTCCTGGTGAGACAGGCTTCCTCGCAAACTCCAACGCCGAGTGGATTGCCGCGCTCGAACGATTGATTACGGACAAGACGCTGCGTCAATCCATGGGGATGCGCGGCAGGCGACAGGTGGAGACGGATTATTCTCTGGCGACGACGGCACCCAGGCTCGCCGAGCTGTTTCTCTCTGCGGCCCGGATCTCGCAGCAGCCGGCGTCACCGCGCATGACTCGCCTCGAGCGCGATTCCGCTGCTGGTTCGAGGCAGGCGCGCGAGCAAAGCGGCGTTCCGTCCAATCCAGTAGGAAAACGCGGCCTCTAGATTTCAAACACGCCCGGTCAGTGCGCCTTCGCCTCGATCGCGTCGATCTGATCCATCGTGCGTTCCATGCGCGCGATCAGTGCCTGATAGGGTGCGGGCGTCGCCATATCGAGACCGGCTTTCTTGTAGAGGTCGTACGGATAGGCCGAACCGCCCGCCTTCAAAAGCGCGATGAAACGGTCTCGCGCCGGCTGTCCCTCATGTTCGATCGCATCGGCGAACGCCGCTGCGCCGGCCATCGAGGTCGCGTACTGCCAGACATAGAAGCCGTAATAGAAGTGCGGGATGAACTCCCACTCGTCGCAATAGGCCGGATCGATCGTCATCACGCCCTCCGCGTCGCCGTGATATTTCTTGAGCAGGCCGCAATAGAGCTCCGACATGCGCTTGCCCGACAGGGCGCGGCCCTGCTCCACCTCTTCGTGGATGGCAAGCTGGAACTGCGCGAACATGGTCTGGCGGAAGAAAGTGGCTCGCATCAGCTCGAGCGCCTGGCCGAGATAGTACATCTTGTCGGCATCGTTCTGCGCATGGGCGACCATATAGTCATTGAGCAGCATCTCGTTGGTGATCGAGGCGGTCTCGGCGGTGAAGGTCGAATAGTTCGACTTTTCGAACGGCTGCGCATCATGCGTCAGCAGCGTATGCACCGCATGGCCCCATTCGTGCACGAAGGTCGAGAGCGCCTCATAGTCGTTGTTGTGATTGAGGTGCAGATAGGGATGAACGTCGTAGGCGGCGCCCTGCATGTAGCCGCCGCCGGCCTTGCCGGTGCGCGGCAGCACGTCCATCCAGCGGCCCGCAAAACCCTGTTTCAGCTTGCCGACATATTCCGGGCCATAGGCCTGCGTAACCTCGAGCGCGATGCGTTCGGAGTCCGCAACCGTGAAGTTCTGCGGCTTGTCGAGCTTAAACATCGACGGATAGATATCGTAGTAGGCAAGGTTGTCCTTGATGCCGAGCAGTTTCTTGCGCAGCTTCAGATAGCGATACATGGTCGGCAGGCCGGCATTGGCCTGCGCCACGAGCTGGCGATAGACGCCTTCGGGCATGTTGTTGGCGAACACCGCGGCGGCCAGGGAATTGGGGAAGTGGCGCACCTTGGCGTTGAACACTTCGCCCATCACCTGCGTCGTCAGCGTGGCGCCCAGCGTTCCTTCATACTTCTTCCACATGCCCCAGAAGGCGTCGAAGACCTTCTTGCGGTCGGCGCGGTTCTCCGACTGGCGATATTTGGAATAGCTGCCCTGGTCGATCGTGACCTTGCTGCCATCGGCGAGCGTGATGGTCGGAAACGGCGCCTCGGCATTGGCGAGAACGCTGTAGATCGCATCGGGTTGCGAGAGAATGTCGCCAGCAGCAGCCAGTACGCCTTCGGTCTCCACGCTCAGCGTATGCGGCGCATTGCGCAGCGTGTCGTCGAGGAAGAAATCGAAGCGCCGGGCCAGTTCCGGTTCCTGCTTTTCGAAATCGTGCACCTTGTCGGCGCCGATGCTGAGGATCTCCGGCGTGAGCCAGGACGTTTTCTCGCCGAGCTGGGTAAAGAGCGACGCGGCGAGCTGGTTGCGCTCCTGGTTCACGGCGATGCGCACGTCTTCGTCAGCCTTGAGGCCGGCATAGGCCGACAGACGTGCATCGGCCCGCTGCACGGCGCTGATCGCATCCAGCGCCGCGAGCATGTCCTTGGCGCTCTTGCCGAGCGTTCCCTTGTACTGGTCGAGCGTGTCGGTCAGCGCCTTCACGCGGTCGTGCTCGGCCGTCCAGGCATCGGCCGAAGGATAAAGATCGCTGAGGTCCCACATGTAGGCGGGATCGATGGGCGCGGCTGCCGCCGGCGTCACTGGCGCTGGCTTGGTATGCGAGGGTTTCGTTGCGGCAATGGCAACTGCGGCAATGCCGACAGTCACCAACAGCGCGATGCCCGCGCTCCTCAGAAGCTTCATGTCGGCTCTCCCCAGTGAACCGCGCGAATCGGACGGCTGGCGGTTCTGTCTCACGTTTTCATTTACAGTGTTATCTAATGAGACCCAAGCCCTCGAATCTGTGCTCAACTGATCGTGAGAGCTCTTGCGACGAGTATGGACATGCCGAAACGAGGACGATGGGCGGCGGCATGCCTCGTGGTCGCCGTACTGGTGGCATTCCTCTGGCTGCGGCCGGCCGAGCCGCTCGCCCATCACGGCATCGTTCTGAACCGGGGCAATGTCGCCGAGCCGGACACGCTCGACCCGCCGCAATATGGCCTGTCGGTCGAAGTCGAGATCATGGACGACCTGTTCCTCGGCCTGACGACGCGAAACCAGAATGGCGATCTGGTTCCAGGCTCCGCCGAAAGCTGGGACATCAGCCCCGACGGGCGCACCTACGCCTTTCACCTGCGCCCGGGACTGCGCTGGTCGGACGGCTCACCGCTCACAGCGATGGATTTCGTGGCCGGCATTCGCCGGATGCTCGATCCGGCGACGCATTCCCAGTTCGCGAACTTCGCCTACAAGATTCGCGGCGGCCAGGCGGTGAACGAGGGCAAGCTCCCGCCCGAGGATGCCGCCGTGTTTGCGCCGAACGATCGCACGCTTGTGATCGAACTGGACCGGCCGAGCCCCATCCTGATCATCCTCACGACCATTCCCCTGTTCGATCCCTTGCCGCGCGCCGCGTTCGCACGTTTCGGCAAGGACTGGATCAAGCCGGGCAACATGGTGTCGAACGGCGCCTTCACGCTCGAAGAATGGGTCCCGCAGGGCCATGTGCGGCTGAAGAAGAACCCATACTTCTATGACGCGCGGAACGTGCACGTCGACGAGGTGAACTTCTTTCCGACCGACGACGATTCGGCGGCGCTGAAAAGATTTCGTGCGCGCGAACTGGACTTCAACGTGCGCTTTCCGCCGACCATGTACGACTGGCTGAAGCGCAACCTGCCGGGCGAAGCGCTGATCGCGCCGAACTTGGCGCTGACCTATCTGACCTTCAATCTCAAAGATCCGGTGGTCGGCGATCTACGCGTGCGCCGCGCACTTTCGCTTGCCATCGACCGCGAAAGACTGACGAACCAGATCCTGCACACCGGGGAGATACCGGCCTACGGACTCATCCCGCCTGCGATCACGGGGTATCTCGGCGCCAGGATCGAAGGTGCCGGCGTCGACTATCTCATACGGCTCGGACAGGCGCGCGCCCTGCTGGCGGCGGCCGGCTATGGGCCCGGCCATCCGCTCAACCTGACCTATCACTGCCGCCTCGGCGAACTGAACCGGCGGATTGCGGTCGCTGTGCAGGCGATGTGGGCGAGCATCGGCGTCAATACGGAGATCGTCACCGAAGAGGTGGCGATGCATTATAATCGCCTTCGGACGCGCGACTTTCAGGTCGCCGACGCCGGCTGGCAGGCGCCGCCGGATCCCGAATATTATATGTATCTGCTCAAGACCCAGAGCACCGAAGCCAATTATGCGAGCTTCTCGGATGCCCGTTTCGATCAACTGACCTATGATGCCGAAGCCGTGATGGACCGCACGGCCCGATACGCCGCATACGCGCGGGCCGAGAAGATCGCCTTGGACGCACTGCCCATTGTCCCTCTGTTCTTTCCGGTCAACCGCGCCATCGTTCAGCCTTATGTGAAGGGCTATGTCGAAAACGGGCTGGACGTGCACCCTTCGCGCTATATCCGGCTCTTGCCCCACTAGGCTAATCTCGCCTCCGCCGAATTTTCGAACACACAGGAAGCCCATGTCCGCCAATCCGTTCTTCGAAGACTGGACCACGCCGTTCGGAGCGCCGCCGTTCGACCGCATCAAGCCGGAACATTTCCGCCCGGCCTATGACCGCGCGCTGGCCGAGCATGCGGCAGAGATCGCCGCTATCGCCGACAACACCGATGCATCGACTTTCGAAAACACCATCCTCGCGCTCGAGAACAGCGGGCGTTTGCTCGGCAAGGTCGAGGCAGTCTTCCACAATCTCGCCTCCTCGCACACCAACGACGCGATCCAGGAGATCGAGCGCGAGATGTCGCCGGTGCTCGCCAAGCACTGGAACGATGTCTATCTGAACGCCAGGCTGTTCAAGCGCATCGATGCGCTGCAGAACCAGTCGCTCAAGCTGGATGATGAAAGCCGCCGCGTGCTCGAGCGTTATCACCTCGACTTTGTGCGGTCCGGCGCAAAGCTTGGAGGCGCGGCGCGTCAGCGCTACGCCACCATCATCGAGGAGCTCGCCATCCTTGGCACGACGTTCGGCCAGAACGTGCTGGCCGACGAGCAGGCGTTCGTGCTTCCGCTCGAAGAGAGCGACCTTGCCGGCGTTCCGCAATTCGCCCGTGAAGCCGCGGCGGAGATGGCGAAAGAGCGCGGCCTCTCGGCCCCCTATGCCGTCACCACGTCGCGCTCCAGCGTCGAGCCGATCCTGCAATTCGCCGACAAGCGCGAGCTGCGCGAGAAGATCTTCAAGGCCTGGACGGCGCGCGGCGACAATCCGAACGCGCACAACAACAGCAAGGTGATTGCCGAAACGGTGAAGCTTCGTGCCGAACGCGCAAGGCTGCTCGGCTATCCGACCTTTGCGCACTACAAGCTCGCCGACACGATGGCCAAGACCCCGGACAGGGCAAGACACCTGCTCGATCAGGTCTGGGCGCCGGCGCGCCGGCGCGCCCAGGAAGAAGCCAAGGCGCTGCAGGATGAGATCGCAAAGGAAGGCGGCAACTTCGAACTGGCCGCATGGGACTGGCGCTATTATTCTGAAAAAGTGCGCAAGGAACGCTACGATCTCGATGAAGCAGAGATCATGCCGTACCTGCAGCTCGAGAAAATGATCGCGGCGGCGTTCGACACTGCGCACCGCCTCTTCGGTCTCGACTTCGCCGAACGCGGGGACATCCCGGTCTATCACCCCGATGTGCGCGTGTGGGAAGTCACGCGCAAGGGCCACCATGTCGGACTATTCTACGGCGACTATTTCGCGCGCGCTTCCAAGCGTGGCGGCGCGTGGATGAGTTCGTTCCGCGATCAGGAAAATATCGGCAAGCCGGTCACGCCGCTGATCGTCAACAATTGCAACTTCCCCAAGGCCGAACCGGCGCTTCTGTCGTTTGACGAGGCGAAGACCCTTTTCCACGAATTCGGCCATGCGCTGCACGGCCTGCTCTCGCAGGTGCGCTATCCGCGGCTCTCGGGAACCAATGTCGCGCGCGACTTCGTGGAACTACCGTCGCAGATCTACGAACATTGGCTCGAAGTGCCGCAAGTCCTGGAAAAATTCGCGCTTCACGCCGAGACCGGCAAGCCGATGCCCAAGACGCTTCTGGAAAAGCTGAACGCCGCGCGCAATTTCAACCAGGGCTTTTCGACCGTGGAGTTCCTCGCCTCGGCCTTTGTCGACCTTGATTTCCACGAGCTGGAAAATCCGGGCGATCTCGATGCGCCCTCCTTCCAGAAGAACGCCCTCGACAAGATCGGCATGCCCAGGGAAATCGTCATGCGTCATGCGAGCCCGCACTTCCAGCACGCGTTCGCAGGCGACGGCTATTCGGCCGGCTACTACTCCTACATGTGGTCCGAAGTTCTCGATGCCGACGGCTTCGACGCGTTCAAGGAGACCAAGGATCCGTTCGATCCGGCCACCGCCAAGCGCCTGCACGACTATATTTATTCGTCGGGCGGCACGCGTGACTTTGCACAAGCCTATCGTCTGTTCCGCGGCCGCGATCCCAGCATCCAGCCGCTACTGGAAGGAAGGGGCCTGGCGGCATGAGAAAAGAACTCTTGCTCGCGCTAGCGTCAGCTTTGACGGTTTCGGCCGCGTCGGCTTCGGTTCCGGCGCCGAAGGTGACTGTGACAGACATCCATGCCCTGCCGATCGTGGAGATGAATCCGTACGACGAATCGGCCGACGCCGACAAAGCGGTTGCCGCCGCCTTCGCGCGCGCGCGCCACAGCCGCAAGCGCGTGATGATCGACCTGGGCGGCAACTGGTGCGGCGACTGCGTCGTGCTTGCGAACATCATGCAGTTGCCCGAGATGAAGTCGTTCATCGCCGCCCACTTCGAATTCGTCAGCGTCGATGTCGGGCGTTTCGACAAGAATTTGCAAATTCCGGCGCGGTTCGGCATCACCAAGCGTCTTGAGGGTGTTCCGGCGCTCCTGATCGTGGAACCCAATGGCAAGACGCTGGTCGACGCCGGTCACGTTTCGGCTCTCGAAGACGCAAGGCATATGACACCGCAAGCGCTCGCCGATTGGCTGGCGCAGTGGGCGAAGTAGGAAGGTTTTCGTGAGCACGATCCATTTCAGCAAGCCGTCCGCGCATGTCGCGCTGCTCGAGATCGACAATCCTCCGATGAACGCGCTCGGGCGTGCATCGCGCGCCTCGCTCCTCAAGCGGCTGGACGAGATCGACACCGACAAGGATGTGCGCTGCGTCGTCCTGACCGGTCGTGGCCGCGCCTTTTGCGGCGGCGATGATCTGAAGGAACAGGCCGAAGCGCAGAAGACCAGGAGCAGCGCGCATCTGGGCGAGTTCGGCCAGGTGCTGGAGCGGATCGAAACCTATCGCCTGCCGGTCATCGCCGCGATCAATGGCTGGTGCCTCGGCGGCGGACTCGAGCTCGCGTCGGTCTGCGACATCCGCATCGCGTCGAGCGAGGCCAAGTTCGTCTGCTCCGGAGTCAATGTCGGCCTGATGGCGTCCGCCTATCGCCTGCCGCGGCTGATCGGCGTTGCGCGCGCCAAGCACATGCTTCTGACCGGATCGCCGCACGATGCAGCGACTGCTGAGCGCTTCGGCCTTGTCACGGCCGTGCACGCGCCCGAAGCCTTGATGGCGGCGGCGCTCGCTTTGGCCGAGCGCATTGCGAGCCGCGCGCCGCTCTCGGTCGAAGCGACAAAGCGCACGGCCGCCATGGCGCCCGACCTGACGCCGGAGGACGCCGCAAAAGTGAACGCCAAGGAACTCTCGGTCCTCGGCAAAAGCGCGGATCACAAGGAGGCGCTCGCGGCCTTCATCGCCAAGCGCGCGCCGCTGTTCCGGCGCGAGTGACCCGGACGCCTGGGATCGTCACACCTGGTTAAGTGCACTTTCGCTGATGGCTTGAATCCGAAGCCGGGCTGGGCCATAACCGCCGCCCAACTTGGATTGCGGGCGTAGCTCAGGGGTAGAGCATAACCTTGCCAAGGTTAGGGTCGGGCGTTCGATTCGCCTCGCCCGCTCCAGGTTTTCTTCAATAAAATCAATCTGCTGCCCGCCGGCCCACGGGGCGGGATGCCGTGCCGTCCGTTATCGGCCCCTTAAACGACCCGGCTCTAGTTTCGCCGCAACCGGCCAAACCAAGCCAACCGATGGAGCAAGAGCTGCCATGAGCGAATACGCGAAAAAATGGCTTGATGACTGGGTCGGCGTCCGCGTGCTGTCCGCGCCGTTCTCGCAGCAAAAACGGCAAGCCCGAGAAGTCTATGGTCCGGCCTGTTTCGCCGAGGCGATGCGCGTCGGTATCACCCGCCGCGAACTGGAAGCCGCGGCCAACGGCGATCTGTTGAGCTTTCTGGAATCCGCCGTCGAGGACAAGATGGACATCGAGGTCCGCAAGAACCGTCCCAAGACGTAACGCGAAGCATTTCGAAGCGAGTCGCGCTTGCGATCCGGTTCGCATCGCGTCGCAGCGTAGCCCGTCACATCGGGCGTTCAGATCTTTCTGGGCAAGCCTCCTGCCGCGGAATGACGGCAGCGTGAATCCCGTCGAAGCTTCGAACCTGTCAGCTTTCGGGATCGGACCTGCGGGACCACAGTCCGGAGTCGTGATAGGAATCGCCGTCATCGCGGCTGAGATTGTCCGTGACCTTGAGCAGGACCTTGCGGAATGTCGCAACCTGCTTTGGAGACAGCCCCTCCAGCCCGAGCGCGTTCACTTCAGCGACGAACGGCATGAGTTTGAGTTTCAGACGTTTGGCGCGCGCCGTCAGGTGCACATGCACCTTGCGCCGGTCTTTGGAGCTTTGACGCCTTACGACGTAACCGGAACGTTCCAGGCCATTCACGGCAGCGACGGTGGTTGGTTCGCGCATCCCGACGCGCCTGCTCAACTCGATCTGGGTCAGGCCGTCTTGCGCCCACAGAACGCGCAGGAAGCGCCATTGGCCGCTCGTGACGCCGACAGGCAATGTCCGCTTTTCAAGCGCGCGCGAAAAGGAGCGGAACGCAATGCGAAGCAGATAGCCGATACTGTTTGTCGGATTCGTGAAGTGCTCAATCGAGGGAGCCTTCTTTTGACTCGCCATTTTTCCGTCCGCCCCTGTGCTGTGAAGCGAATGGATA
>Ga0265325_10000946_pt1 | contig 20993 bp, 16 predicted proteins | sample 41420metaG_FD_202090 | JGI IMG/M metagenome (GOLD analysis project Ga0265325, IMG submission 202090) | Rhizosphere microbial communities from Carex aquatilis grown in University of Washington, Seatle, WA, United States - 4-14-20 metaG | ecosystem: Host-associated > Plants > Roots > Rhizosphere... | reverse complement strand
GATTTCATCGAGACTCAGAAAGCTGGTGGTGATCTGGCCTTCTGGATTCAACGCCAGTTCCTCGTAGATCTGCACCTGATCGTCACGGGTGATGGGGTTCGCCTGGTTGTAGTGAGGTTGATAGGCCTGCTGGTTCGGCGAGAAAAACTCGGTGACCAGCGGATTCCCGCCATTATCAAGAATGACGCCATCGTTGGATGTCTGGCCCGAGACCCATAGCGTATTGCCGCCGGCGTCGAGCACGCGGAACTCCAGGAACGCCCGACGAAATCCCACTCCGGAGGGAAAGCTGTGGCCGGCCAGGTTAACCACCTGAACGTCAGCTTGCAAGGCGCTGCCGGTGTTTTGCAGGGAGACAATATTGACGGTGGCGGAAGTGCTCGCCACCTCCAGGCCCGAGTTCATGGCGGTGTATTGGCTGGAGAAAGTGTCTTTGGCTGCGAATCCCGGGAGCAACGGGTTCGACGCATACAGGCCCAGTTCGCTGCGGTACTCCCCAAACATCTCCAACGCGAACAAATTGATTCCCAGGAGAGTGTGCCGGGCGAAGGTGGTTCGCTTGGTCATCTGGATTTCATCGTCCGGCGCGCGGAACGGCTCGGGAGGAAACGTGTTGTCTTCTATGTTGGCGATGTTGAAGGCCAGGGGCTGGCTCTTGTATTGCCGCGGCATGTGACAGTCCTGACAGCTCTGGGGCGTCGAGCCGTTGTCGGCAAAGCTGCTGTTCACCCACTCCATGAAGGTCGTCTGTTCGTGAGAGAGCTTTGGAGCTCCGTGTTCGTCGGTCGGCTGGTTGCCGTTCTTGTCGTAGACGGGAAGAAAAATGGTGTGGCAGGAACTGCACAGCAGCGAAGACTGCACCTGACTGGCGAACTTGGGATCGACTCCGATCGCATTCTGCATGGGCAGCGTGGCCACTTGAGTATAGGGACCGTAGAGCTCGGTAGCCGGACCTACCTTGAATTGGCCCGTGAAGGTCTCTTTCGTGCCGAGTCCTTCAGCCGACATACGATGGCAACCCAGGCAGGAAACTCCGTCACGCGCCAAGCCGCCGTATCGCGAGTTCGGGTCGGAAAGATGCGCGTGGGTGAGTAGTCCGCCGTTGGTATCGATCTTGTACTGGCGTTCACCCATGACGCCATGACAGCGAAGGCAGGTGTCGTCAATGAAGTCTGCCGCGTTCGGTTGCCCGTTTAGTTTGGGATGAATGGTCCGCTCGGTCTCGAGCTGGGCGAGGAAGATGGGGTCGCGTCCGGAGAGGCCCATCATCGAGTAACGCCACTCGCCGTTGGGTGAGACGTTGACCTTGCAGTTGGTCGGCAGCTTGCCGCTGCGGTCGCAAGTTTGCAGCGCATTGGGAAAGAGCATGGCGGGAATGTCATCTCTGACTTGGCCATCGCTGCCAACCAGGCCGGTGATGGTCCCGGTTGCATCGTGACAGCCGGCACACTGGTCCGAGGTGAGGAACGCCTGTGGACCGGCCGGACGTCCATACGGAACGACGTGGTCAAAGGATTCGGGCACCATGCAGTACGACTTGCGAGGGGCCTGCTGCTGAGGAAAAACCGTGGAACATTGGGGCGTGGTGAGCGGATTGCGCGTGCTCCCTGACGCTTCCTTCATTCTTATATAGCGTCCGTGATGCATGTCGTCGAGCGGATTGAACTCCGATGCCGGGGCGTTGTTGCTTCTTAGCCTGAGGGTGAGATCTTGAAGTGTCCTTGAATCGCCGAAGCCGGATACGTGCAACGTCGTTGCGAAGGTACCCTGGCTGTCGGCTGTCGACGCGTGACAGTTGAGGCAGTACAAGCCATAACCTGTATAGACGGGCGTCGGCTCGGTGCATCCGTTGGTGACCTGGCTGGGCGGAGTTTCACTGGTACCTATGTCGGCCCAGTACCAGCCGTCCCACACCGAGCTGTCCCGTATCATGACAGTCCAGTCGACCAACTTTGAGCCGGCCTCATCGGGATACTGCTCTTTGACCATCACGCTGCCGTCAATAATCCTTGCGCTGCGGTCTGCGTTGGTCAGCCAGCTCCATATTGTCGGAGAGTAGTAGACCCTGACGAAGGGATGGACTTTCTGGCTGGTACGTATCTGGTCATCGTGCTCCCAGGATTGGTAGCAACGCTGATCCAAGAATTTGGTCAGCTCGGGCAGGAAGCCCGGAGAGCTGGATCGGGGCAACGGCGCGCACTCGGACGACTTCTCGGCGTTGGAACCACAGGCGGCTAGTATCAACAAGCTGATGACGGCAGCAAGCGTCAGCGCAATTGCGCTTCGTGGGTTCACAACTCTCCCCGGGTGTTTCTGCCAACTGCAGTGCAGTCGGATTGAGCTGGGCGGTTCCAGAGTCCCAAAGTGTGTAGCAGTTAGGCTGCAATACTACACCACAACCTCAAACCTGACGGCGTAGCCTGCGCTCATGGCAGAATAGCCGGGTGCCCGGGTCATTCGCGGTTTTCGAATGAGTGGGATTCGGAGATCACCGGGCTCCGTGGGTTTCGTCACCGACCACACATCCGACCGACAACTAAGCTCAGAGTGTGACCAAAGGTCTGGAACGCAGTGGCTAGTGGTTAGTGGTTAGGGGCTAGGGAACAGCAGATCCCTCGACTCCGCTTCGCTGCGCTCGGGATGACAGAAGAGGGGCTAGGGGGTAGGGGTCAGGGAACAGCAGGCCCCTCCACTCGGACTGAAGTCCTCGGTCGGGATGACAGAAGTGGGGCTAGGGACTCGCGGCTAGGGGTCAGGGGATCGGGCCCACTCATTCGAAAAGCACGAATGAGTGGGGCAATCGTCCGACACGGTTATCTAATCAGGCTACTGAGTAACTCTATCCTTTACAGGCCCGAACCAAGTACATCCCCTATTCGATCACCCCAGGAATTCGAGCAGGATCAGATCAGAAGCGGTGGCGCGCCGCGAAGCGCGCCTCCTGAGGAATACAGGAATACGCCGAGTGTCAGTTGGGAGCCACGACCAGCGCATCCACCAGCTTGTGCGCCTGGAAGGTGCCTATGCCGGTCACCAAGTCGTAAGCCGGCCCGGCATTGCACTGTGATCCGCAGTTCCCGTTACTCCCGATGGTAATGTCGTGGAAGTCCGTCGAATAATTGCCGGAGTAATAGACTTGATACAGGTCATAGTTAACCTGGCTGAGCGTGTCTTTACCCTGGCTCGCACGAATTGAGTTGACGAGAGTAAGGAACGCGGCCCAGTCCGGCGTGGATATACTGGTGCCCATGACGCTGTACCATCCACTGTAGGATCCATAGGTATCGTAGAGCGGTATGTTCTGGGCGACCGAGGCAACGTCGGGAATGCAACGGTTGGTGGTCGACCAGGTTGCGCAAGCCGGATTCTGCCACGACATCTGGCTCTCATAAGCACTGACTCCACCACTGCTGCCCTCCCATGCGATCTCAGCACCATAGTTCAATTGGAGAGGGTTCGGCAGCGGCGTCGCCTGGGCCAGGCCCAGTACGGTGCCGCCCACCGCCAGCACACACGGTGAGGCTGCCGGATAAGTCGCTCCGTGACCCCAATCGCCGCTGGAGTTTACCATGGTTACCGGGTGTCCGTTTCCGCTTACGATGTTGCAGAGGTAGTGATCGTACTGTACCTCGGATGGGTCTTCACCGGTCAGGTCCCAACTCATGGATATCACGGTGGCGTTGTACGGCGCCGAAGAAGCGACTTGCACGGCGGCGAACAGATCGTCGAGAGTGACGGCGTTGGCTTCGACGAGGATGATCTTGGCTTGCGGCGCCAAGGCGCACGCCTGCTCGACGTCCAGAGAGATTTCAAGCGCCCAGCCCGAATCTGGCTTCGGGTTGCCGACCTTTACTTTCTGGAAGTTGCATGGAGCTAGATGGAAATAGCTGGCGTAGTATGCCAAGTCGGACTCGATATTGGGATCATCGAGAGCATCGACAATAGCAATTGTTTGTCCCTGTCCCAAGTTGGGGATTTGGTTGAAGCCATAAGCCGCCTTGAACTGGACCGGCAAAATGCCGACCGGCATGGACGAATTCTGCGGCAGGTTCGATAACCGAATCGGCGGGTAGGCGTAGAGATGGCTGCCGGGGCCCGCTTGCGCTACCAAGGGAACACTTGCCGCAAGCAGTGCAGCCATGCCGATCAACGAAATCACTAACAGCGCAGTTCTCTTCATTGTCTTTCCTTCTCCTGGTTTGATGGAGCGGTCATACTTGCCAATGGCTTGACACGGTGGCTACCTGCCCGCGGCAGCTTCGTGGGTTTGTCGCGTCCTGGTGATAGCTGGGAAGCCCGCGCAAGGAGAGGATAGCACCGAACGACCAACTACTACCCTGATCTCTTCCTGCGGGTTTTGGAGCGTGCCCGGCAGAAATATCGATTTGTCGCGATCGGCTACGTCGTCATGCCCGAGCACTTTCACCTCGGCACCCGGCTAGAAGTCAGGGGAACCGCAGATCCCTCGACTCCGGTTCGCTGCGCTCGGGATGGCAAAGCAGTGGCTAGTGGTTAGTGGTTAGTGGTTAGTGGTTAGTGGCTAGTGGTTAGTGGTTAGTGGATAGAGGATAGAGGATCGTGAATATGGGATCATGCCCTGACAGGGGCGGCGACCACTATCCCCCGTCCATACCCGGACAGGCAATCCGCATTCTGGACGCCCGCTTCCCTCCCCAACCTCGTTGGACCGGAGCGGAACATCCTGTTTCCAACGAGTTACCGCGGCGGGCGTGTGGCCTCCGAAATGTAGCTTCCCAGGCACGGCGGAGCGCCCGTTGCGCACCGCCGGGTTCAGGCGTCACGGAGGATGGCATGGCCAAGGTGGAGCGTGTCCGGCGGGAAGTGAAGAGCCCGCTCGATCGCGATGAGATCCAGCGGCAGGCAGAACAGGGATGGAAGATGGTGGCCGTCGAGTGGGAGCGTGAGCTGCCCGAAGAGCAGTCCCAGAAACTCAGCGAAGAAGTTCCCTTCGGCTTGCAGGTTTCCGACGACCCCGGACGTTTGCAGGAAAATCCGGTGGAGCGCGAAGCCCTGTTTCTGATGATGGAGCTGACCATCCAGGACGGGCCGTATTCGCTGATCGCCGAGGAACTCAATCGCCGGGGCTATCGTACCCGCCACGGCATGAAGTGGACGCCGATCTCGGTGTTTCAGATGCTGCCGCGGCTGATCGAAGTCGGCCCGCAAATCTTCGCGACCGAAGAATGGCAGGAGCGCAGAAAAAAGTTGGCGGTCGCGGGATTAGGCTAGCGGAACGGGATTGCTGTCGGCAGCTATTGAATGCGGTCAGTGAGCAGTTCGCCCCAGGACTCGCGCCAGCTGCCAAAACTCTCTTCGCACGCGTCGCAATACCACTCCGGGCTGTCGGGCCGGATGCAGCATCCCCCGAGGACGTAGCCTTCGTGAGTCATCTCCAGCGTGCTCTCCGAGGGCAGCTCGCCATAGGTGATCTTCTTCACATCTTCGTTGCTGTTACACCTGGGACAGTTAGGAGCGCGGCGATGCTTCATCCCTTAATCATCGCTAGGGAGCGGCAGAGCGGTCAAGTCTTTCGTGTCAGTTCTTACAAACAAGCGCGGACCTTGAGGCCCGCGAAGATCATGGCCTGCAGAATTGGGGTTAAGCCGTCTGGTAGAAGCAGGACTTGTCGAAGACGCTCTAGTAAGCGTACTCGCCGGGCCGCAAGCTGTTGCCGCGGCTGTCGCGAGACCCGCGCCGGATCTGCGCTTGTCCGCCTCGCACTTTGCAGGGAGCGTGCGTACTGACGTGTGCCGCAACCTGCGGAGCATGCACATCGAAATTGATGTTCTGCACGCCAGCCATACGCAGGGATGCGCCCTTAAGCCGGTCGGCGGCGACCTGCAGCTTCACGCTGGTCGCCGTCATGCGATTTGCCAAGGCCGAGGTTTGAAGTTGAATCCGCTGCTCCAGATCATCCGGCATATTCACCTCGATGGACATCGGATCCATAGGGCCGTGCACATTGAGGTTTGCCATCTTCTCCTGGATCTTCATGGCCTGACGTTGCGCGCGTTCGGCTTCGCGTTGGGCGCGGTCAGCTTCGCGTTGTCCGCGCTCGGCTTCCCGCATAGCGATTTCGCGGGCGCAGCGCGCGGCGGCTTCGCCCTGCCTTGCGGCTTGCTCTTCAACTCTCGCCTGCATGGCTGCGATTGGCAGGTTCATTTCCGCCAGCAACTGGGCTTCTTCCGGAAGCGCCGGACGCAGGTGGGTACGAGCTTTGGCGATCCAGCGCGAGACCTTGGACGAACTCGTGGGACAGGTCATGCCAATCCGTACTTCGACGCGAGGACCAGGCAGCTGAGAATATTGCTGCAGCGCTCGCAGCCCGCGGGAGAAAACCGCGAAGGTCGCTATCAGTGCCAGGGCCGCCACAAAGTATCTGCGCTCCATAGTGCCTCCCTTGCCGGTACAGACGTGACAACTAGTGGATGGTTAGGATTTTTCTGCTGCAACGACTCAGGCTGATCACGTCATCGTTGGAGAGTGCACGTGAGCGGCCATTTCGCCCTCTGCAAACCATTGCTATTCGCGGGGTTGTTGGGTGGGCACAAGTCGGGAAGGTTGTCGGGCGTCCGATTTTCGAATGCGTTGTCCGGAAGCGGACAACAAAGCCAATGGCTGGGCGAATTGTGCGGCTGGCCGCCTTTGGTGTCGGCTCGCCAGCATCTGCCGCGGAGAAGGGGAACCCGTAAGTCCCACCTTCTCCCCGTGCAACCCGGGCAGTGCGGAGCGGCCGTCACGCACCACCGCGGGAGCTCTCCGCTGGTGGCGCAGCCCGAGTTCGCAGCCCACAGCTGCCCCGCCGGTCCTTGCTCGAGGACCGCTTTCCTGCTCACCCAATCCTATCGGCTTAACCGCACCAGGCTTTAATTCGAGGCACCGAAAAGGGCTATTGCAGCCTCCGACACTGCGGCTGAACTTGGCGTGCAGCCGCTGCTACCGCGTCCTAAGACTCGTCTCATAAATTCTGCGCCTGGGGGAGGTCGATTCTCCTCAGGGGCTAAAGCCCAATGTTTTCGATGCCTGTTGCGGCACGACTAAACAGGCTGCGGAAAAAATCGGCAAGCCGCCGGCGGCTTCGCCGTCCAGAGCTAAAGCTCTGGCCTGCCGAGCCGGCTCAGGATGACAAAATAAACGGCTTATGGGCACGACTGAAGAGCCTGCGGAAAAAATCAATACTGCTACTGCTCGGGTAGTGCGGGCCTTCAGCCGGGGCCCCCGACCCGCGCCGCTTTTGCGCGGGTCGGGGTGGTCAGGCCCGCGTTAAGCGGAACCGATGAGAGCCGGCTTTACAGGCTGCGTAAAAAGTAGGCAATGAAGATCTGCCGCCGGCTAAAGCCGGCTCCGGATAAGCTAAATAAACGACTTATCGGCACGACTGAAGCCGTGCCCTGACACAATACGTGTGCAAAGCGAATTTTTCCGCAGCCTGTAAAGTTGTGCCCTTTCAAAACTCATTTATGAGACCAGCTCTAGGCCAGAAGACTGGAAGAGAGTTCGCCGCCCCCGGTTGCGGCTTCTTTCCTTAGAGCATCGGAGATTCGCGCCAGCAGCACCCTCGCCGTGAAGGGTTTCTGTATATACATCGCCGGCCCCGGTCCTGCCTTCTGCATTACATCAAGGTTGCTATAGCCAGACATGAAGATGGTAATCAGCCGGGGATTCCGTTGCCTCAGTTCGCGGGCCAGCTCCGGGCCAGTCATGCCGGGCATCACGACGTCGGAAAGCAACACCAGCGGCCGGCCTCGATTCTCGCTCGCCACGCGCAGGGCCTCCACCGCCCCGGTGCACTCCAAGACGTGGTAGCCGGCATTCTCCAGGACTTGTCGCGTCACCTCGCGGACGGCGGCTTCGTCTTCCACCAGAAGAATGACTGGGACTGAGTTCTTCGGCCAGTTGGGGGATGCGACTGGTTCCGCACCGTATACGCTCATCACTCACCGCCTCTCTCTCGGCTTTTCGAGAGATGCGAACAGAAAGTGAAAGGGCAAGCGCAGTGCCAACCACATTAACCGTCGTTAACCATCATATATATTGCTTATTATCAGCGTGATACGACTTCGCTATCCAATTATGGGCGGACTGAGAGAGAGCGCCATTTTGGTGACAATTCCCATTCTGGAGTTCTGTTGTGGGAAGACACCGGCCCGCTCGGCCATTCTGCAAGGCTCGGACCGTCGCGGATGGAAGCACCGGGCTTCACGGACAAGTGGGTAGTGGATAGTGGATAGTGGCTAGTGGCCGATGCGGGCCGGTTTGGCCATCGGCCGACTGCTAGAAGCTGAGCGCTGGCAGCCGAAAGCTGAGAGCTAGCAGGGTGCTATGCTTCTAGCAGTCTCATTGGGCGAATGCATTCGCAGCACTTTTGCGGGCTGATGGCGTTGTCTTCCCTGCCCGGCAACCAGCCCTCGCATTCACCGAAAGGACCTACATTGGAAGTGCATCCTGATTTTCATCGCGGCTTCGGTGTGCGCCTGGTTGCGGCACTGCTCGCCGTCGCTATCGCCGCTCCGGTTTCGCTCTTCGCCGCCAACTCCAGCAATGACAACAACGACCCGGACTTAGCCGTAATGACCGAGATCAGGCAGGAAGGCTTTCACCATTCCAAGGTGATGGAGACCGAGAGCCAGCTGACGGATTGGATTGGCCCGCGCCTCACCGGATCTCCCAACTTGAAGAAGGCCAATGAATGGACGCGCGACCAGCTTGCCGAATGGGGCCTGTCGAACGCCCATCTGGAAAGCTGGGGTCCATTTGGCCGCGGCTGGTCGAACGACTACACCGAAGTTCGCATGGTCACGCCGACCGCTTCGCCGCTGATCGCCTATCCCAAGGCGTGGACCCCGGGCACCAACGGCGTGCTGCGCGCGCCGGTGGTGAAGGCCAAGCTCGCCAGGAAGGAAGATTTCGAGAAATATAAAGGACAGCTTGCGGGCAAGATCGTCCTGATCGGGGAGATGCGCGAGGTCAAGCCAGAGTCGGAAGCGGCGCTGGAGCGTTACGACCAGAAGAAGCTGGCGGAGATTGAGCAATACCAAATCCCCAGCGAGAAGCCGCGCTTCAATCGCGAGGAAATTGCCAAGCGCATCGAATTCCAGAAAGCGCTGAACCAGTTCCTGGTCGACGAGCAGGTAGCGGCAGTCATCGATCCCAGCCGCGCCGGCGATGGCGGTACCGTCTTCGTGCAATCCGGCGGCAGCTATAAGCCGGACGAGCCCACGGGTGTTCCTTCGCTGGTGATGGCCATCGAGCACTATGGCCGCATCTGGCGATTGCTCGATCGCAATATCCCGGTTGAGCTGGAGATCGAGGTTCGCAACCAGTTCTATGACACCGATCCCAACGCCTACAACACCATCGCGGAAATCCCCGGCACCGACAAGAAGGACGAAATCGTCATGCTGGGGGCCCACATGGACTCCTGGCACAGCGGCACTGGGGCGACCGACAACGCTGCCGGCGTTGCCATCACCATGGAAGCGATGCGCATCCTAAAGGCGCTGAACCTCAAGCCGCGGCGCACCATTCGCATCGGACTCTGGACCGGCGAAGAAGAAGGACTGCTGGGCTCAAGGGCATACGCGGCCCAGCACTTCGGTTCCAGGCCTGACCCGACCGATCCCAAGGAAAAGGCGCTGCCGGCGTATCTGCGGAAAGACGAAGGCCCACTGACCCTGAAGCCGGAGCAGTCCAAGGTTTCGGCTTACTTCAACATCGACAACGGGACGGGCAAGATTCGCGGCATCTATTTGCAGGAGAACGAAGCGGTGCGTCCCATCTTCCATGCCTGGATGCAGCCGTTTGACGATCTTGGCATGAACACGCTGAGCATGCGCAACACCGGCGGCACCGACCATCTTTCGTTCGACGCGGTGGGTATTCCCGGATTTCAGTTCATCCAGGACCCGGTGGAATACGACAGCCGGACGCACCACTCCAACATGGACGTGTACGAGCGCATTCAACGCGAAGACATGATGCAGGCGGCTGTCATCATGGCGGCCTTCGTATACGACGCCGCCATGCGCGATACCATGCTCCCGCGCAAGCCGCTGCCCAAGCCGACGGACGCGCCCAAGAATCCCGCCGCAAAACCTTAGGGCGTTTTCAGAATTGGTGTAGACCTGCGAGCACGGGTAGAGCGGCGCTTTAGCGCCGCGTTCGCTGCGGACAGGCAGACGCTTGAGCCGCTGCGGTCATTGAGAAATGACCGCAGCGGCTCAAGCCTCATGGTGTGGGACGATCTTGACGCCAGCCTGAAAGGCTGGCTCTACCAGGTACTCTGAATCTGCCTTAGCCGCACCAGCAACAGCGGGCGGATGATTCCGCCCGCTGGGTGAACGACGGCCGCGGAGACTAAGAGGGACTGGGAGTTGTGGATTCCTCTTTTGCCTTGCGCTCGAACAGGTCCTCGAGGTTGGCAACCAGGAGATCGGGATTATTGTCGCGAGGCAGGAAGCGATCGACGGAGGCGTGCGAACTGCAGCGGGCACCGTAGAACGGCAGTAGCACCACCGTGATCAGGTCGGGACAGACATCTTTCGCCCGCGCCGCTACCTGCTCAACATCGCCGTCGGGATGCTCAGAGTCCATCAGCAGCATATCGGGACACCTGTCCTCGGCGATGTTGGCGGCATCTTCCACCGAATCGGTAGTCCAAACTTTATAGCCAAAATGCTCCAGCAGCATTTGTCTCACCCGGAGCGTGGTGACGTCCTGGCCCAGACAAAGAATTGCCTTTCGTGGCTGGGTGTACACTTCCGGATTAATCGCAGTACTCATAAGACTCCCCGTCAGCAATCTTTCGAGACTGTGCAACTCCAATACAAAATGGGCCGGTGCCCTAGCTTGTTGCAAAAAGCGTGCCAAAGCACTCCGCAAGGAAACACGAGAGTTAGTTAGGAGGGTGTTTGTCGCCGCAGGAAAGTTCTACCCTAACGTGGAAAAGTCTGCGTAAAACCTTGGTGCCCCCCGCCGTTTGCCAGACCATTTGCGGGGTCAGAGCTCGTCCGGCTTGAGGTGAATTTTCGGTAACTACGCCGGTTGCGTTTGACCGCGGTCCTGCGACGCGCATATTCTTCGCCCATGGCACACGTTGAATCGCATCCTGCGGGTTCTTTCTGTTGGATTGAGCTGGCCACCTCCGACCAGGCAGCCGCCAAGTCCTTCTACCAGTCGTTGTTCGGATGGTCGCCCTCGGACATGCCGATGGGACCGGGAGAGTTCTACACCATCTTCCGGCTTGAAAGTCAGGACGCAGCAGCAGCCTACACTTTGCGTCCCGAGCAGCAGGCGCAACAGGTGCCTCCGAACTGGACGCCCTACATCGCGGTCGAAAACACCGATGCTTCCGTGGCGCGGGCTCGTGAGCTTGGGGGGACCGTGATCGCCGGACCCATCGACGTGTACGACCAGGGCCGTATGGCGTTGCTGCAGGATCCCACGGGCGCAGTCTTTGCGGTGTGGCAGGCGAAAAAGGGCAAAGGCACCGGCATTGCTCACGTGGACGGCACCTTGTGCTGGTGCGATCTGAGCACGCCCAATCCGGAACAAGCCGGCAAGTTCTACAGCGGCCTGTTCGGCTGGCAGATTGTCGCCGGCGACGAAGATCCCGAACACGACTATTTGCACATCAAGAATGGCGAGCACTTCATCGGAGGCATTCCGTCCACGAAGCACCGCGCCCCAGGCACTCCGCCGCACTGGCTGGCCTATTTCCTGACCTCGAATTGCGATGCCTCGGCGGAAAAGGCCAAGCAGTTGGGCGGACGGCTTTACCTGCCGCCGATGACCATGGAAAACGTGGGTCGGTTCGCGGTCGTCGCCGACCCGCAAGGGGCCGTTTTTGCCCTGTTCCAGCACATGCCGCGTCCGGAAAAATAGGCGCCCCACGCGCGCCTGATGGGACGGACCCGCAAAGTCCGGTTCCAGCGTTATCTAATTAGTTAGCCTGCGGTCACACTTCTTCGTGACCCCTGCTACCGATTTCCCTGCCCAATCGGTCTAAATAGATGACAGGAACGGTTCTGGGCCGGTTTTTCCTGTCGACCCCACGGAACAAACTTCGACCCTCACACGTACTAATCAGCAGAACGGAATCCTACCCAGTTGGGGAGGTATTTGTGGCGAACGGCAAAAACGGCAAAAACAAGAAAAAGCGCTGGATCATCATTTCCGTCGTGAGCGTGGCCGTGCTGGCGTTGGTCATCGTTGCAGTGGCAGCGACCCGAGGCGGCACCAAGATCGATCCCACCAAGCTGGCCAAGGTGGAGAAAGGCGATCTCGCCAAGAGCGTCGTCGCCACTGGCAAAGTCACTCCCATTACCAAGGTCGAGATCAAGTCCAAGGCCAGCGGCATCGTCAAGAAGCTCTATGTCGATGCCGGCGACAAGGTGAAGCAGGGCCAGATGCTGGCGGAGCTGGATCGCGTGGAAATCGAGGCGCAGGTGAACTCCGCACGCGCGCAGCTGCTCTCCGCGGATGCCAACTTGAAGGGCGCTGAAGCCGACTTGAAGCGCGCCGAAGTGGATGCCCAAGGCGTGGACATTCCCACGCTGCAACGCGGTTACGAGCGCGCCCAGGAGATGTCGAAGGATGGAGTGATCTCCCAATCCACGCTGGACGACGCACAGAGGAGCTATATCCTGGCGGTCAACAAGCGCGATGTGGCCCGCGCTCAATACACCGTGAACAAGGCCAAGGTCGCGCAGGCCCAAGCCCAGGTAAAGAAAGACCAGGCCACCCTGAACCAGCTGGAAGAGCAGTTGAGCTATACCACCATTACCGCCCCGATCGACGGCGTTGTTCTTTCGCGTGACGTCGAAATGGGCGATGCCGTCAGCTCCATTCTGGTGCTGGGCTCCGGCGCTACGCTGGTCATGACCCTGGGCGACACCAGCGAAGTCTACGTGAAGGGCAAGGTGGACGAGAGCGACATCGGAAAAGTCTATCTCGGACAGCCGGCGCGAATCCGGGTTGAGACCTTCAAGGACAAAACCTTCACCGGACATGTCACCAAGATCTCGCCCATGGGCGTCGAGAAAGACAATGTCACGACGTTTGAAGTGCGGGTGTCGATCACCAATCCCGGCGGCGAACTCAAGGCGGAGATGACCGCCAACGCCGAGATCCTGCTCGACGAGCACAAGAACGTGCTGATGATTCCCGAAGGCGCGATCCTGTACGACAAGGAAAAGAAGGCGTCGACCGAAGTGCCCGATCCCAAGGGCAAAGACGGCAAGCGCAAGGTTGCGCTCACTATCGGAATCTCCAACGGCGCCAAGACCGAAGTTCAATCCGGCCTCAAAGAAGGCGACCAGGTGGTCTTACAGCAGTAAGCTGATTCTCTCCGCTATGGGCTGCCGGCAACGGCAGCCCGTTTCTGTGATGGCACTCATCTCAACGTTTGCGGGAGGCGTCATGAACCAACGCTGCACAGCCGTCCTACTCTCCCTTCTCCTGTTTCCCGTTCTCCTGCACGCCCGCGCGGAAGGCCATTTCGACCGGACACTGACAGTTTCTGGCGCGGTCAGCCTGGACCTGACCACCGGTTCCGGTGACGTCATCATCAAGGCTGGTGGCGGTAACCAGGTCGTCATTCATGGCCGCGTCCAGGGCAGCAACTGGTTCTCCGATTCCGAAGGCGCAGTGCGTCAGGTGGAATCCAATCCTCCCATTCAGCAAAGCGGCAACAGCATCCGAATCGGCTATAACTTGTCGGAAGACGTTAAGCGGCACGTTTCCATCAGCTACGAGCTAACCGTGCCCGCCGACACTGCGCTACAGGTGCATACCGGCTCCGGTGGTGTCGAAATCGAAGGCGTTCGTTCCCAGGTCGAGGCCAGCTCCGGATCGGGCGACATGCGGCTGCGCGACCTCGGCGGCCGTGTGCACGTACAGACCGGAAGCGGCGGAATCCGCGCCCAGGATGTGGCCGCCCCGTTTTATGCCCACACCGGCAGCGGCGACATCGAGGCCCAACTGAACGGCTCGGGCGATGTTGACATCCAGACCGGATCGGGTAGCGTGCAGCTCCGGGGCGTCAAGGGCGGCTTGCATGCGCGCACCGGCAGCGGCGGAATCCAGGTAGAAGGTAGCGTCGCCGGAGCCTGGCAGCTGCACACCGGATCGGGCAACATACATCTCGCGATTGGATCGGGTAGCGGCTTCAACCTCTATGTCCATACCGGTTCTGGTTCCATTCATTCCGATCTGCCGATTACAGTGCAAGGTTCTATGGGCCGGCACGAGCTGAAGGGCGCAGTGCGGGGTGGCGGGCCGGAAGTGGAAGTTTCCACCGGATCGGGAGACGTCGAGATCCGGTAGCCGCTGTCGTGCATTCCCGTTTCGGGCCGCCTGGCGAGGCGGCCTTTTTCCACTACTACTACGTAAATCAGTCGTCGCAGAGTGCTCACCCCACGAAATTTCCTCTACTAAAAAGCCAGCTAATCGTGCACAATGTTGACATAGCTTAAATGAGGTGTGCTGGCTCTTCATGATGATGCTGAGGGGACGCCGGATTGTATTCGCTGTTGTCGTGACCGTTCTTTGCTGCGGTGGCGCGGTGATGCTGCGCGCGCAGACGCTGGTGGAAATCCGCGGCGGAGGAACGGAATCGTCCTCCCATTCCGACAATCAGCCCGTCGACTCAGCGCGCTCTGGCTCCGGCACCGGCATCGTCGCGGTGGCAAGTCCTCCCAAGAAGGAAACCGGCGTCGACTGGTTCCACCTGGCCCAGGGTTCGTTTGCATTTCTAGCGGTTGAAAACGCTTTCCGCTGTGCCACCGAGCAAGGGACCCGCGACGGTTTCGGTGGTCCTTTTATTTCCGGATATCTAAACTCGGTCGGCAACCTCCATGGCTGGTCGGACGGCGATCCTTTCCTGGTCAACTACGTCGGCCATCCCATGCAGGGCGCGGTCTCCGGATTCATCTGGCAGCACAGTGACCGCGCCTACCGCACCGTGGAGTTCGGCAAGAACTCGCGCTACTGGAAAGGCAAGCTGCGGGGCGCGGCTTTCGCCTACCTCTACAGCGTGCAATTCGAGATCGGGCCGATGAGCGAAGCCTCGCTGGGCAATATCCAGGGCCTGTATCCGCAGCAGGGATTCGTGGACCACGTCGTGACACCGGGTATCGGATTGGGATGGACCATCGCCGAGGACGCGATTGACCGCTACATCATCCGCACCATCGAAGCTCACACTTCCCACTCTTACATTCGTGTGTTTGCTCGTGGCGGACTGAATCCTTCTCGCTCCATGGCCAATGTGATGAACGGCGAGCTTCCCTGGCACCGCGACGACCGGCCCGGCGCCTATAAGCCGTATCCAGATGCCGCGGCGGTGAAGAGCTTTATGGAGCAGGCCACGGCCAAGACCGAAGTGCATCCTCCGCCTGGAGTCGCTCCCTTCGAGTTCACCATGGAGCCTGTCTTTAAGCAGTACTTTGGGAGCGGCGCCAAGGGGTCCTGCGCCGGCGGGGGAAGCTCGGCGGCCATTCGCGTCGCCGACGAGTGGCAAATCGTAGTTGCGGTCAACGGCTGCAAGATGCTCGACCTGCCCGCCAATCTCTCCGGAGATTCGCTGACCTACATGGTCGGGCCGCGCTGGACGCCCTCGACTTCCGGGCGTTGGAGCCCGCACGCCCAGTTCCTGGTGGGCGGCACCAAGCTGACCCAGGAGCTGTTGGACGCGGAAAAGCGGGCTGAGGTCATCGCCGAAATCTATCCCAAGCGATTGGGCAACGCGCAGCATTCGCTCTACACCCAACAATATGAGACCAACGGCTTCGCCATCGCCGCTGGCACCGGCGTCGACTACAAGATCAATAATGCGCTGGCCTTTCGCGTCGCCAGCCTCGACTACTCGCGCTCCTGGTCCAACGACCTGAACGGCGTCAACTACTCGAACGGTCTCCAGTTCACCACCGGCCTGGTGCTGCGCATGGGGACGTGGTGACGAAGCTGCTAGCTCTTAGCATTCGCTGACCGCTCTTCGCTCTTCGCTTTTCGCTCTTCGTCAAAACCCTGCTTATCGCTGACCGGCGTGACCTGTCCCCTTGCGGTTTGTGACTTGGCGCGGTGTCCCTGAGATCGGCTGATTGCTGATTGCTAACGGCTGATTGCTAACGGCTGATTGCTGACAGCTAACAGCAGATAGCAAACGCTGGTGAAGCCGGTCTCGCTTGACCGCGGCTCGGGGGCAAGTGTAGCCTCGCGTGGGAAAATCCTGCATTCGCCGTCGCACCCGTAAGGAGGCTGCGTATGGTTCCTCTCGCTGCTCTTTGGCTGCCTATCCTGGTGGCGGCCGTCATCGTTTTCATCGCCAGCTCCATCATGCACACCGTGCTGACCCACCACCAGAGCGACTGCTCGCAGCTCCCCGATGAGGACAAGCTGCTGGCCGCTATGCGTGCCGCTGACGTGAAACGGGGCTACTACCACTTCCCTTTCACAACCCACAAGGAAATGAAGTCGCCCGCTGTGGTGGAAAAGTTCAAGCAGGGACCGGTGGGCATGATGACCGTGCTCCCGAGTGGTCCGCCCGCCCTGCCGAAGTACCTGGTCTCGTGGTTTGTCTATTGCCTGGTAATCGGCTTCTTCGTCGCCTACCTCGCCGCACACACGCTTGCGCCCGGCGCCAACTATCTGGAGGTGTTTCGCGTCGTGGGCACTGCGGCGTTCCTCGCTTATGGCCTGGGACAGCTCGCCAACAGCATCTGGAAGGGCCAGCCGTGGGGCATGACCATCAAGGAAATCATCGATGGACTCATCTACGGCTTGCTGACGGCGGGCACGTTTGGCTGGCTCTGGCCTCACTAGACTAGCAACCGGGCTGAGCACCTTAGGTCCGCGGCGCGCGAGTTCAAGGGCCGGGCGCACGTGAGCTTTCATTACGTGAGCGGGCCATCGGTTTTGGACGCAGCATACCCAGAAGGGGACGATGGGGACAGCGCAGAGGGAGGTTACTGCCGGGCGTCAGAACGCTGGAAGGTCTCGTCGATTCGCAGCCTGGCATCGCCAATCTGTTGTAGGGTGGGAGTGCCGACCTCGAACAGACCATTGGTATTGGGCCGGCAGCCATGCTGGAACAGGCCCTGGTTCATCACGATCGTTTGCAACAGCCGGCCCAGGGAGCGGGAATGAAAGCCGTTGGAGAAGCGGGGGCCATCCGACCAGGCAGGGTGGACCGAAAAGTCGCAGATCAGGCTCCAATACTCGCGAGCGGACGTCCACAGTTTCAGGTACTCAACGGAGCCATCCATGCCGATGTGATATTCGACCCGGACCCGGCCGGTTGCCGAGGCCAGCGTCAAGGCATCCCAGTTGAGGACCACCGCGCTGGTCAGGATGTGATTGAGTTGCTGCGGAGCGGCGGCCTTAGCTTGGATCTCGGCGGTCATGGTTCGTCCCTGAGATGGTTGGTTGGCGGCCCATCTATTGCCGGAAGCCAAGTTAGGTTATTCGACCCGGAACTGGGTTGCGGAGGCCGGGCCCGCTTTATGCGTCTGCGGTGTCGGGCACAAAGGCAAAAGCATCGACCGCGGCCATCTCCGCCTCCTGCGCCACCGGCACCGGCGCCTCCGCTTCTGCCGTATTTTGGGTCGTGCCGTTCATTCTTCTACTTGCCGCAATTCGCCAGCTGGCTTCGACAAAGCTATAGCGTTGGGGCAACAGGTCGCAGCTTTCCCTGACCGCCTTGCGCAGCGAGTCTCCCCACTGCATGCCATGTTCTTCGGCGAGATAGGAGCCCAGAGAAGGATCCAAGGCAACATAGTTCGGCCTGCCCACGAGGAAGGCGACGACCTGTTGCGGGTTCTCCTTCTTGATCTCATCGCGGAGGGCCATACATCCGCGGTAGTCCATTCGTATGTCGAGCAGCACCATGGCATAGCGATCGCGCTGCCATATGGAACTCGCCTCCAGCAGATCGCTGGCGCCGATGACCTCGACCCCGCGGAGCGCCATGATCTTCTTGCGCAAGGTGCGTCGCTCGGAGTTGGTATCCATCAGGAGAATGCTGATCTTGCTCGCAGGGAGTCTATTTGCGGAGTACTGATGTTCCAGATTCATGCTAGGTAACCTCGCGCGAGAACTAGCCGGCTGCCAAGAGCGGCCGCTCCCAAAGAACGCGGCAGGGCTGTAAGGAAAACACTTGTGAGGAAAATTAAGGAGTTCGCCCTCTTCCGCGAGCGAAGACGGGCTATCTCGCGCGTTGCGACGATACCTTCATTATACGCTTCGCGGCGATCGACTCTCGCCGATAGCCTTCCCGCTGCGCATTGGCTTCGGTGGTCCCTCGAGCATCGGACGGCAAGGATTGGTGAAACCCGAAGCCCATCCTTACTCTGCGAGGATGGGCCACCGTTTCTTTCCTGGCCGTTCGTCTTACGAGAAGATCTCGCCGGCCATGCGGGACAGAGTACGCGTAGGCAGAGTATTTTGTACCGGGCGCATTGCGATGCGTCCGGTTACACTAACCTGCTTGCGCGCGATCTTGAGCTTCAGGGCGCGCTCGATCGAGCGCAACTCCCCGATCTCGGCCCCGGAAACCAGGGTCGAAGCCCGTCCGGCAGAACCCATGCGCCCGGTGCGGCCCACGCGATGGATGAAGTCTTCGGGAATCTGCGGCAGGTCATAGTTAATGACATGCGCAACATTGTTGACGTGGATGCCGCGCGAGGCAACGTCGGTGGCCACCAGGACCTGGAACTTGCCTTCGTCGAAACCGCTGAGCGCTCCGGTGCGCTGCGATTGGGTGCGGTCGCCGTGGATCATCGCTGCTGTAAACCCGTCGCGCACCAGGTTCTTGGCCAGGCGCTCGGTGCCGTGCTTGGTGCGTGCGAAGATCAGGGTCTGTCCCTTCTCGGCGTAGAGCAACTGGCGCAGCACTTCGGACTTCTCCGCCTGCGGCACTTCAAACGCCTGCAGCTCGACGGTGTCCGCCGGCTTCGAGGTCGAACCCAACGCTACGCGCACCGGATTCTTCATGTAGTCGTTGACCAGATGGGCCACCGACGCTTCCAGCGTCGCCGAGTAGCACAGCGTCTGGCGCTCGCGCGGCAGGGCTGCAACAATGCGGCGAATCGCCGGCAGGAACCCCATGTCGAGCATGCGGTCGGATTCGTCGAGCACCAGCGTCTTTACATGGCGCAGGTCAACCAGCTTGCGGCGAAGATAATCTTCCAGTCGCCCAGGCGTAGCCACAACGACGCTTGCTCCTTTGCGGACGGCCTGAATCTGGCGCTGCTCGCCCATGCCCCCGATAACCAATGCGGCAGGTGCGTCTTTCCGCTCGCGCAGCTTTTCGTACTGTTCGTGGACCTGCATCGCCAGCTCGCGCGTTGGCACCAGAATGAGCGCCGAGATCTTGCCCCCAGCGGGTTGCGCCGCCAGATGTTCGATGATCGGAAGCAGGTAAGCCAGCGTCTTGCCGGTGCCGGTTTGCGCGGTGGCAAGTACGTCTTTGCCTTCCAGTGCGGGAGGGATGGCGGACGCCTGGACCGGCGTCGGGGTGGTGAAATGGAATTGTGCCAGCTTCTGCTGGAGCCCAGCAGACAGGGGCATGTCTTTGAATTGTGTCAAACGATTTTTTCTTTCTGGAGAGGCGTCTCGCGAGGAAGCATACGGGATGCGAGTCGCGAAGATACTGCTGATGCCGCTCTGATTTTATTCGGCGCTGAAAATGAAACGGATGCAGGAAAGGCGGGAAATCGGATCAATCTGAGATCGGATGTCGCTTACACGCGGCCGCAGCCAATAGCGTCTACTGTGAGTATATGGGTGCACCGCGTTTTGTGCAAGTGCACCGCGTCGATTACTGTTTTGCAAAATCCCGGAAATCGAATCCCTGGGGCTGGCCGTCTTCGTCGTGCGTGACCACCAGATCCGCAGTACTTTGGGTTGCGACCGTGCCGCTATCGACGTCGCCGGTCTCTTTGCGTTGCGCCTTACGCTGCGCTTTCTCAACCCGCTTTTCCTGGCGCGCCCGTTCCTTCTGGCGCTTGGCAAAAGTTGTACGAGAGCTTCCTGCCATAGGGCTCCTTAATTCCTTAACAAATTGGATTGCTTTGTCGTGTTAAAGGATTCAATGTTCATGATACAGGATTGCACGCCTTGCCGGGGCGAGAAGCGCCCCCGGTCCTTCCCTCGCCAACCAACCGTGAACGCCTACAGAGCCGTGTAATCAGCGATGCGGCAAACGCGTTTTCCATTTCGGGCCATCACGAACTAGCAATCGACACCGGGTGCCGCTCCTTAACGCGCGATGGAACCAGCAAGGTTTGACAAGCCGCGGGTTGCAGCATAGGCTCAAAGTTGAGTGAGCAATTCTTCTCCTCTTTCAGATCCTCTGAACTAAGTCAGCTCATCTGAAGTCCTCCTTCCTTAGATCGCTCGCCGGATTGCGAGGCGTCTTGCGCGTGCAAGGCTGCCGAACATTTCCAACCAAGGCTCCCTGGCCTGGCGAGACCAAGGTTCCGAAGCAGATTGACCCTCAGGAAGGTTGGATCGAATTCATGATTTGCCCGCAGTGTAGTGGTGAAATGTCGAAGAAGTGGAACCCGCAGAGCGCTGCCAAGGTGCCAGCCGGCTCGGCCGTCATATGGTCATGCGGAGTGTGCGGCTGCCAGCTCACGCAGGCTGATCTGAAACCGTCATCGAAAGACCGGCACGAATTGGCGGATCCGCTCGATTCTGGTCCAGCGGCAGATTACGACATCCGCTGACGGAGTTCGACGCGGAATTTTCTCGCGGCCAGCGCGATTCCGGAGTTGCTGTCTCCGGGGTTGGTAAAGCCAGCCTTTAGGTCGGCGTCAAAATCGTCCCACACTATAAGGCTTGAGCCGCTGCCTGGTCCGCAGCGAACGCGGCGCTGAAGCGCGGCTTTACCCGGGCTCGCCGGTGTCTACACCAATTCTGAAAACGCCCTAAAGCAGACTTCAGAGGCAACTCTCAAATGTACCGCGAAAAGC
>Ga0265325_10000945_pt1 | contig 20995 bp, 18 predicted proteins | sample 41420metaG_FD_202090 | JGI IMG/M metagenome (GOLD analysis project Ga0265325, IMG submission 202090) | Rhizosphere microbial communities from Carex aquatilis grown in University of Washington, Seatle, WA, United States - 4-14-20 metaG | ecosystem: Host-associated > Plants > Roots > Rhizosphere... | reverse complement strand
CGACGAGATGAAGATATTCATGATCGCATTCGCCACGCTGTTTCCGGTGCTTCTGAACACTTACAGCGGAGTGCGAAGCGTCGATCCGATCCAGCTGCAGACGGCCCGGACCTTCGGCGTATCGGGCCACAAGCTCCTGACACAGATCGTGCTGCCAGCAGCGTCGCCCTACATCTTCACGGGTATGCGCGTGAGCCTCGCGGTCGCGCTGATCGTCATGGTCATCAGCGAGATGGTCGCGGCGTCGAGCGGCATCGGCTATTTTATCCTCAGCGCGCAGCGTGGCTTCAAAATCCGGGACATGTTTGCCGGCGTGCTGACCCTTGCCATGCTTGGGTATATCCTGAACCGGCTGTTCCTCTTGATCGAGAACCGTGTGCTGGCTTGGCACTACGGTTATACCCAGCAGCGGAGTTGAGTTCGCCATGCCCCGCATTGTCGACCTGACGCTTCCCGTGACCTCCAACATGGCAGGCATTCCGAAGATTGCCTTCTACGAGCAGTATCCTACGCGGATTCAAGCTGTCACCGTGGTGAACGAGGAACAGCGCGCGATGCTCTCTGCGGAGGGGGTCGACTGCCTGCCCGATGCGCCTGCCATCAACAGCATGAACACGGTGATCACCCTCAATACGCACATCGGCACGCATATCGATGCACCGCGACACTTCTATGCCGATGGCGCGTCGGTCAGCGACATTTCGCTCGATCGCATCGTCATGCGTGAGGCCGTCGTCATCGATGTCAGCCACAAGGCAGCGGGCGCGGGAGTTACAGGGGACGATCTGGAAAAAACCGGCGTAAAGCCGGGGGCTGGTCAGATCGCCGTCATCAAGACGTCGTGGACGGATCGGGCCTTCGGCAAGCCGGAATTTTGGAACAAGACCATTCATCTTGAGCCCAGCGTCGGCGAATGGGTCGAACGGCAGGGCGTATCCGCGGTGGCGATGGATTGCTTCCCGGAGAAACCGTTCTGGCTGATGACGCTGACGCCGGCCGAGCGCGGCGCCAATCACAAACGCTGGCTCAAAGCAGGCATTCCCATGATCCAGATGCTGACCAGGCTCGACAGCATCGCCCCGAAATTCACACTGGTGGCGTTGCCGCTCAACCTGCAGGGCATGGACGGTGCGCCGGCACGGGTGATCGGCATCGAAGCCTGAAGCGACGGAATCGCCCATGCCCATGATCACCGTCAACGGCTGCGACTTCTATTGTGAGCAGCATGGCCGAGGGCGTGATCTCGTTTTCATCCATGGAGAGATCCACGGCATGGAATATTGGGATCAACAGCTCGCCGATTTCTCTCGCGACCACCGCTGCTTTGTCTACAACCGTCGCGGCCACGCCAGGACGAAGTGGACCGATTATGGGTTCTCGCTGAACAACCAGACCCGCGATCTGGAGCAGCTCATCGAGCACGTTGGCATCGAGCAGCCTGTGTTCATTGCGCTCGCCTTTGGAACCACGATCGCAGCGAATTATGCCATCCGCAATCCGAATAAGGTGCGAGGTATCGTGCTCGGCGCCTGGAGCGAATTGCACGATGCGTTCCAGTATTTCGGGCGCTGGGAGCAATATTCCTTGCGGGCTGCGCACGTGCTTGAACGCGAGGGACGAGAGGCTTTCATCGATCTGCTGCGCGAACAGGGTGGCAAGACGATCTACAAGGTCATTCCGGTGGATTCGCCGGTGCGCGAGAAGGTGATCCAGATGTTCGGAGGCCACCCGCTCGGCGAGTATCAGCGTGGTATGCTCGAATTCGGCCTGTCGGTGCCGAACCTTGTTCCCGAGTTCCAGAAGCTCGACATTCCGGTCCTCGGCGTCTGCGGTGCCAACGATCCCTATCCGGATCAGCCGGAGGTATTGAGCGGCATGAAAAATTTTCGGGAAGCACCACAGATTCCGGATGCGGCGCGTTTCGTGAATTGGGAAAAGCCTGCGGAGTTCAACGCCGCGATCCGCGATTTTCTGCGATCGCTGCCATGAATGGCCGCTGGCCGAACAGGCTAACACCGTAGGGGATGGAACGATGGAAGCCGAGGCGAAGAGCCGATCAAAGCCTGTTTCCACCCTGCGCGATTCGGCGCTGTCCTGGCACGATCTGAGGGGCTGGGTTGCACAGATCGAACAGCACGGCGAACTCGCGCGCATTGCGGCCGAGGTCGATCCTCACGAAGAACTCGGCGCAGTCACCTTGCTGGCCAGCCGGCAGGACAAGTCACCGGCGCTGATGTTCGAGAAACTCAAGGACGACAGCTCCAACTCCCGCATCCTCATCAACATGCTCGGTGCCAGCCGCGAACGGTACGCGCTGGCCGTCGGGCTTGACCCGTCGGCGACCACGCCAGAAATGATCCAGGCCACCCGCTCGATCATGAACGTGCCGATCCCACCGGTGATGATCTCGAAAGAGCAGGCGCCGGTGAACGAGGTGGTGTTGACCGGCAAGGACATCGACCTGACAAAGTTTCCGGTGCCGACGTTCTGGCCCGGCGACGGTGGGCAGTTCATTGGCACCGGCGACATCACCTTCACCTCTTCGCCGGAGACCGGCCGCATCAATGTCGGCTGCTACCGACAGATGCTGCAGGGGCCAAACCGCATCGGACTTTATTGTTCGCCCGGCAAACATGGGCTGCTCGACCGCGAGGCCTGGTGGGCGCGCGGCGAACCGTGTGAGGTGGTTGCGGCCTATGGCATCGATCCAGTGCTGTTCATGCTGGCGGCGCAGAGCTTCGCAGCTGACGAGTCCGAGCTTGATGTCGCCGGCGGCATCATGGGCCGTCCGGTCGAACTCACCAAAGCGGAATGCGTGAGTCTTCCGATCCCAGCCCACGCCGAATTCGTGATCGAGGGCGTTCTTCGTCCGGGCGATGTGATGCCTGAAGGCCCGCTCGGGGAATTCACGGGCTATTACGGCCGCGAACGCTCGCCGCAGCCGGTGATGGAGGTGCTCGCGGTGCATCACCGCAAGTCGCCGATCTTCACTCATGCGCTGATGGCGCGCTATCCGTCGTGTGAGATCGGCGCCTACTACGCCATCATGCGATCGGCACGCATTCTCGACGATCTTGAGCGGATCGGCGTGCCCGGCGTGGTCGGTGCCTATTCGCACCCTGCGGCAGCTTCGGGCTGGGGCATGGTCGTTGTGTCGATGCAGCAGAAATACGCCGGTCACTCGGCCCAGGTGTTGGCGCTTGCGGCGCAGTGTCCAGCCGCCGCGTACTATACGAAGTGGGTCATCGTCGTTGATGAGGATGTTGACCCGAGCGATTTCAACGACGTGCTATGGGCGCTGAGCACACGCTGCCACCCGTCCGAAGATATCGATATCTTGCGCAACACCTGGTCGACCGGGCTCGATCCGAGCCGCTTCCCTACTGAGATGCGGCCGTATGGCTCCAAGGTGCTGATCAACGCCTGCAAGCCGCACCAGCACCTGAAAAGCTTTCCGCAATCGACGCTGTTGCGCAAATCCGTCCATGACCGGGTGCGCGAGCGTTGGTCAGAACTGGGTCTCGCCGGACCGGCTCCCAAGATGACGACGTTCCATCCCGAGAAATCCTGAACGATGACGCAGCCGTCGGCGGACGTTGACGCCACGACCCCGAAATATCTGCGCGACAAATACGCGATCGTGGGAATCGGCGAGACCGCTTACACGCGCGGCTCCGGCGTCAGCACCAGGGCGCTCGCCACCACGGCGGTGCGCAATGCCATCGAGGACGCGGGCCTGCAGCCGCGCGACATCGACGGCATGCTGTCCTATCACTGGGCGTTCGGGGACTCGACGTTCTGCACCTTCGTCGCTGGCGATCTCGGCATCCGGCTGAACTTCTACATGGACGTGCAGGGGGGCGGCTCGTCGACCGAGGCGCTGGTCGGCATCGCCATGGGCCTGATCGAGGCCGGCATGTGCAAGGTCGTCGCCATCTATCGTGCCGTCAACGGCTATTCGCAGGTCCGCACCGGCGGAACTGGCGCTCGCGCTGTCGCGCCCGTGGTCAACGAGCTGCTGCATAGCCGCGCCTACGGCATGCAGAGTGCGGCCAACCAGTTCGCTTTCACGTTCACGCGGCACATGTACGACTACGGAACGCGGCCCGAACAGGTGGCCGCCGTCCGCGCTATCCATAGCGAGCATGCTTCGAACAATCCCAAGGCGCTCTACCGTAAGCGTCTGACCATCGAGGACGTGCTGGCAAGCCGGATCATCTGCACGCCGTTGCATCTGCTCGATTGTTGCGTCGAAAGCGACAATGGCACCGCCATCGTTGTGACCAGCGCCGAACGCGCGCGCGACTGCCGGCACACGCCGGTGCTGATCCGCGGCGTCGTCGGCCGATGCAGCAAGCCGCGCCTCGACATGCATTACCAGCACGGCCCGATCTCGACCACGGCCGGTGTCTATGCGCGCGAGCTGCTGTGGCCCAACGCCGGCGTTTCGCCGGACGAGATCGATCTGACCGGCTCGTACGACGCGTTCACCTTCACCTCGATGCTGCTGTTCGAAGACTACGGCTTCTGCAGGAAGGGCGAGGGAGGCGATTACGTCAGCGATGGCAGCATTCGCCTCGGGGGACGGCGGCCCAACAATACAAGCGGGGGGCAGTTGAGCGAGGGCTACACCCACGGACTCAATCTGGTGATCGAGAACGTCCGCCAGCTTCGTCACGATGCCGACGATTCCTGCCCGGTCGGCCCCGACGGCAAAAGGCAGCACACCTACGACTATCGTGAGGGCGGCTGCCGGCAGGTCAAGGACGCCGAGGTCTGCGCCAATCTCGGTTGGGCTTATCCAGCGACCGGCTCGGCCATGGTCATGCGGCGAGGCTAGCAGCGATGCCAATCGAAACGGCCCATCTCGGCATGACGTTCGAACTGCACGAACGCGAGGTCGAGAACAGCACCTATTTCCGCTATTGCGCGGCGCATGAATTCCGCCTGCAATGTTGCGCCGCCTGTGGGCTCATTCGTTATCCGCCCACCACGGCCTGCCCATGGTGCGCCAGTCCGACCGCGAATTGGGTGGCTGTCGATGGCAAGGGCACCGTCCATTCCTACACCGAGGTGCACCACGCCATTCAGCCGGCCTTCAAGGCCTTGGTGCCCTATCTCATTCTGCTGGTGGAGTTGGACACCCAGCGTGAAAAGCCCACGAAGCACGAAGCACTGCGCGTTGTCGGCAATCTGGCGAATCCTGATGGCTCGCTGGCACCAAGAGAACTCGTCGAGAGCGTCGGTATCGGCTCGCGCATGCGAATGGTCTTCACCGACGTGGCGCCTGGGCTCAGTCTTCCGCAGTGGACGCTCGACAACGAAGCGCCACAGCCGCAGCGGCCATGGCGTTATCCGGGCCCTTCGGCCATTCCACCTACTGCGCCTTCAATCCGGTCGCCTTGATGACCTCGGTCCATTTTGCGAGATCGGTGCGGATAAGCTCAGTGACGCTTGCGGGTGTGCCGGGAAACAGTTCGTAGCCGTTTTTCAGAAAAACCTCCTGCACTTCGTGATCCGCCATCGCCTTTTTCAACTCGGATTCCAGCCTGGTGGTGATGTCGGTGGGCGTGCCGGCCGGTGCGAAAACCGCAGTCCACGTGAAGACATTGAGGTCGGGCATGCCGGCCTCGATCACGGTCGGAACATTGGGCAGATCAGGCATACGCTTCGCCGATGTAACGGCAAGCGGCTTGATGTTGCCCTTCTGCACCCACGGCAACAACGGAGCAATGGCATCCCAGTAGATATCGATACGTCCAGCCACGTAATCGGTGATCGCCGGGCCGCCGCCGCGATAGGGCACGTGCACAATATCAATGCCGTGCTTGAGCTTGAATGATTCACCGATCAGGTGTGTCGATGTCCCCACCCCGGGCGAGGCGTAGGTCAGCTTGCCGGGGTTCTGCTTTGCATAAGCCACGAGCTCCTGCAGTGAGTTCACCGGCAAAGCCGAGTACGCCGTCATCAGAAAATGGAAGCGCACAACCGAGCCGATCGGAACGAACGACTTGATCGGATCGTAATTGAGGTTCTGATACATCCCGGGGGCGATGGTGAATTGCGTCGCGTAGCCGAAGATCAGCGTATAGCCGTCGGGGGCAGCCCGGGCGACCGCGCCGGCGCCGATGGTGCCCGCCGCACCGCCGATGTTCTCGATGATGATGTTCTGCCCCATGCTGTCGCCCATCTTCTTTGCCAGCACGCGGGCGAGGACATCCGACGTTCCACCCGCTGGATAGGGGACGATCATCCGGATCACCCGGTTGGGGTAGTCCGAAGCTTGCGCCACGCCCGCCAGGCAGACTGCGCTCAGTGCGAGCAAAGCCAGCGACAGCTTTTTCATGAGAATCCTCCCGGTCTTTGCGTTTCCTCAGCACCGGCCGTCGACACCGGAGGTAATATACCGCTCATCTCGACGTCGTCCTCGCGCAAGCCGGCCTGACGCAGCAATGGCAGCACGCGTTCGACAAAATACGGCAGCTCTTCATTGAAGTTCACGAACGAAAGCGTGGCGCCGGAGAAGCCGAGCTCGTGGATTTTCACGATCTTTTCGGCAACGGTCTCAGGGCTGCCGATCAGTGGATAACTGCCGGTGCCCCCGGCATATCGCTGGCGCTCGAGCTTGACCGCATCGGGCTCGACTGCGCCGTAATGCGCGTCCTTTTTGCGCTGATGGATATCGACCGCGGCATGGTCCGCCATTTCGCCGGCATAGTGGTCGTAATACCGCTGCGCTTCGGCATCCGTCTCCCGACACACCACATGGGTTGTCGTCAGCAGCCCGACGTCGCGACCGGCGGATGCGGCGAGCTGGCGGATTTCGGCGATATGAGACTTGGCGCTCTCGAAATTGCGAAGCGATGTGAACAGGTAGTCGCTGGTCACTGCGGCGAATCGCCGTCCCGCCGGCGAGAAGGCCGCCGACAATGTGACCGGCCGGGGATTTTGGATGGGGCCAGGCGCGCCGATGGCCTGCTTCAGTTCATAGAAATCGCCGTGATGATCGAACGGTTCTTCGCTTGAAAATATTCGGAGCATGATCGACAGCCATTCGAAACCCTGCTTGTAGCGGTCATCATGCTCGGACTGTTTGTGCCCGAACATGTCGAATTCTTCCTGGTTCCAGCCACAGACGATGTTGAGCCCAGCGCGGCCGCGGCTGACGTGGTCGATCGTCATCAGGGCCTTGGCTGCAAACACCGGATGAACAAGCGGCACATGAACCGTCGAGAAGATCGCGATACGCCGGGTGATGGCCGCGATCGCTGCGGCGTGGGTCAGGGTTTCAAAGGATGCGCCGCGCACCCTGGTCTCGCCGCCATAGCCCTTCCATCGGGCGATCGGCAGGATGAACTCGATTCCGGCGTTATCGGCAATGCGCACAAGCTTTTCGATTTCAGTCCAGTCTGCGCGCCAGCGGTTGGCAACCTTGGTGAAGGCTGTGCCGCCATCTGCGTTGATGGAAAACAGGCCGAGCTTGAACCGGTTTGCATTCCTCATCGGGTTGGTCAAGCGAAGCGACATCAGATCCTCTGGCGGCTGTCTGACAGTATGTCTGCGAGGCGACTTGGAACACAAGCTTTGCTCTGCTTGTCTTTCATGCGCGTTTGCCGCTTGCTATCGCACGCCCGACGCGGGACATCATAACCATCACGCCGGCTGGGCATGGCCCAGTGCGGAAAAGCGGGCTCAACAATGGCGACGGCGAGCTTCCTGATCGAACAAGCGGCGATCGCGGCATCTCGGGTGACCATCGCGGGCTGGTTCACATCTCAGGTCGCCGTCCGAGGGGATGCCACTGCGCTGCAACAGGGCGAACGCACGCTCAGCTATCGGCTGTTGAATGACCGGGTGAACCGTTTGGTGAGCTGGCTCGCTGCCCAAGACATCAGGCGGGGCGACCGCATCGCAGTGCTGTCAGAAAACCGGTTCGAATACGTCGAGGTGGAATTGGCCGCCGCCAAGCTTGGCGTGATCACTGCTTGTCAGAACTGGCGCCAAGCCGACCAGGAGCTTGTGCACTGCATTCGGGCGGTTGAGCCAAAGCTGGTCGTCGTGTCAGAGCGATATGCGCCGACGCTCGAACGGCTCGACCACGGTGTCGGCCAGGTCGTTATGCTCGGCGAGCAGTACGAGCGCGCCATCGCGCACGCCAACACTTCGACAGAGCCGCCGCATCTTGCCGAGCCCGAAGACGGTCTGATCATTCTTTACACCAGCGGAACGACCGGCATGCCGAAGGGCGCAGTGATCAGCCATCGCGCCATGGTTTCGCGGACCCTCATTGGATCGTTTGATCGGCCTTTTGCGCGAGAAGATAGCTATCTTGCCTGGACCCCGATGTTCCACATGGGCTCGACCGATTACATCTACTCGACGCTTCTGCGTGGAGGGAAGGTCATCGTCCTCGACGGCTTCCACCCGGAGATCATGGCTCGCATCGTTGCGACGGAACGGCTCGGCTGGCTTCATTTGAATTCCGCGGTCATCGATCGGGTCATCGCCCAGATCAAGGCCGATAAGGTGCAGCCCAAGGGCGTGAAGCTTGTGGGTGTGATGGCTGACCTGGTCCCGCGGCCGCAGATCGCGGCGCTCACAACATTGATGAATGCGCCCTTCGCCAACACCTTCGGGTCCACGGAGACCGGGCCAGTACCCGCCAGCAAGGGCGTGATCGACATCGGCGTCGTGCCAGAACGTCTCTCCAAGCTGCAGAGCTCGCTGTGCGAGCTGCGCCTTGTCGATGAAAATGGCCGCTATGTTGCCGACGGCGAGCCTGGCGAAGCGCTGGTGCGGGCGCCGAGCCTGTTCAGCGGCTATTGGAATGCGCCCGAAGTCAACGCCGAAGTCTTTCGCGACGGCTGGTACCACATGGGCGACGTGTTTCGCCGCAATGGCGACGGCACGCTCGATTTCGTCGACCGCCGTCGATATCTCATCAAGTCCGGCGGCGAGAACATCTATCCTGCCGAGATCGAAAACACGTTGCTCGCTTCAGCGCGAGTCGCCAATGCCGTTGTGGTGCGACGTGCCGACGCAAAGTGGGGTGAGGTGCCCGTGGTATTCGTCGTGCGGCGCGATCAACATCTCACCGCCGCCGATGTCATCTCCCTGTGCCGCTCGCAGATCGCGGGATACAAGGTGCCGAAGGACGTCATCTTCGTGGCAGACGAAGAACTGCCGCGAAGCTCCAGCGGCAAGATCAAGCGCCACGAGCTGGAAAGCCGCCTTACAGGCAACGGTTCGTGATTGTGGGGTGATGCCCGAAAGCAGCGGCTTGCGGCCGCATTGCGGCCATTCGCAATTTTAGTAAGCTGCGAGTGCGGCTGCCCCGAAATGAGTTCAGCATGGGTTTGCCACCGGCTGCCTCGTAGGGCCCAACGGCACAAGGAACGTCGATATGCGAGAAATCAGTAGGCGCGGCGTATTACAGGGATTTGTCGCCGCCGGCATCCTCGGCAACTCCGGAGTTCGCCGCGTTGCTGCCGCTGAGCCGGTGACCCTGCGCTTGGGATACGGAGGAGCGGCCGAAGAGCAGGTCTGGCTTTTGATCGCAAAGCCTGACCTCGGCAAGAATCAAGGCAAGCTCTACAAGCTCGACGCGACGCGATTTCAAAGCTCGGACAAGCGGGCGCAGGCCTTCGAGGCTGGTGCGATCGATCTGAGCGAAGGTTCGGCGACCGGGGTGATGTTCGCCGCCGCCGAAGGCGTGGAATCGAAGATCATCTGCTCCATCACCAAGGAGAGCAAACGCGGCTTCAGCACCTCGTTCTACGTGGCGGATGAATCGCCGATCAAGTCGGTGCCCGACATGAAGGGCAAGATCGTTGGCGTCAACGGCTTCTCCACCGCCGGACACTTATGGCTCAAGGCTGCGCTCGAGAAACACAATCTGACCGACAAAGACGTGACGATCACGCCGGTTCCGTTTCCGGCCATGCAGGAGGCGATGCGTGCCGGCAAGATCGACGTCGGCGAGTTTCCGCAGCCGTTCGCAGCCTTGCTGGAAAAGCAAGCAAAGGTCCGCAAGTTGTTCGACGCGAAGTACGGCATTCCATTCGATGAGGAATTGATCGTCATCGCCGGCAAGGACGAATTCCTGAAGAAGAATGCCGAGGCGATCCGGGCGTTCCTCGAGGACGTCAAAACCGCAACCGACTTCTATCTCGCCAAGCCCAAGGAGGCGCGGCAGATCCTGATCGACGCCAAGATGGTGCGCGTCAGCCCGGACGTCTACCTGACCATGCACGACTACTACCGCGATCCTTCGCTGAAGCCTGACGCCGAAGCGTTGGCGAAGATGCAGGAATTCCAGATCAAGGCCGGCTTTCAGAAAAAGAGCGCGGACATCCAGAAGCTGGTGGATGCAAGCTATCTGCCGAAATGAGCGGCGCAGCCCTCAAAGTTCTGCCGGTTGCGGCGCCGGTCTGCTCCGGACGAGGTCGGCCGCTTTCTCGGCAATCATGATCACGGTGGCGTTGATATTGCCGCCGACCAGGTCCGGCATCACTGAAGCATCTGCGACGCGAAGCCCTTCGATGCCATGCAACCGGAGGCTGGGGTCGACCACGGCTTCGTTGTCCATGCCCATTCGGCATGTGCAGCAAGGGTGATGAGCGGTGGCGCCCGCGTTGCGGATGTAGTCGTCGAGTTCGGCATCGCTTTGCGCGCTGGCGCCGGGCCCGGTCTCACGGCCACGGAAGCGGTCAAGCGGGGGCTGCGCGGCGACCTCTCGCAACAGCTTGAGGCCTGCCCGCAGCACCGGCAGATCGCGCTCGTCGCTCAGAAAGTTCTGTTGGATGCGCACAGGATCGGCCGGATTGGCGGAGCGTAGCTGAATGCGGCCCCGGCTGGCTGGCCGCAGCAGCACCGGGCGGCACATGAATGCATCGTGCCATGCCGGTTTGATCCCTGGAAACCATGGTCCGGCGTTCGAAGGTCCCGATCGCAACAGAAATTGGATGTCTGGCATCGCCAACGCCGGGTCGGTCTTCACGAACGCCATGAAGCCGCTTGGTACATCGGTGGCGGGCCCGCTGCCTGCGACATAGGCTCTGACAAAATTGAATGCCAGGCGATCGAAGCGGGTCGCGGCCACAAAGGGCCCCGGATCGCGCCGCTCGTGCATCAGGCCGGTCGCGTAATGATCCTGCAGGTTGCGGCCGACGCCGGGCAACGGCACCGCCACGGCTATTCCAAGTTCGCGCAAATGATCGGGGTCGCCGATGCCGGACAACATCAGGAGTTGCGGCGTATTGATCGCTCCCGCACTCAAGATGAGCTCGCGCGCCGCTCGGACGGTGACGTCGGAGTTTCCCTGCCGAAACTCCACGCCGGCTGCACGATTGCCTTCAAGCACGATCCGTCTGGCGAGCACACCCGTGATGACGGTGAGGTTTTGCTGTCCGAGAGCGGGGTGCAGGTAGGCCCGCGACGTGCTGTCGCGGCGGCCGTTGCGGATGGTCCATTGCGCCCATCCAAATCCGTGCTGCTGTGCGCCGTTATAGTCGTTGGTGAACGGATGGCCGGCCTTTGTGCCAGCCTCGATATAGGCCTCATACAGCGGGTCGATGTCCTTGGTGCGGCGGACGTAGATCGGGCCGTCGCCGCCGCGGTACGGCGTTTCGCCGTCCTCCCAGGTCTCGGACCGCTTGAAATAGGGAAGCACGTCCTGGAAAGCCCAGCCGGGCAGGCCGCGCGACGCCCAGCGGTCGTAGTCGCCGCGATGGCCGCGGATGTAGCCCATGGCATTGATCGAGTTTGAGCCGCCGACCACCTTGCCGCGCGCGGTCTCGATCTGCCGACCACCGGCATGAGGTTCGGGCTCGGTGTGGTAGCCCCAGTCGAAGCGATCGAAACCCCAGATGCGCCCGACTCCGAGCGGCACGCGAAGCAACGGATGCCAATCCCAGCCACCGGCTTCGAGCAACAGCACGCGGACGGATGGGTCCGCGCTCAGCCGGGCAGCGAGAACGCAGCCCGCCGAACCGGCACCGACAATGATGTAATCGAACTCGCGAACGGCGGGCATTGCTGCATGACACTCGACCCGATAGCCTCGCATTTTAACGCTGCGCGAACCAGTGATGCCGCTGCTTGAGGTGAACAATCTGGACAAGGCCTTCGTCGACGACAGCCGCGCCGTCACGGCGATCGACAAGCTGACACTGTCCATCGAGGAGCACGAGTTCGTCTCCATCGTTGGGCCTTCGGGTTGCGGCAAGAGTACGTTCCTGCACATCGTCGGCGGCTTCGAGCCCGCGACCAGCGGCGACCTGCGCCTCAACGGCCGGCCGATCGGCCCGCCGGGACCCGATCGCGGCATGATGTTTCAGGACTTGTCGCTTTTCCCCTGGCTCACTGCCATTGAAAACGTGGCGTGGCCGCTGGAGATGAAGGGATTGGCGAAGGGCGAACGTCTCGCCAAGGCGCGCGAATACCTCGATCTCGTTCACCTCGCGCGTTACGCCGATTTCTATCCCGGACAGTTGAGCGGCGGCATGAAGCAGCGCGTCGCGCTTGCGCGATTATTCGCTCTGGACCCTGAAGTCATGCTGATGGATGAGCCCTTTGGCGCGCTCGACTCCCAGACACGCGAACTGCTTCAAGAGGAGTTGCAATCGATCTGGCGTCGGACGCGCAAGACTGCGCTGTTCGTCACGCACGATATTGACGAGTCGATCTATCTGGCGACACGCCTGATCGTATTCACGGCCCGGCCTGGACGCATCAAGGCCGACATTCGCATTCCCGAGATCGACAGGTCCGGCGCGTTTCGCAAATCCAATGAATATCTCGATCTCCGCGTGCAGGTTTGGGATTTGCTCCGGGAAGAGGTGCTGAAGGCGCGGGCACTGGAGGAGGAGGGGTGAGGAACAAGTCGACCTTGCTGCTGAATCTGGCGGTCCCGGTCGCTGCTCTGGTGGCGTGGGAGGTGTTCGGACGGCTGGACATGCTGCCGCGCTATCTGTCGGTGCCGACGCTGATTGTTGCCGGTCTTTGGGAGTTCGCGGTCTCGGGTGAGCTTTGGCCCGCGTTGGCGGCGAGTCTCTATCGCGTCACTCTCGGTTTTGCCATTGGGACGGCAGCGGGGATTGTTGCGGGCCTCGGTGCTGGTCTGCTGCCCGGAGTCAGGAATTTCTTCGACCCGCTGGTCTCGTTTCTTTTTTCCATTCCCAAGATCGCGTTCTTGCCGGTCTTCCTGTTGCTGTTCGGGCTTGGGCATGCATCCAAGATCGGCATCATCGCGTTCTCGGTGTTCTTCCCGGTGTTCATCGCGTCGCGCCATGCGGTGCTGTCGATCAACCCGATCCTGATATGGGCGGCCCAGAATATGGGAACCCCGCCGCGGACGATATTTTTCCGTGTCACGATCCCCGCCGCGGCGCCACAGCTCTTTGCAGGAATACGGATCGGTCTCGCCCATGCCTTTGTCGTGCTGTTCGCCGCCGAACTGATTGGCTCAAAGGCTGGGCTCGCCAACCTGATCAGCTACGGCGAGGAATGGGTGCGCTTCGACCTGATGTTCGCCGGCATCGTCTGTTTTGCCGCGCTGGGCTTTGTCAGCGACCGAATCCTGATGGCAGTCCGCCGCCGCGTGCTCAAGGGCCAGCTGCTCGGCACCGAAGAGCAGGTGACGTGATGACGTTGGCCATGAAAATCATCGCGCGATGGTATTCGATTCCACTGTTGCTGGTGATCTGGCAGATTTCCGTCGATAGCGGCATGGTGCAGTCGCGCCTGCTGCCCAGCCCGTCCCAGGTCTGGTTCGTTCTGGTGGAGGAGGTCACAAGCGGCCGGCTGGTCTATCACACCGCGGTCACGGTCTCCCGGGCGCTGGTGGGATTCGCGCTTGCGGCATTGATCGGAATCCCATTCGCCGCGGCGATGGCTCGATCGGCCTTGTGGCGCAACCTGTTCGAGCCGATCTTCTTTCTCGGCTATCCGGTACCCAAGATCGCGCTGTTTCCGGTGTTCACATACATCTTCGGCATCGGAACGCCGTCGAAAATCGCCTTCACCTTTCTGGAATGCCTCTACCCGATTGTCGTCACCTGCTTTCTGGGATTTCGCGGAATTCAGACCCGTCTGGTCTGGACCGCACAGAATTTCGGTGCAAACCGTGCGGTGATCCTGCGAAGGGTTGTTCTCCCGGCGGCATTGCCGGATATCTTCGCGGGTTTGCGCATCGCCCTTCCGGTCGCAATCATCGTCGTGGTGATCACCGAGATGATCGGGGATTCCATTGGCCTTGGCTATTACATCACGATCTGGAGCACGCGGTTCTCGTTTGCCAATGTCTATGCCGCGATATTCGTCATCGGCATCTGCGGCTTTCTGCTCGATCAGATACTGCTGCTGGTGCGACGCCGGGCGGTGTATTGGCAACGAGAGGCGAGCTGAACGCCATGTCATCCAGCGCCAAAGCGGGACAAGTGGGCTATATCGGCAAACCACTCCGCCGCCGCGAGGACATCCGTTTCGTCCGCGGCACGGGCCGATATGTCGACGATATCCATCTGCCTGGAACAGCATGGTGCGTGTTTGTCCGAAGCCCGCACGCGCATGCAAAAATCCGTTCGATCGACACGAGCGCGGCATCCAATCTGCCCGGCGTGCTGCTGACGTTGACCGCGGCCGATTGGGATAAGGCCGGCCACGGCGAGTTGACCGTGGTGCATCCGATGCCGTTCAGCGATGGCCGGCCGATGAACAGTGCGCCGCGTCCGGCTTTCGCCCGCGACACGGTGCATCATGTGGGTGACATTGTCGCGGCCGTCATTGGTGAGACGCGCTTTGCTGCCGAGGATGCGGCCGAAGCGATTGTTGTCGATTATGCGCCGTTGCCCGCGGTAACGAGCTCGCGTGCCGCCGTCGCAGCCGGCGCGCCGTTGGTGCATCCGCGGTTTGGCGATAATCTGGTGTTCGAGATCGAACGCGGCAGCCGCCATCAAACCGAAGCGGCGCTCGCCAATGCGGCAAAAGTCGTCGAACTCCACCTGACCAACAGCCGGCTCTCGGCCAATCCCATGGAGCCGCGCGCCTATCTCTGCGATTACGAGGCGGCGTCGGATCGCTACACGCTGTATGCGACGAGCCAGCAGCCGCATTACCTGCGCCGGTGGCTCTCGGTCTACACCCTCCATATTCCCGAGCACAGAATCCGTGTGGTCTCCCCCGACGTCGGTGGTGGTTTCGGCGTCAAAGGATTCTTTGCGACCGAAGTCTCGACAGTGGTCTGGGCATCGCAGCTTCTGCGCAGGCCGGTGAAATGGACCGCCACCCGCAGCGAGACGTTTTTGTCCGACGCGCAGGCCCGGGACCACGACACCACCGCGCGCATGGGTTTTGCCGCGGACGGCCGCATTGTGGCAATGCAGATCGACACCCTTGCCGCGCTCGGCGGCTACCTCAGCAATTTTGCCCCGAGCATTCCCGGCAATTCCTATCCTCAGACGGTCACCGGGCTTTATCGAACCCCGAATCTGCATCTGCGCGTGCGCGGGGTCTACACCAACACCGTGCCGATCGATGCCTATCGCGGCTCCGGTCGCCCTGAAGCGACCTGGAACAATGAACGCCTGCTGGAGCAGGGCGCCCACGAGTTGGGCATCGACGTCGTCGAACTGCGCCGGCGCAACTTGATCGAGCGCAGCGACTTTCCTTATGCCGCGCCAGGAGGGCGAACGTACGATTCCGGCGACCCGCCCGCTCTCCTCGACAAACTGGTGACCCTGGCCAATTACGACGAGCTTCGCCGGGAGCAGGCAAGACTGCGAAAACAAGGCGTGCTGATGGGCATCGGCCTCGCAGCCTTCATCGACAAGGCGGGGACCGGCCCAAGCGGCAACCTTGCCAAGCGCGGCGGTCTTCACGGCGGCTGGGAGAGCGCCATTGTGCGCGTGCACAGCGATGGCAAGGTCACGGTGTTCGCCGGCAGCCACTCGCATGGCCAGGGGCACGAGATCACGTTCTGCCAGATTGCAGCCGATCGGCTTGGCCTGCCCATTGACGACATCCGGCTGGTCGAAGGCGACACCGATCAGATTCCGTTTGGCAATGGCACATGGGGCGCGCGCTCGGCCTCGGTTGCGGGAACTGCCATTTACCGCGCCGCCGACAAGGTGATCGCCAAAGCCGCGCGCTTCGCCGCTCAGATGATGGAATGTGCGCCGGGCGATATCGAATACGGGCAAGCGACTTTCCGTGTCCGCGGCACCGACAAGACGGTCCGCTTCGCCGAAGTGGCCGATGTCGCCTACCACGGCGCGGCGCTGCCGGCGGACGGCTCGCTCGATCCCGGCCTTGAGGTCACCGAATTCTACGATCCGCCTGACACCAACGATCCGCAGGCGATGCATCTTGCTGTCGTCATCGTCGATCCGGACACCGGCGTCGTGAAGCTCAGAAACTTTTATGCAGCCGACGACTGCGGTATCGTGATCAATCCGATGATCGTGGAGGGGCAGGTCCATGGTGGGCTGGCGCAAGGCATCGGACAGGCGTTACGTGAGCACATCGTTTACGACCGGGATTCCGGGCAACTCCTGACGGCAAGCTTCATGGACTATGGCTTGCCGCGCGCTGCGGACCTGCCGTCGTTCCACACGGCGTTCATTGAAACACCCGCGCCGAGCAACCCGCTCGGCGTCAAGGGCGGCAGCGAGAGCGGCACCATCGGGGCGCCGGCAGCGATCGGCAACGCGGTGATCGACGCGCTCTGGCATCTTGGCGTGCGTGACATCACCTTGCCGATCACGTCCGAGACGGTGTGGCGCGCGCTGAGGGACGCCAGCCGTTGAACGATTGTCTCGTCTGGCCGGGCCGACTACCATCCTGGAATAACAAGGGCAGGTGTGGCGGTGACTGACAAAGCCTCGGATATAGCCAAACGGATCGCCGATGAGTTGGCGTCATGCGGCGTCAAGCTTGTGGCGAGCCTGCCTGACAACTGGCTGATGGGCGTGATCAAGACCGTCGATCGCGACAAGCGCTTCGTGCATGTTCCGGTGAACCGGGAGGAGTCGGCGATCGGGCTGTGCTCGGGCGCTTATATGGGCGCGATGGGATCCGCGGCGCTGATGGGCGCCTCGGGCTTCATGACCGTGATCTACGCCATCACCAAGATCAATTACACGTACGAAATTCCATTGTTCCTGATGCTCACGCTGCGCGGCGCGGGTGGCGATCATCACAAGCACCATATTTCGAACGGGCTCTATCTGCGGCCCGTGCTGGATGCGATCGATATGCCGTACCAGGTCGTCGACGATCCCGACGACATCGGGCTGATTTCGCGGAGCTATCATCACACGCGGACATTTTCCCGCCCGATGGCGGTGCTGTTCACCCGAGACCTGCTGCGCGGCGGGGGCCACTGATGAAATACCTCGACGCATTCCGCACCCTGGCGAAGCATCGGCGTGACGAGATTATCGTGACCTCGGCCGGCAACTCGGGACAGGCTTGGTGGGCGGCCACCCGCGACACCGAGGCCACGTTCTACCTCGACGCCTCCATGAGTCTTTCGACCATGTTTTCGTCGGGGCTCGCTTTGGCGCAGCCGGAGCTGAAGATATGGGCTTTCATGGGTGACGGGGCGTTCTGCATGAACCCCGGAATGCTGATGGTCGAACGGCAGATGAACCTGCCCAACCTCACCCACATTCTGGTGTCGAACCGGGTCTATGGTGCGACCTCGAACGCCGGCCTGCCGAACTACAAGGACAACGACTACGCCGCCATCGCCCGCTCCATGGGTCTGGAGCGGGTGTTCGAGTTCGGCGATCTGGAAACGCTCGACCGTGATTTCCCAAGCGCGGTGCGTGGCAACACCGGCGGCCACACCTTCATTGTTCTGGAGGTCGAGCCGTTCTCGGACGCCGAGCAGAAGCTCGAGCAGCCGCCATTCGACGGCCCGGAGCTCAAGTACCGGTTCGGCCGCCATATCGAGAAGCGCAGCGATTGCGATATCTTCGGCTATCGGATTTGACGGAGGCAGCAATGATCGAGGTGATCCCGATGAGCGAGCACGTCGGCGCAGAAGTGCGCGGGGTTGATCTCTCGGCCGAGATTTCACCGGCGGTGAGGGACGAACTCTACGCCGCCTGGCTCAAACATCTCGTCCTGATCTTCCGCGGTCAGAACCTGACAGCCGAGGACCAGCGACGTTTCACCGCCATGTTCGGCGAGATCCAGCCGCCGCGCTCGCGTCCCGGGCAACGCGATCCGAACAATCCGGTGATGTGGATCGCCAATGCCACCATCGATGGCCAGCGCGGCGAACTGCCGGAAGGCGATATGCAGTTCCATGCAGACCAGTGCTATTACGAAAATCCGGCAAAGGGCGCGGTGCTCTACGGCATCGAGATTCCATCCAAGGGCGGCAACACGCTGTTCGCCAGCACCTATGCGGCTTACGAAAGCCTGCCGCCGGCGCTACGCGAGCGCGTCGACCGGATGCAGATCCTGTTCCTCTATGACTACGAGAAAAATGCCAACCGCAAGGCGCCGACCGACTGGTCCGGCGCGCCGCGCTACATTCATCCAGCGGTTACGGTTCATCCCGAAACCGGCCGCCGCTGTCTGCTGGTGAACCGTCTGATGGCCGACAGCGTGGTTGGTTTGCCGCGGCAGGAGAGCGACCAGTTGATCGAGGAGCTTTGTCAGCACGCGGAGCGGCCCGCCCACATCTACGAGCATGTCTGGCGGCCAGGCGACATTCTGATTTGGGACAATCGTTGTACCCTCCATGCCAGGACCGACTTCGATGCCAGCGAACGACGCGTATTGCGACGCATGGCCATCCGGGGCCAGCGGCCGATCCCCGCCGTTGCCGTCGCGTAGTTTCGAAAACATTGGCGTTGGGCGACATTCTTTGCGGCGCTACCGGCAATGTATGGCGCACGCACGATCCTCGAACCGCTGCTTTTTCGGTGCAACGCCGCGCCAGACAAACGGGAATTGAATGAGCAAATTGACTTTGACGGTTGCGGCCGGCGACTACGAGATCGTGCGCGCGCTTAAAGAAGGAGCCGTGGAGGCCGAGGGCCTCAATCTCGTCTTTCTTTCGGAGATGGGACCGCGCGAGCGCCACTGGCGCATGGGTCGCAATCACGAGTTCGACGTCTGCGAAGAGAACGTCGGCGCATATTACATGATGCGCGATCAGGGCCAGCCGGTGAGGGCGATTCCGATCTTTCTGCATCGGCGGTTTCGTCATGGCTTCGTCTTCGTCAACACCAGATCCGGCATCAAGGAGCCGAAGGATATCAACGGCAAGGTGATCGGCGGTACAAATTTTCAGCCCGCATCCAACATCTGGATGCGAGGCATCCTCGACGAGCACTATGGCTTCGACCATCGCTCCGCGACGTGGCTGGTCGATCGCAGCGAAGACATCGCCTTTACGCCTCCGCCCGGCCTCGCCATCAAGATGAAGCAAGGTGACAAACCGCTGAGCGACATGCTCGCCGATGGCGACATTCCAGCGATGATCTCGCCGACGCTGCCGCGCCCGTTCGTCCGGAGAGACAATCGGATTGCGCGGCTATTCCCCGACTATCAAGGCGTAGAAATCGCTTATTTCAAGCAAACCGGCATCTTCCCAATCATGCACGTGACAACGATCAAGCCGGAGCTGGTCGAAAAATATCCCTGGGTGCCGATCAATTTGAGCAAGGCCTTCGAGAAGGCGAAGCAGCTCGCCTATAGACGAGTGGCCAATCCACGCATGGTGCCGCTCGCCTGGGTCCGTACGGCGGTGGAGCAGCAGGAGGAGCTGCTAGGGCCCGATCCCTGGTCCTACGGCCTCACCAGGGCGAACCGCAAAAATCTCGAAACGGTGCAGCGTTACTGCCACCAGCAAGGGCTGATCAAGTCGATCATGCCGCTCGATGAACTGTTCATGGATACTGACCTCGGCGACGCAGCCGGGAGCGGCTCCGATGAATTCTAAGGACGGCGCTCGTTGAAAGCGCGCATGCTGCTGTTACGATCAAGCAAAGCAAGAAGAAGGGGAAACGGCATGGGCAACGTCCGACTCAGGCCAGTGCGTGCCGTCGCAGTCGCTGCCATGGTTGCTTTGGCGGTCGGGAACCCGGGTTCAGCCCGCAGCGAACCGAAATATCCCGAGAACCCCGTTCGTATCGTGCTGCCCTTTGGTCCTGGCGGCGTTGCCGATGTCACGACGCGGTTGGTTGCGCAAAAGTTGTCGGAGCGCCTGGGTCAGAATTTCTACGTCGAGAATCGTCCAGGTGCGGGCGGCATCCTTGGCGCCAGGACCGCATTATCGTATCCGGCCGATGGCTACACGTTCTATCTGGCGGGGAACGGAACGGCGATCAGCAAGTCTCTGTTCAAGAGCTTGCCGTATGACATCGTGAACGATTTCATTCCGGTGGCATTCCTCGCCCAGTTCGACATGCTGCTGGCTGCGAAAATGGACTCGACGCATGACACGGTGCAGAAGGTCATCGCCTATGCCAAGGAGCATCCCGGCAAGCTGAATTTCGGCACTGTTGCGCCGGGCAGCACGCAGAATCTTTCCGCCGAGCTTTTCAAGTTGGTGACAGGCGCGAACGCGACCATCGTCACTTACAAGACCACTCCCGAACTGGTGACGGCGATCATTCGCGGAGATATCGACGTCGGCTTCGACTATCTCGCGGCGTTCCGCCCCAGCCTTGCCAGCAAGCAGATCAAGATTATTGCCACTGGCGGAGAAAATACCAATGAAGAGCTGCCGGGAGTTCCGACAGTGAAGGCCAGCGGTTATCCGGAGTACAGCGTCGCGAGCTGGAATGCGCTCCAGGCCAGGAAAGGAACCCCGCCGGACATCGTCAAGAAGGTCAATGCCGAGGTCAACGCGGTGGTCAAGCTCCCCGACGTCAAGGCGCGTATGATCGAGATGGGCATGGACCCCCTGTCCGGCACGCCCGACGAACTCGGGCAACGGATGGCGTTCGAGATCAAGCGATGGGCCGCGGTCATC
>Ga0265325_10000944_pt1 | contig 20998 bp, 14 predicted proteins | sample 41420metaG_FD_202090 | JGI IMG/M metagenome (GOLD analysis project Ga0265325, IMG submission 202090) | Rhizosphere microbial communities from Carex aquatilis grown in University of Washington, Seatle, WA, United States - 4-14-20 metaG | ecosystem: Host-associated > Plants > Roots > Rhizosphere... | reverse complement strand
CCCCACCACAGGCGAACGTCTTTGGGAACGCTGCGGTGGCGCCGGATAACATCACTTTCAGACTGCTGGATGTCATTGGCCCACTGCTCGAAGTTGGCATACGGTCCGTGACCGAGATTCGGGAACACGCCGAACTCCAGGTGGTCATGAGAGTTGGTCAGTCCGGGAAGGAGCAGGTATCCATCCAGGTTGAGGGTGTGAGCGGATGCTGTGCAGGTTTGTCGATGGCTGGTCGATCCTATTGAAGATATTTGCCCATTCGTGATGCCGATCTCGGCGCCAGCGCTTTCGTTTGGCCCGAAAGCGACGCGGGCGCCGGCCAAGCTGAGTTGCGGCGTCGCACCGCGCCGAGTAGATGTGCCGCGATCCTCGAGCTTGAGTTGCAGGATGTAAATGGCGGGACGGCCTGCCGCGGCGTGAAACGCCGGCATCTTGCCGGCAAGTTGGAAGATCTCCTGCTCAGGAGCTTCGAAGGGCGGCTCCAACCGCAACACGGGCTCGAAGCCCAGCGCTTCGAAGCAGGAGATCACCTCGTTGACGGAGCGTTGCCGTGTGGCAAACTCCATCTCCACGCCGGCGATCTTGAATCCCCGCTTCCAGTTGCACGCGGAGGCAGTGGCGGGATGGAGGTCGGAAAGATAAATTTGAGCGCCATTGCGAGCGATGCGTCGAACCTCAGCAGCAAACTGAGGAAGATCGTCAAGGTAGCTGGAGACGAAGGAGGCCAGCAGGAGGTCGGCGGAATGGGAGGGCAGGGGGAGGGATGTCGCGTCGCCCACCAGGATGGTTGCGGAGGCTCCCAGCTTTCTTCTTGCGCGCTCGACCATCTCCGGCGACGAATCGATTCCGGTCAAACTGGATGGACCTCGTGCCACCAGCCGCGCCAACCACCTGCCTGTGCCGCAGCCAATATCCACGACGTCGAGACCGCGAACCTCCGGAAGCAATTCACTCAGGAAGCGCTCTTCGAGTGAGAGCAGCGGATTCGGCTGATGATCGTAAACCTCGGACCACGCCGCAAAGGCTTCCCGGCAGATCGCGTGGTCAGCGACCTTCGGCATGTTGGCGCTGGTGGGCGTGGCTGGGTTCACAAGCTCTCCTGCTTGGGCTTGCGTAGATCGATGAAACGGTGCGCCCAGCGCAGTTCCCGGGGAAAGCGGTAAACGTGCGACGAATAGCGCCAGGCGCTAAGCGCCTTCAGCAGAGTCCGGCTCCACCTGGGCGCACGGATGTCCTGCACCGTGGGCCAGCGCGAACTGACCACCAGCTCGAAGTCCTCGATCAGCCGCTTGGTTTTGCGTTTCAGCCAGGGAGTGTTGGGATCAATGCGCAGGGTGAAGTCCATCCATTGCTTGGTAGCCCACTCCTCAGGCGTGGTGGGAAATGCGATCTGCCCATCGATGTTGCCGTACATCGCTCCGCGCTGCGGCACGGGCGTGTAGTGATACATGATGATTTCGGAATTGGGATCGAGCCGCTTGATCTGGCGAATGAAGCCAAGGGTCTCTGCGGTGTCGCGCTCCGGATCGCTGGGATTGCCGATCACGAAAGAGAATTCGGGGATGATGCCGAAGTTTCTCATGCGGCCGGCGACTTGCAGCGTCTGCTCGGTGGTAATGCCTTTCTGCATTTCCTTCAGCGCCCAGTCCGAGCCCGATTCGGCTCCGAAGAAAATCATGGTGCAGCCGGCGCGGCGCAAGGCGGCCAGGGTCGAGTCGGAGTACTTGCACATCACGTCCACGCGGGCTTCACACCACCAGCGGAGGCTGAGCGGCCCCAGGCAATCGGCCAACTCGCGGGCGTGATCTTCACGCATGAAGAAATTCATGTCGTAGAACTGGACCGAGTCGGCGCCGTAGTGAGTCGCCAGATGCTGAAGAATGGCTGCGGTGCGGCTGGGAGTTTCCAGTTTTTCGCGGGTACCGTAGGCGGCGTGGACTCCGCAGAAGCTGCAGCGGAAAGGGCAGCCAATGCTGGCGTGATGGACCGCAGTCCGTTTTCCGAAGAACGATGGCCGCAGGTACTTTTCGACCGGAACACGATGGAACGGGCTCCACGGAAAGGCATCCGGGCCCTTCATCGGGCGTTCTGGATTATGACGATGAAGACCGAACACATCTTTGTAGGAGAGGCCCTTGATGTCTTCGAGACTGCGCTTTCCGCGGCGCGCGTCCAGGAGTTCCAGAAGCGTGTCTTCGCCCTGACCGCGAACCGCGTAGTCCACGTACCTGGCGTTCAGCGCCGCATCCGCATAGATGGAAGGGAAGTAGCCGCCCCACACGATCGGCACGTCGGGGCGCAGGCGGCGGATTTCGCGGCTGGTTTCCATGGCCGCGGCCATCTGTGGCCCGGGCATTACGGTCACGCCCAGCAACTCGACTCGATGCCGATCGATCAGCCGAAGAATGATGGCGGTGGGATCGTCCTCGACGTTACCGTCTACGATCTCGTATTCTTCGCGGCCCTCAAGCACGGCGGCGAGGGCGAGGACGGACAGTGGAAGCCGTCGATTACGGGGCTTGGTCGCGCACGGATTGAACAGGATGATCATTTCCCGACCTCCGCGACGTAGATCCGGAACTGCGACGGCTCGCGACGGCCGCGCAGTTTGGCGAGCCACGGCCGCATCGCCCAGCGAACTCCGTAGAAGGGCGAATGAATTCTCCAGCGCATCCCGAAACGCTTCTCCATGCTGGCGAGGCGTTCGTCGGTGAGGTATTCCTGGCTATTGATCCCGTCGGAGGCGAAACCATACTCCGCCGTAAACGCCTGCCGGCGCTCGGACAACATCTGTTGTCCACTCTCGTCGCGGCGGTACCACGCGGTATCAGCAAGGATCAGCGTTCCGCCCGGCCGCAGACAGCGTATCGTCTCGCCCAGGGTCCGCTCATAGTCTTCGGAATAGTGGAAGGACGCATTAAAGATAGCGAGATCGAACTGGCTGCCGGCGAAGGGCAGATGGTCCAGCTCTGCCTGGAAGCGCGGGAACAGTGCTGGCAGTTTCTGTCGAAAATGGACGGCGGCGCCCAGGCCGTCCTGCGCGTTGGTCAAGAGATCAATGGCCGCGGGTCGATGTCCCCGCAACGCCAGGCGGTAGCTCAGCCACCCGTTTCCAGCTCCGAGGTCGAGGGCGCCCATTCCATTAGGATGGGTGGCCTCAAGAGTGGGCAAGATGTTGCGTTCGATGTAGTGGAATGTGCGGGCACGTATGGCCCACTGGGAAACATTGCGGCCAGAGAGGTCGCGGTCCGGAAGCGCCAGGTAGTGTTCCGAATCTTCGCTGCCGCGGCCTTCCGCCGCCCGGACAATCTGGTACTCGGTCATGAAACGCTCGAAATGGGCCTCCCGCCGAAGAGGAAGAGCTTTCCAAATCCCGTCCTTGCAGCACAGAAGGAACAGGCAGGCAGTACAACGGAGCAGAGGCCCCCCGCCGGCAAGCGGCTGCATGACGTGGTCAAGAGCTTCCCCGCATTGCGGACACTGCAGCCGCAGCCCATAAGTGGACTCAGCAAAACTCGACGAGGCTGGCACCAGCGGGCGGGCAGTCGTGGTCATGATGCCGTCCTCTCGAGCACCAAAAGAACGTGATCGCCGACTGCCCGGAAGACCGGCCAGCGGGAAATCACGGAGTCAACCGCGCGCAGGCGATGGAGGACGTTGGGATGGCGACGGGCGAGATGCTCCAAATAGGACGGCGGTACCGCTACTCCAATGCCGGTGCAAGAGCGCAATGCTAAGTATGGCGAGAACACCTTGCGCAGAGCGCCGACCGTAGGATATTGGACTTCCACCGCGAACCTGCCGAGACTCGCGGTGGCCCGTCCATTCCACCTGCGGAATGCCATGCTTGTTTTTCCGCGGGCAAGAAACCAAAGCGTCTCCCACAGACACACACGGGTTGAGACACACAGCAGCACGGGAGCGCCCGGCATTACCAGGGTCGACAGTTGGCGCGACACTTCGGCGATGTCGGCAACGCAGTTCAGTCCGGAGAAGTTGGAGAAAATACCGTCGAACGGTCCAAAGATCCGGGCATCGGCGATGCGCTCAATCGGCAGGACCTCGAACCGCACAGGCGAGCGCGGAGCTTCGACTGCGCGGCGACGAGTGGCGACCGAGATCATCTTCTCGGACGCGTCACACGCGAAGACTGACATACCAAGCCGCACGAAGAAGAGGGCATCCTCACCCGTCCCGCAATTTAGTTCGAGGATGTGGTCACCGCGTCGAAAGGTCTGGCTCGCCACCGCCCACACGGCGTGCCGCTGGGCACGTCCAATCAGCGAGTTGGTAAAGATGTCGTCGTACTGGTCGGCCAGGCTGTCAAAGGCAATACCCGCCTGATGGCGCACAACAGCGGAGTGGGAGGTCATGCTTCCACCTCCGCGAACGTCGACATCATGGCGGCACGCGCCGAATGGATTCGAAGCTGAAGGTCAGCCGCAGCCGGCGAATCGGAGTAGGTCTGGCCGAGCAAGCGTGACAATGCAACTTCATCGCGCAGCAAGCGATCGGCGTGCTCATAGAATTTGCGCGAGTGCCGCCCCTTGAGCATCAACTCGCGGTCCGAGCTCTCGGCCCATGGTTTCAGTTGGACCAGACGGTCGGCGACCTTGTCGTAATGCGGAGTGCCTTTGATGGGATAGGCAACCGTGGTGAAGAAAATGTCGGGGTTGGAGCGCTTGACATGTGCAATTGTCGCCTCGATGTCCTGCAGTTCCTCTCCTTCGTAGCCCCACATCAGAAACATTCCGCTCTGGATGCCGCGCGAGCGGCTCAGCTCGACGGCCCTCTGCACTTGCTCGACGCGAACACCGCGTTCCATGGCGTCGAGAATTCGCTGCGAACCGCTCTCGGAGCCGATCCAGATGCGAAAACACCCAAGTTCGGCAAGCAGGTCTACGATCTCTTCGTTCAAGCGGTCGGCGCGCGAAATGCACTCGAAGGGAAGGCGAAGTCCGCGGCGGCGCATTTCGGCGGCGTAGTCGCGAATCCAACCGTGGTGGATGGTGAACACGTCGTCGGCCACCCAGGCCATGTCGGGCGAATATTCCTTGAGCAACCATTCCACTTCATCGACGACCATCGATGCGCTACGCCTGCGGTGGGTCTGCCCATAAACCTGGTGGCTACACCACCGGCACTTGTACGGGCAGCCGCGCGCCGTGATGAACGAGACGGAACCTTGCCCGTGGGCATCCCGCCAGGTGCGGACATATCGGCTGAGGTCGATGGCGTCGCGCGCCGGCCAAGGCTGGGCATCCAGATTCGCGATCTGTGCGCGCGGGGCCGTCCGGCGCATCAGACCCTGCTCATCGAGGAAAGCGATTCCCGAGACTTTCGTGAAAGAGTCGACCTGTTGCTGCTGGAGCGCGCGCAGCAACTCCTCCATGGTGAGTTCGCCTTCGCCAAAAACCACGAAGTCTGCGCCCGATTCCAGATATTCCTGCGCATAGGCGCCGGGCTCAGGACCTCCCACAACCGTCCGCCATCCAGCCTGGCGGGCCACGCGCAGAATGTCGATCACGTTCTTGCGGGTCATCAGGTTGGCGTAGATGCCCAGCACCGAAGGCGTTTCCGACGTGAGATGCCGGAACAGCAGGTCTCGAGTGGAGAAAGTTGTGTCGAAGACATCGACATCAAATCCCTTCTGCCGCAAATGGGAGCAGAGATAGAGAATTCCCAGCGGCGGATAGGGCTTCATGATCTGAAGCTCCCTGGGATCATCAAACAGAAAGTAGCCGTGAGTGAGAAGCAGGTCCGCCACCTAGACCTCCCTCGCTGCATGCGATAGATGTTGGAGCGGGACGAACTGCGGCTCCGCGGTCTTGATCGGGCGCGCGTCAACGAAACTGAAGCTCGTAGCGTCAGCATTGCGAGTCAGCGGTTCGAGCTCGACGACGCGCCGCCACAAGCCGGCAACGTGATCAAGCTCGTGACCGGCAGTTCGTGCGGTATGCCACGAATCCACTTCCGCGTGCAGACAATCGCGAAGCGCGCGGTAGAACTCGTCGGTGTAGGCCGCCTTGAACATCACGCACAGATCGTCGCTATCGGTCCAATTCCGCTTGGGCCCCAGTTCAGCCCGAACTTTTTCGTAGAACCTGGTATTGGGCAATGGGTATGACACGGAGACGCCGATGTCGTCGGGGCGAGTGGCACGGACCAGCGAAACCGTCTGCTGAATCTCGCGCCAGGACTCGCCTGGATATCCGAACTGCAGAAAGTAGCAGGCGCGGATACCAGCTGCTTCGAGACGCTCACGGGCGGCCACTACCTCATCGATCCGCAGGCCTTTGTCCATCGCATCCAAGACTCTCTGCGAGCCGGACTCCACGCCCATCCACACCTCGGCACATCCGGCGCGCTTTAACGCGCTGACGGTTTCCAGCGTCATGAGATCGGCGCGGGCCTGGATCTTGAAGGGCAGTGCACATTGCCGCTTCTCCATCTCGCTGGCAAATTGCTGCGTCCAGCGGTGACCCAGAGCAAAGATGTCGTCTCCGAACCAGAGATGTTCAGCGCCATACACATTCTTCAGCTCAAGAATTTCGTTAGCTACTGCGTCAGGCGGGCGAACGTGGAACCTATCGCCGGAGATAGGCTTGGCGCACCAATTGCACTGGTATGGACAACCGCGGCTGGCAACCAGGTTGAGCGAAAAAAATCCATGACTGGCCTTCCACGCTTCGCGGTAAGGCCCCATATCGATCAAGTCGCGCGCGGGGTTGGGAAGGCAGTGCCACGGCGTCGGCTTGGCTGCTTTCTGATTTCTAAGCTCAACACTGCCGGCGGAGTCCAGGCTGACCAGCCCCGGTATGGCGCTGGTGTCTCCTGAGCCGAGCGATGCCGCACACAGCTCGGAAAGCGTCGTCTCGGCTTCACCGAGGAGCACGTAGTTGGCGCCATGCCGCAGGTACTCATCAGCGTGATCGCTGGCATCGGAGCCGTGCACGATTACCGTCGCGCCGAAGCAGCGGGCGGCTTCCGTCATCTGCCATGCGACTTCGCGCATTCGGGTCAAACACATCTTCGACAGAAAGTTGAAATCGTCTTCATAGATCGCGACGAACCTGGGCTGGTGGCGCTCAAGCAGCTCGGGGAAGCCGGCGGGATCCTGAAGCATGGTGTCGAAAACGGCGGCTGAGATGCCGCGGGAACGCAAGACAGAAGCGGCGTACAGCGTCCCTAGTGGCGGATAGGGCTGTATCTTACGGACCTGTTTGCGGTCGTAAGGGAGGTGGTACGAGTGTGTGAGTAAGACATCCACCACAAAGCACCTCAGAGTTGTTGTTCTCTCAACATGCACTGGCCGTCTGCTTCGGCAACTCCTGGCCAGTGACCAAAGATCTGCGTGATGCGACCCGCTCCGTGGCCCGTGCCAGCCATAACTCCCAGGGGAAGAAATAGCGGCTGGAGCGCAACCTCCAGCGCACCGGGGCCTGAACCATCCTGCGCACACCGCGCCGCAACAGCGGATAGCTTTCCCTGGTCCGGCAAACTTCGCTATTGAGCAGGAAATAGTCGAGCATGCGCTGGAGCCGCGCCAGCTCGTTGCCTTGCAGCCAGGGCAGCAGGTTCGCGCCCAGCGGCATGTTCATCCACTCCACTAGCGATTTGGGTTCATACACGCCCAGCGCCCGCAATTGCGGCCAGATCGGGATCCCGGGATATGGGGTAAAAATGTTGGGCGAAAAGCTCACGTTGTGAAACTGACGGGCGATGTCGCTCATGGTGCGGAAGGTGATGATGCGGTCCGCCTCGGTTTCGCCGGGATACCCGAAGGTGACGCGGATTCCCGCCAGCTCCGCCTTACGGGCCGTCTCAAACATCTCGTTGACGCGCTGGTGACGTTTGTTCATGAGCTTGAGCACGTCCTCGGACGTGGACTCGGTACCGAATCCCATGTGGGAAACGCCGCTCTTTCCGAGCAGCCTGACTTCGTCTTCGCTCATGCGGCACAGGAAATCCGTCGAGGCCTGGAAGGTCCAACGGAACTTCACACCGGAGTCGGCAATGCCACGGGCGATATCGAGCGCGCGATGGATATCTACGGGGAAATTGGAATCCAGCAGCGCGACTTCTTCGATGCGATAGCGAACCACCAGAGCGGCCAGCTCATCGGCCACGCGTTCCGCCGGGAGCGCATTGAAGCGGCGCTTGTAAAACACCATGTCAGTGCAGTAATTGCAGGCATAGGGACAGCCGACGCTGGTTGCGTAGGCGAGCTTGCGGAGGCCACAAGCCCGCTCGTAAGCGTCGAAGTCAACCAGATCGAACGCCGGTGTGGGCAGCGACTCCAGCCGCTGCACCCGGCGTTCGGGATTGTGCTGCTTGCGGCCATCGCTCTTGCAGGAGAGCCCGTGAACCGCTTCTATCGACCGCCCGTTAGCGAGGGCCTCGGCGACTGCCAGCAGAGTCAGCTCCCCCTGACCGCGAACCACCGCGTCGACGAACGCCTCGTTCAACGTCTCGTCAGGTAGCAGGCTGGGATGCCATCCGCCAAAAATGACGGGGAGCTTCGGGTAGAGTCCCTTCGCAGCGGTTGCGATCTCGATGGCGCCGTGAATCATGGGCCCGGTCAGCAGGGAAACTCCCAGGCAGAGAGCGTCGGCCGCTTCCTTCAGAACGAGGCTTTTCCAGTCAGGCACAATCGCCGCGTCGACGATGACGACCTCGAAGTCAGCGGCCCTCAGCGTGGACGCTAGCGAAAGCAGGCACAGCGGAGCGCTGAGTGGCGGTCCCTCGTAAGCGGGATAGAAAAGTACGACCTTGCCTCTCATGAGCATGCCACCTGTGCCGCGGCGGCTGGCTCCAAACGCTTGGCGTCGACCGCCGGCTTGAGCGCCGCGGTGTGCTGCTTCAACTTGTCGTTGACCCACAACTCAACCGGGAAGGCAAAAGCATCGCGCTCGAGCCGCCAGCGGGCGGGCAGCGAGATACATTTCTGGACCATGCGGGTGACTCGCCCGCGCCGGTCGGCTGCAATGGGAACACGATCGAAAGCGATGCGCAGGTAATCGCGCATGACTTGTAGCCGGTGGTGCTCGCGGCCGTCGAGCCAGGGGAGCTTTGTGTATCGGGGGAAGAAGTCAGCCCAGCCTTCAAACGAAGTTGGCACATGGATGCCGATCTCCGCCGCCTTCTCCATGATGGGAGCGCCGGGATACGGCGTGAAAATGTTGGTCCAGAACTCGGCCCCGGGAAACCGCCGGCAAACATCCATGATGAAGCGGACGGTTTCGCTGCGCTCCGGCCGGCCTTCTCCGGGGAAGGCGAAGATGATGTTGAAGGACGGACGTATGCCCGCGGCCAGACAGCGCGCTGCACTTTCATAGATGGAGTCGAAATCCTGGAAGTCCTTGTTCATGGCCTTCAGGACCTTGGGCGAGCCGGATTCAGCGCCCTGACAGATCTGGTGCAGACCGCTGCGCCGTAACAACTTCAGGTCCTCAAGCGAAAGCCGCGCCACCAAGTTGGTTGTAGCTTGAATGCTCCACTGGAAGTTCGCACCGGCCTGCACCAGCCCAGCGGAGATGGCCCGAGCGCGGTCGAGATCGACAAGGAAGTTGTCGTCGACTACCCACAGCATCTCGAGGTTGTATCGGGTGGTCAGGTCGACGGTCTCTTCGACGAATTGTTCGGCAGGCAATGCGTTCCACTTGCGGCCGTAGACACCAGCGTTAGTGCAGTAAGCGCAATTGAACGGACACGCAAGGCTGGAGGTGTACATCGCCCAGCGGCGTCCGCAGCAGCGTTCATAAGCGTCAAAATCCGCGAGATGGTAGGCCTTCGGCGGCAAGTCGGCGATTGGCCGGAGCGGGCGTTCGGCGGTGAAGATGAGTTTGCCGCCGCGTTTGAAACCGATGCCGGCAACGAGATCGGGGGCGGAGCGGCTCTCGATGTGCTGGACGAGTTCCAGCAGAGCGTCCTCACCCTGTCCTCGGACCACATAATCGATATATGGAGCTTCAAGAGTTTGTGTCGGAAGTAACGACGGGTGCCATCCACCCAGGATGATGGGGAACTCCGCGTCCCATTCCTTGATGGCGCGGGCAATCTCGACGGTTTCGCGGATCATCGGTCCGGTCACCAGCGAGATCCCGAGGCACAAGGCATCGCGCGCTTCTTCCAGCACGCGCTGTTTGTAGTTGGGAGTGATGGTGGAGTCGATCAGTACGATTTGATATCCGGCCCGCAACAGTGGAGTTGCAACCGCGAGGATGCCCAGCGGCGCTGTCGCTTCGCTGCTTGCAAATGATGGAAAGAAGAAAACAATTTTTTTCGACATCGCGATTTCCACTGACGTGCCGAAATATAAGTTCGCCGCAAACTCGGATTGTCACGACGATGTAAACGAATTGTGATGTTTTTCCTGAGACGGAATTGGCGCGCGGATTTCGAGTTACAGTGATGCGCAATGGGTGTGACGATGAAGTTGCTCGACATCAACGCCGCAGCGCTGTCCTATCGGCACACCTTGGAGCTAGCCGGGGCCCGCTGCGAGTTAAGAACGAACTGTAGTCAGCTAGGAGCCACACTGGATCGCTGGTCGGTGGCCGACGGTAGTCGTGAACACAAGTTTCACATGCAGGTGCTGGTTACGGGAGATGAGGACGGGGCTCCCGGAGCTGCGCGTTTCCGCGGCATGCACCATGTCGTAATCGCCGCCTTCAGCCGGGCCAACGTGTTTGTCTTCGATCTGCTCCGCCGCAACATAGCAGCAGCCGTTTCTGAGAGCATCGCGCGCAATCCGCAGTTTTGGGATGAGTGTTTGCTCCCGATCGCGGTGGGAGTACTGGGAGCAACAGTAGGCGTCGTGCCGGTCCATTGCGCCTGCCTGTCGATCGGGGACGAAGGACTGCTGGCGGCCGGTGTATCGGGGGCTGGCAAGTCCACGCTGACGGCGGCGCTGGCGCAGTCCGGATTCGACTATGTGTCGGATGACTGGACCTACTTCAGCGTGAAATGCGGAAGACTGGTCGCGCGCGGTATGGCGGCGCGCATGAAACTGTTGCCGGACGCGGTTTCACACTTCCCGATCTTGTCGCAGCATTCGGTTCGCACGTCAATGAATGGTGAGCTGGCGTACGAGGTGCCGGCAGAGTCTTTTGGATCTCGCGTCAGGCGCTTCTGCGAACCACGATGGGGTATTTTTCTGCAGCGGGCGGCAGACCTGTCTGGTAGCGAATTCACGCGGGCTTCACAACGGCAGGCGCGCCAGTACCTCGAGTCGAGTGTTGAAAGACTGCCAAGTCAGCTAGGCGACACAGCGCGCGACCGGGCAGAGATCCTGGATCGCATTGCCGCTCTGCCGTGGTGGAGATTTCGTTATAGCGGTAGTCCGCAGTTCGCCGCTGGTGAGCTCCGTTCCTTTGTCGCTCGGCAAAAACAGGAAGTAGCTGTATGAGCAGCGAAGGCACATCCGTTCCTGATCTTCTGCGGCGTTTTGCTCCGGCGCCGCACGTCTGCAATCTCTTCGTTGACGACGCCTATGTGCGGCTGGAAACGAACGATCCATCGATTGTCACAGCTATGCGAAGCGCCGCAGCAAACTCGTCAAACGAGAACGGGAAGGCTCCCTACTTCTGGAAGCTGATCAGGGATGACGAGGCGCCGTGCAGTGAGCGGGAGATCACGATTCTGTCATCGGGCGCGCTGAACACTCTGCTGCTAGGCGCGGGAACCACCATTGTAATCGATCGGCAGCAGCGCGAGGTCCTCGGCTTCATCGCGCCAGACGTTTCTGCGCGGGAGTTGGTGACCCTCCTGCTACCGCTCATCACCAAGTTGTCACGAGAACCTCACCCCGCCATAGAAAGCGCAATTTCCCGATGACCGGGGAGCACGAGTCGCGCCGGGTCCGGCAGAACGTGCTGTACAGCGTGTTCGACTATCTGTCGCAACCGGCGACGATGGTTTTGGCCGCGCCGGTTTTGCTGAGGACGCTAGGTGCTCCGCAGTACGGCGCCTGGATGCTGGTGAATTCGATCGCCGCGACGGCGAGCGGCCTGGGAGGCGGCTTTGGCGATGGAGCCACAAAGTTCATAGCCATGTATCGGGGCCGCTGCGACCACAAAGGTGTGACGCGTTCCCTGCTTGCCTCGCTGGCGATCAACTGCACTTTGGGCCTTCTGCTGGCTGTCGGATTGGTGGCGGCCGCGCCATGGCTGATCGGAAGTGTGTTTCACGTCGAGCCTGCGCTGCGCCACGCAGGAATCGCCGCGGTTCGAATCAGCGCCTTCGTGCTGCTGCTGCGGTTTGCACAAGCTGTGTTCATATCGGCGATTCGCGCATTCGAGCGCTACCGGCCGGTCGTGATCACGTCAATCAGTTCGAGAATGTTGGTCGCGGCGCTCGCAGTCTTGCTGGCCGCTCTGGGATTTGGCCTCGTCGGAATTCTGTGGGCCACGCTGGCCGTGGAAGGTGTGACGCTTGTCGTGCTGGCAACTCTTGCGCGCCACATCCTGGAGATTCGCCGGTTGGCGAAGATCGACGTGCAGGTGGGCGTGCGCGAGTTCTACGGCTTCGGAATATTCACCTGGCTGAAGTCGGTCACAGGCGTGTTCTTCAGCTATGCGGACCGGTTGATGGTAGCAGCCGTGCTCGGGACTGCCCCGCTGGCATTCTTCGTGTTGTGCAATCAGATCACACAGCCAATCCCAGCGCTCCTGGCATCGGGTTTTAACTTCATTTTCCCTAATCTGAGCGCGCGAAGCGGCGCCGGCGAGTGGACCGAATGCAGGAGCCGTTACCGCATGGCGGTCCGGGTCAGCGTCTGCATTGTGGTTGCAATCGGCCTGCCGACAATTCTGCTGGCCGGCGACATTCTCACTTTGTGGCTGGGGCCTGTAGTTGCCCTGAAATGCAAAGATCTCCTAATCGCAATGACGATCGGCAACGGCCTGCTGGCTATCTCGGTGGTGCCTCACTACACCGCGATGGCTCTGGGACGCGCGCGGGCTTTGGCCGGTATCAATCTCGTCGCAGGACTCATTTCTCTCGCCGGCGGTTATGCGCTGCTGCATCATCGTGGCCTCATTGGCGGCGGCTTCATCAGGGTCCTCGCGGGCTTGATCTCGCTTTCCATCATCGCCGTTGTGAGGTCTGCATTTGAGGCCGCCCCAAAGGCCGACGATGTTCGGAATCAAGATGTGGCGGCCGTGGGAAGCCTCGACCTTGTCAGCTCGTAAAGCTGTCGTGGGATCCGCAGTGAGCCTTTGCTCGGGCCGTCATCATGACAACTCTATGTCACAACACAGCCGCGTGCGCTGTTACGACACATTGTTTGTAAGCGACCGGACTTCCGCGTTTTTACAAACAAGTGACAATTCCGAGATTGCGTAGTGACAACTGCGAAATGTGCTGCAGCTATCTTGGGCAGCGTCGAGGACACATGAACCGACGACTGGCAGCAGCGGTGATCGCCACATTCCGAGAGGACGAGGTGCGTGCTCATCGGCGGCGACTCGCCGGATTCGGCATCCGCGATTGGCGGCACAGCCTGCACTGGCTGGACGCCTCTGGGCTCGCGCTGTACTTCCTGGACCGCCTCAAAACGTCGAAATTGGAAGATACGGTGCCCGCTGAGGTAGTCGCGGGACTGGAAGCGAGATTTGCGGACAACCAGCGGCGCACCAAATATCTCTTCGCTGAGTTCCTGCGGATCAACCAGGCGTTTCAAGAAGCCGGCCTTCGTTATGTCAACTTGAAGGGCTTCACGCTGCTCCCTGACTACTGTCTGGACCCGGCGCTGCGCTGCCAATTTGATCTCGACCTTCTAGTTGCTTCAGCCGACGCAGCTCGATGTCGTGACATTCTGGAAACATTCGGCTATGTCATAACCGGAAACAATGAAGACGTCCAGGAGTTCAAGGCCGGCTCGGCGCGGGTACCATCGGTCCACAACCTTTACAAGGCAAAGCCCCAGCGCTCCGTTGAAGTGCACTTTGTTTCGCCACCGCAAACGGCGGCTGGACTGGAGGACGGCCGGCTCGCACGATCTCAGCGCCGGGTTTGGAATGGAGCCGCGTTCCCGGCACTCTGCGATGCCGACCAGTTCTTAGCGCAGGCGCATCATCTTTTCCGCCATGTGAGGAGCGAGTGGACGCGGACCTCATGGCTTCTCGAATTCAAGACTTTTGTCGCCAATCGGCGAGACGACACTCAGTTCTGGAACGACGTCGCCACGCGAGCAACGACTGTTACCGAAGGCGCTCTTGCTGTCGGCATCGCCACCTGGCTCGCGACTGAGGCCTTCGGAGAATTCGCGCCGCGCGCGCTGACCGACTGGAGCGTGGATAAGATTCCGCAGCCGGTGCGGTTGTGGCTCGAATGCTACGGCATGGAAATGCTGCTGACGGACTTCCCGGGAACCAAGCTCTACCTATTGCTCAACCGCGAACTAGCGAGGGACACGGTCGCCGGCAACAATGCCACCCTGAAGAAGCTATTCCCCTTGCATGGGCCGCCTCGGGTCACGGGTCCATCCGCCAGAGAAATTGGCCCGAGGGCGCGTGCGGTTTTTGCCCAGTTGAGCTACGTGCTGTTTCGCCTTCGCTTTCACGTCGCGGAGAGTTCCCGTTACATGGTCGAGGCACGGCGGTGGAAGCGGATCGCGAGAACCCCGGTCCGGAGTGCGAGCAGAGTGTGCCCGGCTCGTGCAGGCGTTTCGATCGTCGGTGCGAGCGAGAAATAGGTAGGCGCTGGCTGCTTGAGTGCGGCCTTGCGGCCCGCACAGTGAGTGCAACTGTTGGCAAAGGTCAGGTCACGAGAACCTAAGTGACAGGGCGAAGCTTCAAAGGGCCCCTTCACAAGAGGCCAGCGATTTGTGAACCGCGTTGCTCGCGAGTGCACGGATGCACCTGCACCGTGGAGGTCTGTAAGTCATGCTCGACACCGTAGATTCCATCGGACCGGCGGCTGTAGCAGCTCCGCAGTGGTATGCGGTCCAGACCCGGCCGCGCCATGAGAAACGGGTCGCGGAGCAACTGCGATCGAACTTGATGGAGGCTTTTCTGCCCGTCCATCGCTGCCGGCACAGATGGAAGAATGGGGTCCTGGCCGATGTCGAGTTTCCGCTGTTTCCTGGCTACCTGTTTGCGCGCGCGCCGCTGCACGAACGAATCCGCTTGCTGCAGCTGCCCGGCATCGTGGGTCTCGCCGCCTCGACTGCCCATCCCACGGCTATTCCGGACCAGGAAATCGAGATGCTGCGCCAGTTGACGGACGTCTTCCGAGCAGAGCCTCATCCCTTCCTGAATGTTGGTGACCCGGTGCGTGTTGTCGCAGGTCCCCTGGCAGGGTTGGAGGGCATTCTGACCAGGCGCAAGCAGGAATTCCGGTTAGTGCTGTCGGTCCAGATCATCATGCGCTCGGTTGCCATTGAAGTCAGCGAGTTCGACATTGAGCCAGTCCTGGTCAGCCGTCGAGCGTTGAACTGACCATGACAGAAAACTCCAAACTCACTTCCACGATTCACGTCTGCTCCGAACAGTAGAGTCCACCATGAATACACTCAGAAAAACATGTGCCCTCCTGGAAATATTGTTTCTCGCCCTGCTGTGCGGCGTCGCATGGTCGCAAGAGCCGCTTTCGGCCCCGGGTTCAGCGGGCACTGAGGGGCCGCCTCTGTCTCAGTCGCCGGGCTCGGAGATGGCCCTTCCGGCGGACCGCATCATCGAATTGCTGCGCGAGAAGCCAGAGTTACTGATCGAGTTGAAGAAGGTTGCCGCCGAGCGGCTGCAGGCCCAAGGGGTCGATGTGCAGGAAGATTCGATCACCGACGAGCTTCTCTTCAGCAAGATCGTTTCGGACGCCAACCTGCGATCGAGCCTCACACTATGGCTGCGGGCGCGCGGCTATGTCTCGGACAGCGATCTCCAGCAGGCCAAGGCAGCCAGTCTGGAAGGCGACGAGGATTCCTCGCCTCAGTACCGGTACAGCCGGCCCATCCCGACGACGGTTGGAGTTCCGGCCACTAACTACGATCCGTCGGGTCCGGTTCCGAACTCTGGCGCGGATGAGTCGGCGGACTTGGGAAGTCTCCGGCAGGCAAGCATTGCAACTGGGACGATGTCGCCAAAGCGGACGCCGCGCAATGTCACTCCTGCTCCCGAACGCGATCCCAATGCCGCCAGCAGCCAGGAGGTACTACATCGGCCGACACCTTATAACCTGCTGTCGATGCACGATCTGTACAGCCAGGTTCCCGACCGGAATTCATCGTTGCGACGGTTTGGGTCCGACGTATTCCTCACTCGCAGCACGGGCGCGAAGAGCAGTTCTTTCGATCTGCCGGTAGGTCCGGACTACGTTCTCGGTCCCGGCGATGGGATCAACATCGATCTCTGGGGAGGCGTCTCGCAACGGTTTACCCGGAACGTGGACCAGGAAGGCAGACTGATGCTTCCGGAGGCTGGTCCGGTCGTGGTAGCCGGTCTGACTCTGGAGCGAGCGCAGAAGCTGATTCAGGACGCACTCACGCCGCAATACCGGAATGCCCGGGTAGAGGTATCCATCACCCGGCTCAGGACTGTTCGCATTTATGTAGTCGGCGATGTGCAGCGTCCCGGCGCCTATGACGTTAGTTCGCTTTCCACTCCGTTGAACGCTCTCTATGCGGCCGGTGGGCCGACGTCGGTCGGCTCTCTGCGCACGGTCCGTCACCTTCGCGGCAAGCAGGTAATCGGCGAAATCGACTTGTACGACTTGCTTCTGCGTGGAGTGCGAAGCGATGGGGAGCGTCTGCAGGCCGGCGATACCATCCAGGTTCCGCCCGCCGGAGTGCAGGTAACGGTCTCGGGCATGGTACGCAGGCCGGCAATTTATGAACTGCGGAATGAAACCAAATTGTCCGAGGTCCTGGACCTCGCTGGCGGTCTGCTAGTGGCAGCGTCGATGAGGGAGATCAAGGTCGAACGCATCGAGGCGCACGAAAACCGGATCACCATGAGCGTCAATGTTCCGGAGGGAGGCACCCCAGAGGTCCTGGCGAAGGCGATTCACTCCTTCGTGGTGCAGGATGGCGACCATGTGTCGGTCGCGCCCATTCTGCCCTACAGCGAACGCTCCATCTATGTTGAGGGGCACGTTATTCGGCCAGGAAAGTTTTCCTATCGCGACGAAATGAGCCTCAATGACGTCATTCACTCTTATCAGGACTTGCTTCCCGAGCCCGCCGATCATGCTGAGATTGTCCGCTTACGTCCTCCGGATTACCGTCCAGAGACTATAGAGTTCAGCCTTTCGGAAGTCTTGATTGGCAACGATCCAATCCATTTGCAGGCCTTCGATACGATCCGGATCTTCGGGCGCTACGAAATCGATGCGCCGAAGGTGACGATCCAGGGAGAAGTGCTGCGTCCCGGGCAATACCCGTTGCCCGAAGGCCTGAGCGCGGCGCAACTGGTCCGCATGGCAGGAGGATTTACGCGGAGCGCACTCCTGGAGAGCGCTGACCTGACGAGTTACGACGTCGTGCACGGCGAAAAGATAGTCAGCCGCCGCGCCACCCTGAACATTGGCCGGGCGGTGAAGGACAAAGACTCCAGCGCGGATGCCCAACTCAAGCCCGGTGACATTCTGACCATCCACCAACTCTCCGGGTGGAGCGACATCGGCGCATCCGTCGTGGTCAAGGGAGAAGTCACCTACTCCGGGACCTACGGCATACAAGACGGAGAGAAGCTGAGCTCGGTGCTGAAGCGGGCCGGCGGATTTCGGCCGGGCGCCTATCCCACCGGGGCCGTGCTACTGCGAAACCAGGTCCGCGAACTGGAAGAAAAGAGCCGAGCAGAGTTAATCCATCAACTGGAGACGTCATCGGCCGGGGCCAAGCTTTCGCCCACGGTCAGCGGGCAAGAGGAAATTGGGACCCTGCAGTTCATCATGGCGCAACAAAAACAGGTAGTCCAGCAACTGAAGAACCAACCTCCGACCGGCCGTCTGGTCATCAAGATCAATTCCGACATTGCGAGTTGGGAAAATACTCCGGCGGACATCGAGCTTCGGTCCGGCGATGTCCTCACCATTCCCAAAAAGCCCAGCTTTGTGCTGGTCAGCGGGCAGGTATATAACTCCGCGGCCCTGACGTTTGTCCCCGGCAAGACCGCGGGCTGGTATCTGAGCCATGCGGGCGGTCCGACCAACATGGCCAACAAAAAGGAAATCTTCGTGATCCGCGCCAACGGGTCCGTGGTGGGAAGGGACTCGGGCGGATGGTACAACAACAGCGTCCTGGAAGCGAAGATGCAGCCCGGGGACATCGTCGTCGTTCCCCAGAAGATCATCGGCGGCAACAATGTCTGGAGAAACATGCTGGCGACTGCCCAGTTTGTCTCCAATGTCGCGATCACCGCACACGTGGCGGGCTTCTAGCGGGCGTTATGCACGGCCGTCGTATTGGCTTCTGCCTCGTCCTGATGGTGCTTGGGACCGCACTCAACCTGCGCGGACAAACCGCGAAATCCAAGCTCGATCTGGCTGGCGTCGATAGCGGCGAAAAGCAACGAAGCGCAAGCAACATGGCCTCTACCTATGTACCGCTCGATAGCTGGGGCTATGCGGCGTTCGACCGCCTGGCGGCGCTCGGATATGTGCAGACGGCTTTTGTCGGGTTGCGTCCCTGGACGCGGATGGAGTGCGCCCGTCTGCTAGAGGAAGCCAGCGACCGCACGGCTGACGGGGGAGCGGATTCCGAAGCCGCGGCCTTGTATCGAGGACTGTCCACCGAATTTGGGCTCGAACTGCGAAGGGAAGAAGGCGTCGCAAATTCGGGAATGCAGATCGAATCGATCTACAGCCAGGCTATCAACATCGCAGGCCAGCCGCTCACGGATGGCTTTCACTTCGGCCGAACGATTGTGAACAATTTTGGCCGGCCTTACGGGGAAGGCTCGAACTTCTACACCGGCGCCGCCCTGCGCGCTCAGGCAGGATGGCTCGCTTTCTATGTGCGAGGGGAGTATCAGCGTAGCGGCAGTGTGCCAGCTCTTTCGTCCGCCGCCCAGAGCGCAATTGCGCAAGCGGATTTCTCTCCCACCGCCGCCCAAGGACCACCGTCGAATGTGTCGAGCTTTCGTTTGCTCGACGCCTATGCAGCCGTGGCTTTCAAAAACAACCAGATATCGTTTGGCAAACAGTCGCTGTGGTGGGGCCCCAACTTCGGGGGGCCGATGCTGTACAGCGACAACGCTGAGCCCATCACCATGCTGCGCTATGACCGCGTGAGCCCGTTTAAGCTGCCCAGCTTTCTCGGCGGGCTGGGGCCGATGCGCGTGCAATTCTTCATTGGACAACTGTCGGGCCAGCAATTCGTGAATATCCCAATCCCTGGTCAGTCGGGACAGACACATGTGGTTGGTCAATCCGGAGTTTCGCTGGATCCTCAGCCCTATATTCACGGGATGAAGTTGAGCGTGAATCCCACTCCCGACCTGGAGCTCAGCTTCTCTCGGACGGTGATTTTTGGAGGGCCCGGCTTTCCGCTGACCTGGGGAAACTTCTGGCGCAGTCTTGCCTCCCATCGGGGCATCACGACCAGCGCACACGATCCGGGCGATCGCCGGGCGGCATTCGACTTCAGTTACCGGATACCCGGCATTCGCGACTGGCTGACCCTCTATTGCGACGCGTTCACCGACGACGAGGCTTTTCCGGTGGCATATCCCACGCACAGCGCGTGGAGTCCCGGCATCTACCTGCCGAAGTTGCCGTACCTGCACCGAGTCGACTTCCGCGCAGAAGGGGCGGTTACGCCCGACCGACTATTCCCCGGATTTTTCTACTTCAACGTTCATTACCTGAGTGGATACACCAACAATCGCGAACTCATGGGCAGTTGGGTTGGGCGGCAAGGCAGCGGCTTCCAGTTGTGGAGCACTTATTGGTTCTCCGCCCGTACCACCGTTCAGGCAAACTATCGCAGCATGTGGGTCGATCACACCTTTCTGCAAGGCGGACGGCTCCAGGACTTCGGACTCACCAGCAACGTTGCACTGGGCTCCGAATTCTCTCTGCAGGCTTCGGCACAGTATGAACGCTGGCGATTTCCCTTGCTGGCAGCCGGCCCAGTGTCGAATGTGACGACAGCCCTCCAGCTTTCGTATACGCCCAGGTGGGGGACGCGCTGATGACAGCACTCAAAGATACGGCCTTGAAAGCCCAGGAGGAGATGGTCGAAGTCTCCATCCTGGACAACCACGCTGGCTGGGTCCCGAATACCTCGTTGCTGTGGGACCGCCGCCGAATCCTGGCGAAGGTAGCTCTATGCGCGCTGCTTCTCAGCACAGTTGTCGCATTTCTGATTCCCAAAGAGTACGAGTCCACGACGCGGATCATGCCCCCTGAACAGCAGGGGATGGGCGCCGCGATGTTGGCCGCTATGGCCGGGAAAGCTGTGCCCGGCGCACTTGGCGCTTTGGCGGGCAGCATGTTTGGGATGAAAGATACGGGAGCGCTGTTCGTCGAGTTGTTGAAGAGCGGGACGATCCAGGACCAACTGGTGGACCGCTTTGACCTGCAGCACGTTTACTGGAAGCGCTATCGCCAGGACACAGTCAAGAAGCTGGGGCGTCGCACCGAGATAACCCAGGACCGCAAGAGCGGGGTAATCACCATCGTCGTGACCGACACTGACCGGCAGCGGGCGCGGGACATGGCCCAGGCCTACGTGGAGGGTCTCGACAACCTGCTCATCAAGGTGAACACTTCCGCCGCCCGGCGGGAACGCGAGTTCGTTGAACAGCGGCTGCTAACCGTACGGAGCGATTTGGAGAAGGCCCAGGTAGAGCTAAGCGATTATGCCAGCAAGAACACGACCCTGGACATCAAAGAGCAAACTAAGGCGATGGTAGAGGCCGGCGCCAAGCTCCAGGCGCAGTTGATCGTTGCCCGCTCCGAGGTCGACTCTCTGGGACAAATCTATGGCGAAGGTAACGTTCGTATGCGCGCCGCCAACGCCCGTGTCGGCGAGCTGGAGCGCGAGTTGAAAAAGCTG
>Ga0265325_10000942_pt1 | contig 21003 bp, 22 predicted proteins | sample 41420metaG_FD_202090 | JGI IMG/M metagenome (GOLD analysis project Ga0265325, IMG submission 202090) | Rhizosphere microbial communities from Carex aquatilis grown in University of Washington, Seatle, WA, United States - 4-14-20 metaG | ecosystem: Host-associated > Plants > Roots > Rhizosphere... | reverse complement strand
CGCCCTTGTCGAGCTTCACCGCGAAGCCGAGCCCCGCCTCGTACGGGGTGTCGTCGGGCGAGATGTCGGAGCTCCACACGCGATAGCCCTTCTCGAGACGCAGCGCGTCGATCGCCTTGTAGCCGCCGGCGACGAGCCCGTGCGCGCGGCCCGACTCCCAGATCGCGTTCCACAGCGCCAGCCCGTACTCCGTCGGGCAGTAGAGCTCCCAGCCGAGCTCGCCGACGTAGGTGACGCGCACCGCGAGGCAGGGCACCGAGCCGACGGCCAGCTCGCGCGCGCGCATGTACCCGAAGTCGAGCGGCGTCTCTGTCAGCGGCTGCAGGATCTCGCGCGCCTCCGGCCCCCAGAGGCCGAGGCAGGCGTAGGCGGAGGTGACGTCGTCTACGGCGACGCCGCCGTCCGCGTGCTGCCGGATCCACGCGAGGTCGTGGCGGCCGAAGGCGGTGCCGGTGACGATGAGGAAGCGATCCTCGGCGGTGCGCGTGACCGTGAAGTCGCACTCGATCCCGCCGCGCGGATTGAGCATGGACGTGTACGTGACCGCACCGACGTCACGCGCGACGCGGTTCGCGCAGAGCCGTTCGAGAAAGTCCGCTGCGCCGTCTCCCGACACCTCGATCTTCGAGAACGACGTCTCGTCGAACAGCGCCGCCGTCTCGCGGCAGGCGACATGCTCGGCGCCGATCGCGGGCGACCACAGCCGGCCGGCCCAGCCGCGCGGGCGCAGCGACTCGTCGCCGCGGGCCGCGTTCGGCTCGAACCAGTTCGGCCGCTCCCAGCCGGACTTCTCGCCGAACGCCGCGCCGAGCTCGGCGAGCCGCGCATACGTCGGCGACAGGCGCAGCGGCCGGCCCGCCTGCCGCTCGTGGCCGGGGTACTTGACGTCGTAGTACGTCTCGTAGACCTCGAGCGTGCGCGCGAGCGTGTACGAGCGCGAGCGGTACTGGCGGCCGAAGCGGCGCGAGTCCATCTCCCACGTGTCGAGCGACGGCGTCCCCTCGGCGATCCACTCGGCGACGAGCCGGCCCATCCCGCCGGCGCCGGCGAGGCCGTGCGCGCAGAAGCCGGCGGCGGTCCAGAGCCCGCGCACCTCGGTCGGGCCGAGGATGAACTCGCCGTCCGGGGTGAACGCCTCCGGCCCGTTGATCAGCCGGATCACCTCCATCTCCTCGAGCGCGGGCACGCGGACGAGCGCGTTTTCCATCAGCTCCTCGAAGCGCGGCCAGTCCTCGGCGAGCAGCTTGCCGTTGAAGTCGGGCGGGATGCCGTCGAGCGACCACGGCGCCGGGTTGCGCTCGTAGCCGCCCATGATCAGGCCGCCCGACTCCGGGCGGAAGTACACGAGCAGCGACGGGTCGCGCATCGTCGGCATGTCGAGCGGCAGGCCGGTCGGCTTCGTGACAAGGTACTCGTGCGCCATCGGCACCACGGGGACGTTCACGCCTGCGAGCGCGCCGAGCTCCTTCGCGAACATCCCGCCTGCGTTGACGACGACCTCGGCCTCGATCTCGCCCTGGTCGGTGACGACGCCGGTGACGCGGCCGCGCTCGACCGTGATGCCGGTGACGCGCGTGTGCTGGTAGATCTCCGCGCCGCCGCGGCGTGCACCTTCGGCGAGCGCGAACGTGAGCTGCGACGGGTCGATGTAGCCGTCCGTCGGCAGGTACGCGGCGCCGAGCACTCGGTCGGTCGACATCGGCGGGAACAGCCGCTGCGCCTCGGCGGCGGAGATCAGCTCGAGCGGCAGCCCGAACGTCTTCGCCCAGCCGGCCTGGCGCGCGAGCTCCTCGACCCGCTCCTCGGATGACGCGAGCCGCAGCGAGCCGACCTCGCGCCAGCCGGTCTCGAGCTCGACCTCGTCCCCGAGCGTCCGGTACAGCTCGACCGAGTTCATCATCATCCTCGTCAGCGCGAGGGAGCCGCGCAGCTGGCCCACGAGACCCGCCGAGTGGAACGTCGAGCCGCTCGTCAGCTCTGCCCGCTCGACGAGCACGGCGTCGCTCCAGCCGAGCTTCGTCAGCCAGTAGAGGATCGAGCAGCCGCCCACTCCGCCGCCGATCACGACCGCCCGCGCGCGTGTCTTCATCAGGCGAACTTACCGCAGTACCCGGCCCTGGGCTGTAGGAGCCAGACGGTTTGGGTGCTACCCTCGATGTAACACGAGCGAGTACCGGAAGCGCGCCGGCCGCGCCTCCTCTGCCCGTTCACGAACAGGCTGAGGAGGTGTTTTTTCACTATGGCAACCGGAACCGTGAAGTGGTTCAACGACCAGAAGGGGTACGGGTTCATCACCCCTGAGGACGGCGGGAAGGATCTGTTCGTCCATCACAGCTCCATCGTCGGCAGCGGCTTCAAGACGCTCGCCGAGGGCGCGAAGGTCGAGTTCGAGGCAGCAGAGGGCACGAAGGGCCCCGAGGCCAAGAACGTCGTGCTGGCAGGCGCTTAAGAGCGATTTGACCGAAAGCGGGGACGGAGTCGCGTCCCCGCTCATTCTCTAGAGGTGAGGAGCGAGCCTATGGCCGCCAAGGACGAGAAGATCGAGTTGGAGGGCGAGGTCGTCGAGTCCTTTCGCTCCGGTATGCACAAGGTCGCACTCGACAACGGACACGAGACTCTGGGCTACACGGCAGGCAAGATGCGGCGGTTCCGCATCAGGATCCTGCCGGGCGACCGCGTAAAGATCGAGCTGTCACCGTACGATCTCACGCGCGGCCGCATCGTTTTCCGGAATCGCTAGGCCCTCGATGATGCGAGCAAGACCCGCCGAGCAAACGGCGTTCAGTTTCTCGAGCGGTGCAATGTCGCTGCGCAACAGCGACGTCACACAGCTGCTTGCCTCCCTGCGGGGGAGCGGCGACCGCGCGGCCGTGTCGGTCGCCGAGGAGATCGAGGCGCTGATGCTCGCGCGCGTGCGCGTCGACCTGCGCCCGAGCGCCGCCGAGACCGCGGCGCTCGCGTCTGCGATCCGCCGCATCCTCGCGGCGTCGCCGGGACCGCGGCCGCACTTCACGCGCATGCTCGGGCTCGTCGGCGACTAGCAGCTAACCGACGCGCACGACGTAGAACGCGATCGCCACGTACTGGCAGGACACGGCGACGATCGTCAGCGCGTGAAAGACCTCGTGGTAGCCGAACACGTGCGGCACGGGGTTCGGCCTCCGACGCGCGTAGACGACGGCGCCCACCGTGTACAGAAGGCCGCCCGCCAGCAGCAGAGCGACGGCGGCGGGATTGAGGCGCATCGCAAGCTCCGGCATGGCGACGACGCCGACCCAGCCGAGCGCGATCCCGATCGCGGCGGCGAGCCACTTCGGCGCGTCCACCCAGACGAACTTGAACACGATCGCCGCGCCCGCTCCGGCCCACACGACCCCGAGGACCGACCACCGCCACGCCCCGTCGAGCGCGAGCAGGCACACCGCGGTATACGAGCCGGCGATCAGCGTGTAGACGCCGGCGTGGTCGATCCGGCGCATCCACTGGCGCACCGCGGGCCTCCACGTCACGCGGTGGTAGAGGGCGCTCGCTCCGAAGCAGGCGGCGACCGAGCCGGCGAACACCGCGGCGGCGACGTGGCGGCGCGTGCCGTCCGCCGCGACGATCAGCAGCGTGCCGACGACGAGCGAGGCCATGAACGCCAGTTCGTGAAGGACGCCGCGCAGCCGGGGCCGGACCTCGGGAGCCGGAGCGGCGCTACCGACTGAAGGCGTCGCGCGCATCCGCTCTAAGGATTGCACGTCGAGGGCCTAGATGGGGACCACGGCGGCCGTCGGCAGGCTCCAGCCCGCCAGCGTGGCCCCCGCAGCCGCCGCCGTGACCACTGCCACGAGCGTGTGCCCGGCGTCGTCGGCGACCGGGACGTACGAGGCCGAGGTCGCGCCCGCGACCGGCGTGCAGATGCGGCCGTTCGCGTTGCAGCGCAGCCACGCGTACGTGAACGACGAGGTCGCCGGGCTCCAGGAGCCGCTCGCGGCGGTCAGCTTCTGGCCCACCGTCGGGCTTCCGGTCACGGCCGGGGCGGCGGTCGCGTGCAGCGGCGCGGTTCTGGCCGCGACCGTGCCGACGAGACCGGCGTACGCGGTCGCCGTGCCCGTCGAGTCGGTGGCGTGCACGGTCAGGCCGATCGTCTTGCCGGTGTCCGCCGCGGCGAGCGTGTACGTGGCGAGCGTCGCGCCGTGCACGGAGCTGCAGTGCGCGCCCGCCGTGTCGCAGCGATACCACTGGTACGCGTACGCGATCGTGCCGGAGCCGGTCCAGGTTCCGCTCGTCGCGCTCAGCCGCTGGCCCTGCTGCACGGTGCCGGAGACGGCCGGAGCCGTGGTGAGCGCCGGCCCCGGGGCGGCCTTCACCGGTCGTGTGGCCGTGCTCCAGGCGGCCTGCGTCGCGCTGCCGGAGGTCGCGGTGACGACGGCCACGAGCGCGTGCCCGACGTCCGCCGCCGCAGGGGTGTAGCCGGCGCTCGTCGCCCCGGCGATCGGGACGCAGGCGCGGCCGTTCGGGTTGCACTGCTGCCAGGCGACCGTGAACGACGACGGCTTGGCGCTCCAGCCGCCGTTGTCGACCGTGGTCGCGACGCCGACCGCAGATCCACCCGTGATCGTCGGCGGCACCGTCGAGCGCAGCGTCGCCTCCGCGGCGGCGACCGGGCCGACGAGGCTCGCGTACGCGCTTGTCGTCCCGGTCGAGTCGGTCGCCGTCACGGTGAGCCCGATGAGCGCCCCCGCGTCGGCCGCGCCGAGCCGGTAGCCGACGCCGGTCGCGCCGTGGACCGACTTGCAGTGGGCGCCGGTCGCGTCGCACCGGTACCACTGGTACGCGTACGTGACGGTGCCCGTCCCGGTCCAGATCCCGGGGACGGCGCCAAGACGCTGCCCCTGCTGCGGCGTGCCGGAGGCGGACGGGGGCGTCGTGTTCACCGGCCCCGGCGCCCCGGCTGCCGCGGCGAGGAGCCACAGTACGACGAGGCCGCGCACAGCATCGCCACCCTATCCGGCAGGCCGGTCGGGATCGGCGGTACCGTCTCGCTGCCGGGGCGGTTAGCTCAGCTGGTAGAGCACCTGCTTTACACGCAGGGGGTCGGCGGTTCGAACCCGTCACCGCCCATCGCAATGGCCGTCGAAGCCGCCCAGGTGAGCCTCCTCCGCTGGCTGCGGCGCCAGCTGGCGCAGCCGAGCCCGATTCGCGAGCGTCTCGAGGCTGCGGTCGAGCACGACGACCCGGCCGAGGCGCGCCGCGTCGTCGCGCACATGCCGTTCACGGACGACCAGCGCCGCAACGTCGAGCAACTCCTCGCGGCGTGGGAACGTACACTCGGTCGCACGGGCCGGTAGCTCAGTCGGTAGAGCAGGGGACTTTTAATCCCAAGGTCGCTGGTTCGATCCCAGCCCGGCCCACTGAACTTGGACTAAGACGAACCTCTTGGCCATTGGCCCGCGCTTGGGATGCCGGCTCAGGCTGGAGTCGGGCTCAGCCGCTGCGTGACCCATTCGTGCAAGGTCTCGGGCGCGAGATCGGCGCCGTTCGGCCAGACGATCGTGCCGAGCTCCTTGTCGAGTTCCACCCTGGCGAAAAACTCGGCGTCTCGAAGAGGCTCGAAGACGCCGCGCCACGGCCATGCCGACATGTCCAGCTCGCCCTCGGCACCGTCCTCGAAGCGCAAGCGAAGGCGATGCTCGCCAATCACCTCGGCCTGGGTCACGTGAATGAGCCTACCCATCCACCTCATCTTAGGGCAGCGGCGGAATGCGCTCGAGCGGCTGGCCGTCTCTCGCCCTCCGCCAATCGGCTTCGAGCTCTCCGCGATGGAGCGTCGCCCACTCCCGAACAAGGCGGAACGCTCGGTCGGGAAGCGACCCGCCGAGGATCTCGAGCGTCTCGATCGCGATCGACGCGTCCTCGCCCGCATACAGCGCGTGAAAGTGCGGCACGCCGTGCTCGGCGTAGTACATCGCGATCGCGATGCCGTAGAACGCGCTGATCCGCGGCATCCTGCAACGCTAGAAGCGGGCCGAAACTCCCGCAACTGTCCCTCTCAGCCGACGCGCCAGCTTTCGGTCATTACGCACGCTTCACAGGTGCGACCTACCATCGGCCTATGCTTGTGGCCGCGCCGCCGCCGCCGCCGCCCGGTCTGATCGTCTTCGACCAGATCTCACTAGACGGGCAGCGCACGTTCATCTTTCGCGAGCGCGGGGACGGCAGCGAGCGCGTCGTCGTCCTCCACAACGGCTGGGACCCGGTCTGGTCGCCTGACGGCCGCTTCATCGCGGCGTTCCAGGGACCGGGCATCACCGTCATGACGCGGGACGGACGCGTCGTGCGGCGCGTGCGCACCGTCGGCTCGACCGCGTACCTCACCTGGTCACCGGACGGAAGTTGGTTCGCGTACGTCGCGGAGCACTGTCAGGATCCGGCCGGGCACGAGGATCCGTCGTGCGGGACGCTCTGGGTCGTCCACATCGTCGGGAGCGGTCAGCGCCGGGCGTCGCGGGAACAAGCGGTCGCTCTCGTCTACAGCTTCGAACGGCCGTACACCTGGTCGCCGGACGGGCGGCGGATCGCGTTTGCGGGGCTCGAGGGACTCGTCGTCTCCGACGTCCTCACGGGGCGGCGGCACCTTCTGGGCCCGACCGCGGGGATCGAGGCCGTCCCCGACTGGTCGCCGGATGGCAGGCGCCTGCTCTACACATACGGCGACGGGCTCGTCACCTCGGCGCCGGATGGAAGCAGTCGCCGGATCGTGCGCGACGCGCGCGACACGCTGCTCGCCGCATGGTCGCCGGACGGCTCGCGGATCGCGTACGTCCGGCGCGTCCACGGCGACGACTGGCGCGTGTTCGTCTCCGCGCCGAACGGCGACGCACGCGTCCAACTCGGCCAGACCCAGTCCGACAGGCCGCTCGTCTGGTCGCCCGACGGCCGGTTCCTGCTCGTCGGCATCGCCGGCGACGACCGCTTCGAGATCTTCCGCGCCGACGGTCGCGGCCGGCCGCGGTTCATCCGCGGCGGCGAGGACGGCGACTGGGGCCCTTGACGACGCTGCTCGCGAACTCGAGCACGCGTGCGCCGTCGCCGCCGAGTTCGCTGCTCCTCACCGCCCGGTAGGCCAGCGCGCGCAGCAGGTGTCACCGCACCGCGCGATTGGTGCAGCTACGGCCCACCCGCCAGCGTCGGCTGATTTGCGCGACGCCAAGTTCCGTCCACTGGACTTGGGTCAAGACGAACCCGGCAAACCGAGCGGGCGTCGAAGACGACTACGCCATCGGGACCGCGACGACCTCGACCAGGGCGGCGAGCTCGGAGAAGTCTCGCGGGTTGCACGTGTAGAGCGGAAGCTCGCCGGCGAGTGCGGTAGCCGCGATGAGCAGATCGAAGGCACGTCTCCCGCGCGCCTTCCGACCCGCGGCGACAACGGCGGCGTGAATGCGGCCGTACGCGCGCGCGACCGCCGCGTCGACCGGCAGCGCCTCGAAGGTCGACTCGGCACGTTGGAGCCTGTCTTGGCGGCGTGCGCGCTCGGCGGAGTCCCCAGTCGCGTGGGGGCCCGCGGTCAGCTCGGCAAGCGTGACCGCCGAGATCGCGATCTCCGAGGGCAAATCGCCGGCGTCGATGCGCCCGAGATCGATCACGACCGAGGTGTCGACCAGACCGCGGCCGTGGCGCGTCTCAGCCACGCGGAAGCGGCTGCTGGTCGAGCAAGGAGTCGACGTCAGCCCGGAACCGCCCGCCGTCGATGACTGGAGCACTCGCAAAGAGAGCGACCGCCGCCTCCGCACCGACGAACTGGCGCTGCCGGAGAGGCGTCAACTCGCCGACTGGCACGCCATTCCGGGTGACGACGAACGTCTCGCCGCGATCGAGCGCCCGCATGATCTCGCCGCTCTCGTTCCGAAGCTCTCGCTGGCTGATCTCTCTCGCCACGCCCATACTGTAGCACGCGTGCTACGCGATGCTCAACGGCTCATCGGCCACATGAGGCCGGTTTGTACAACGCCAAGTTCCGCCCATTTCGCATCGCGCCGCGGCTGCGCCGCGTCGCTCGCTTCAAAGGTCTTTCCGGACAGAACGCGCGCCGTCGACTCAGTCGGTAGAGCAGGGGACTTCTACTCCCAAGGTCGCTGGTTCGATCCCATCCCGGCCCATACCTCGGTTACCCGCAGCGTCGGTGTGCTCGGCCGCGAGGAGCGCATTGGCGATCTCTAAAAACGTTTCAATTTCTGATATACGAATACCTTCTCCTCGGACCGATGGGCAGGGTGGTGGGCAACGGCCCCGCCCATCAAAGGGGCCTCCAATGACAAAGACTGTTGACGTTTCGCGGGGACGGCGAGATTCGACTGCGGATCCGACCTCGCGCCGACCGCGTTCGTCGAGGCGGTACGCGCTCTCGGTCTCTTCCTTGCCGCCGGGCCGGCGAAAGTATCCTGATCTCCGATCGAGCAGCGGCGGCCCTTCCGTCGCCTCAATCCATCTGACATGCGCAGACCCCGTCCCACCACACCGTGACGGAACGGCGTAGAGAGCCGCCGAAGCCCCCGAGGTCACGCGCGCCCGGGCACGGTTCAGCGCAGGGCAGGGTGACGATCAAGGACGTCGCCGAGCGGGCCAGCGTGTCGCTCGGCACGGCGTCCAACGCGCTGAACCGGCCCGAGGTGCTGGCGCCCGAGACGCTCGCCCGCGTCCTCGAGGCCATCGACAGCCTCGGCTTCGTCCGGAGCTCCGCGGCCCACCAGATGCGCGGCGGGTCGAGCCGCGCGTTCGGCGCGGTCATCCTCGATGCGTCCAACCCGTTCTCGACCGAGACGATCCGCGGACTGGAGGACGTGGTCAACGAGCAGGGATGCGCAGTCATGGTCTGCTCGAGTGACGGCTCGCCCGAACGAGAATCGCGCTATCTGCGACTGCTCGAAGAGCAGCGCGTGCAGGGCCTCGTCATCACCCCCACCGCACGCAGCCTGCGCTACCTCGAGACCTTGCGGGACCGCGGCACGCTCGTCGTGCTTCTCGATCGACGCAGCAAGGACAACGAGTTCTGCTCGGTGTCCGTCGATCACGTTCGTGGAGGCGAGCTGGCAGGCCGGCATCTCTTCGAGCTCGGGCACCGGCGCATCGCGTCGATCAACGGGCCGCTCCATCTGTCCCAGTGCGCGGAGTGGCGGCGCGGGCTCCGGCGCGCAGCGCGAGCGGCGGGATTGGACGCGAGCGAGAGCATCATCGAGTACACGATCGATCCGATCACCGCCTTCGACCAGGCCGAGTCGGCGGTCGACAGCTTCCTGGCGCTTCCCGAGGGGCCGACCGGAGTCGTGTGCATCGACGATCGAGTTGCGTTCACTGTCCTGCGGACGCTTGCCGACCGCCGGGTCCGCGTGCCTCGCGACGTCAGCGTGGTCGGGTACGACGACGTCGAGTTCGCGTCGATGTTCTCACCGACGCTGACGTCGATCCGCGCGCCCAAGTACGAGCTCGGCCGGGCCGCCGCGCAGCTGTTGATCGACGAGACCGTCGATCCGAAGCACCGCCACGGGAACGTCCGCTTCGAGCCCGAGCTCATCGCACGTCAGTCGACGACGGCCCGCGCCAAGCTGAAGCGCTACAGCCCTCGCGGTGACTGACGAGAGCTCTGCGATTCTCGACAGCCACTGCCATGCCTGGCGGACGTGGCCGTACGCGCAGGCGCCCGACGCGGAGAGTCGTGCGACCGTCGAGCTGCTCCTCTACGAGATGGACGCGCATTCGGTCGAGCGAGCTCTGGTCGTCTGCGCGGCGATCGACGAGAACCCCGACAACGTGGAGTACGTGGCCGCGGCGCGCGACCGCAGTCCCGACCGGATCCTCCTCGTCGCCGACCTCGACTGCACGTGGAGCGACTCGTATCACCGGCCGGGCAGCGCGGAGCGGCTGTGCGCGCTCGACGACCGGTTCGGACTGACGGGCTTCGCGCACTACCTCGCGGACGACAACGACGGCTGGCTCGCGAGTGACGAGGCGGACGCCGTCTTCGCCTTCGCCGCCGAGCGCGGCCTCGTCGTCAGCCTCGGCGCAACCCCTGCGTGGCAGGAGGATCTGCGGGCGATCGCGCACCGTCATCCGACCGTCCCGGTGCTCTGCCAGACGCTCGGCGGCGTGCCGGCCGGCGTCGGTGTCGATTCGCCGGCGCTGCGCGAGGTGCTCGCCTCCGCCGACGTCGAGAGCATCTACGTGAAGGTCGCAGGGCTCCACTACTGCTCCGCCCGGGGCTGGGACTACCCGTGGCCGGATGCGGTGGCGGTACTGGAGAAGATCGCCCAGGCGTTCGGACCCGAGCGGCTCTGCTGGGGGTCGGACTTCCCCGCGTCGACGCGATTCACGACGTACCGGCAGTCGCTCGAGGTCGTGCGGTCGCACTGTCCGTTCTTCGGTGAGGGCGATCTCCGCCTCGTCCTGGGTGGGACGCTGTCCGGGATCCTCAGCCGCGTCGCGCGACAACCTGCGGTGTGAGCTCGTACAGCGGCTCCAGACCGTCGAAGTGACGCAGGCACTCGTCGACCATCAGCGAGAAGAACCGCCGGCGGCTCTCCTCGGTGACGCCTGCGATGTGCGGCGTGCAGAAGACGTTCGGCAGGTCGACGAGCGGCGAGTCGAGCGGCAACGGCTCCGGGTCGAAGACGTCGAGGCAGGCGATGACGTCACCTTGCCGCAGGCGGTCGAGCAGCGCTGCCGCATCGACGACCTTCCCCCGAGAGACGTTGACGAACACGCTCCCCGGCCGCAGCAGCGCCAGCTCGGCCTCGCCGAGCATTCCCACGGTCGTCGACGTCTCCGGCACGAGGACGAAGACGACATCCGACTCGAGGACGGTCGCGAGCGGGGCGAGCGCGACGCCGTACTGCTCCGCGAGCTCGCGCTCGGCATACGGATCGAAGACGCGGGCCTCGACACCGAACGGACGGAACAGCTCGACGAGCCTCCGCGCGACGTGCCCGAAGCCAATCATGCCGACGCGCTTCCCGGTCAGCTCGGCGGCGTCGTAGCCCGGCCCCGACCGCTCTTCCGCCGGGAGATACGTGGGCTCGTGCGCGATCATCCGGCGGAAGAGCGCCCCGGCGTTTCGCCGTCCGATCAGCGCAAGCCCGAGCGCCCACTCCGCGGTCGGCCACGACGAGCCGTTCGACGTGTCTACGACGCGCACGCCGCGCGCGTACGCGGCCGTGACGTCGAGCCGGTGCGCGAAGCGATCGCCTTCGAGCTCGCCGAGCAGCGTCAGGCTCGGCGCCCGCGCGAGGACGTCGCCGCTCACGAACGGCGAGCCGTGGCAGACGACGAGCACGTCGAGGTCGGCGGCGAACTCGCCCAGCTCGGTCTCGGCACCGGGGTCGCGCTCCGCCGGATGCTGCGCGTCGCCGAGAGAGAACGGGCTGTAGGAGAAGTCGGCGACGGCCTCGAGCCGTGCGAGATCCGCGTCGTCCACGTACCGCCGCCGCACGAGCTCGTTCGACGCCAGCCCGACGCGTAGCCGTCGAGTCATCGAATGGCCACGGAGCCGTCCTCGCGGACGGCGAGACCCGTGAAGTCGACCGGCGACGGCGGATGCTTCGCGAGACCGGCGTCGTCCAGGTCGATGCCGAGCCCCGGCCGGTCCGGCGCGATCAGATAGCCGTCGCGCACCTCGATCACCCGGTCGACGACGTCGGTCCAGCGGGCCTCGTCCTGGGGCACGTGCTCCTGCAGCTCCCAGTTCGGAGCGGACATGCCGAGCTGGACGTGCGCGGCGACCGCCACCGGCCCCGACGGCACCGCGTGGGGAAGTACGCCGGCGTTGAACGCCTCCGCGAGCGCACAGATCTTCTTCACGTGCGTGATGCCGCCGGCGATGCCGACGTCGGGACGGACGAAGGCGACGCCCGGCCGCTCGAGGTACTCGGCGAACTCCCAGATCGTCGTGTTCCGCTCGCCCGCCGCCACCGGAACGTCCACCTTGGCCGCGAACGCACGCAACCCCATGACGCTGTCCGGCGGAATCGGGTCCTCGACGAACAGCGGACGCAACCGCGCCAGCTCACCGCAGAGCAGAACAGCGTCGCCGGCGGTCATGTTGCGGTGAAGCTCGACGCCGAGGTCGATCTCCCAGCCCACCGTCTCGCGGATCGCGGCGAAGCGCGCCACCAGGTCGTCCAGCCGGGCCGCCTGGCGCATCCGATGGTGGTCGTGCTGGAAGAGCAGGATCTTCAGCGCCGTGTAGCCCTCGATCTCGACCGCGCGACGCGCCGCTGCCACGACCTCGTCCCTCGTGCCCATGTCGACGACTCTCATCGCGCGAACCGCCTGCCGGGCCCTGCCGCCGAGCAGCTGCCAGATCGGCACCTCGAAGTGCTTGCCCTTCAGGTCCCAGAGGGCCTGGTCGACGGCGCTGAGCGCGCCGGTGACGGCCATGCCGCGGAAGCTGAGCGCGCGGTAGAGACTGAGCCAGTGGTGCTCGACGTCGAACGCGTCGAGCCCCTTCAGATACGTCTCGAACGACCGCACGATCTCTGCGACGGCGGTCGGCCAGCCGAAGAATGTCGACTCACCGACCCCGTGTGTGCCGTCCTCGGCCGTGACGCGCACGTAGCACGCGGCGCCGGCTGGTATCGCCTCGACCGACTCGATGCGCAGCTGCTCAGCCACCGGTCGGAGGGTAGACGAACTCCGGCTCGATGCGAACGCGGGGCGCGTCGATCAACTCGACGACAAGATCCATTCCCGGAGGTTGGAAGTACGCGAACGCGCCGTCTCCTTCGGCACCGTGGCCGCGTGCGCTCTGCAGAGGCGTGAAGCCGCGGGCGAGCGCCTCGGCCACGGCGGCCGCATGGTCGTCTACGACCTTGCCGATGTGATGGAAGCCCTCCCCGTGCTGCTCGAGGTGGTCGGCGAAGATGCTCGGCCCGTCGAGCGGCTGGACGAGCTCGAACTGGAGCTTGCCCTGCCAGGCGAGAGCGTGGAGGAACGAGAAGGCGACGTCCTGCTCGTGGTAGCGCATCTCCCTGATGCGCGACGGATCGAGCCGGTACGCGGTCCAGGGGCCGATACCCAGCTCGTCGCTCCAGTGCCGCACCGCATCGTCGAGATCGCGGACGACAAACGCGACCTGCATGAAGTCGGGGAAAAGCAGCGAGCTCATGTCAGTCCGATCGCCGCATCGACGGGGTCCTGGGCGGCCGAGATCGCGCCGCCGGCGACGTCGGCGATGCGAACCGACCCGCCGCGCTCACGCGACTCGGCTATCCCCCAGACCGCCGCGACTGCGAGCAGGCCGGCGGGACCGTCGACCTCCGGCTGCCGCCCCTCGGCCACCGCACGGATGAAGTCGTCCAGCTCGATCCCGATCAAGTCCGCGTCGATCTCGGAGAACGGACGGTCGTACTCCGTTCCCGTCGGGCCGAAGAACGCAGCGGTCACGCCGTCGAGCTCGAAGCCGCCGAGCTCGCGCCGCAGCTCGCCGCCGCTGAGGACCCGGTCTCCGAGACGGACGATCACGGCTCCTCCCGAGCGGTCGGGCGGAACGCTCATCGACCCGTCGCGTCCGTGCACGCTGCGCTGGAGCCAGTGGTGTCCCGGCCCGGAGGGAACGAACGCCAGCTGGGCGAGGGCACCCGCAACGGTCTCGAAGAGCGCGACGAGCGAGTCCTCGCCGGTCGCCCGGATCACGCCGGGCGACACCTCCTCGATCCCGGCGATCGACGCCGTTCCGGGAGCGAGGACGCGAAGCGGCTCCGCGACGAACGCCGTCCCGGAGACGGACTCGAGCGCACCCATGAAGTAGGAGAAGATGTCCGCGTAGTGCACGCCCATGTCGAGGGCGAGCGAGCCCGCCTCGCGGACGTGACGCCAAGGGCTGATGACCACGTTCTGGTCGCCGCCCAGGTCGGTCTGCACCATCAGGTGCAGGTCGCCGAGCATTCCCGCCTCGATCACCGCCCGCGCCAACCGGTTCGGAGCGTCGCGCCGATAGTTCTCGGCGGTTGCCAGCACGGCGCCGGAGCGCGCGGCCGCGTCGACGATCGCGCGGCATGCGCGAATCGTGATGCCGAGCGGCTTCTCGCAGATCACGTGCAGGCCCGCGTCGAGAGCCGGGACCGCAACCGTGTGGTGGACCGACGGGTCGGTGACGAGGTCGAGCGCCTGGACGGCGCCGCTCGCGATCAACTCCTCGTGGTCGGAGTAGACGGCCGGGCGCGAGCCCAGGATCTCCTCCGCGAGACCGGCCGCCTCCTCGGCGGCCCCTAGCCGGGGATCGCAGACGGCGGCGAGCTCGAACCCGTCCGCTCCGACCGCGCGCAGCGCCGCGTAGGCGCGCAGGTGCCTGCGCCCCATGCCGCCGCACCCGACCAGACCGATGGCGAGACGATCGATCAGGTTCTCCTAGTACATGACGGCGCCGGCCGCCACGTTGATGTCCTGTCCCGTGAGGTTGTTCGCGGCGGACGAGCAGAGGAAGAGGACTGTCTCGACGACGTCCTCTTCGCTCACGGTTCGCTTGAATGCCGTCCCCTCGGTCATCTCGTTGCGCAACTCGTCGGGCGTGAGCCCGCGCTCGCGCGACATCGATGCGAAGACCTCTTCGAGCCTTGCGCCCTCGACGAGCCACGGCGAGATCACGTTGACGCTGATGCCGTACGGGCCGACCTCGTGCGCCAGTGTCCTCGACAGGCCGACGACGCCGAGCTTGGCGGCCGCGTACGGGGTCCGGTTGATCAGCGGCTGCTTGCCGGTGACCGAGCCGATGTTGACGATCTTCCCGTGCTCAGCCTGCTTCAGATAGGGCAGCGCCGCCCTGCACGAGAGGAAGACACCGGTCAGGTTGACGGCGACGGTCTCGTTCCACTCCTCCAGGCTGATCTCGCTCAGGGGCGCCGTCGGTCCGGCGACGCCGGCGTTGTTGACGAGGATCTCGAAGTGGCCCCGGTCGCCGGCGGCCTTCGCCATCAGAGCGTCGAGGTGGACGGGATCGGTGACGTCGCCCGCGCAGCAGTCCGCCGATCCGTCTGCGTCCTTGATCGCGCGGCACACCTCGTCGAGCGTCTCGACACGTCGCCCGCTGAGAACGACGTGCGCTCCCGCGGCCGCGAGGCCCTTCGCGATCGCCGCGCCGATGCCCCGGCCCGCGCCGGTCACGACTGCCGTCGCACCGTCGAAGTCGTGCCCCCGTCCGTTCCTCACTTACTCCACCCCCGAGCCGGTGAGACCCCGCACGAAGGCGGGCTGCACGAGCAGGAACGCTATGACCATCGGGACGACGGTGATGACCGTTGCCGCGTACAGCTGCGGCTGCGTGACGCTGTACCCGAAGTTGTCGCCCTGACCGATCGCCGCGACGATCTCGCTGAGCACCTGCACCTTCGGTCCGTTCGCGGCGAGGAGCGGCCACAGGTACATGTTCCACGCGGTGATCACGGAGATCGCGAGGTAGGCCGCGGTGGCCGGCCGGGCAAGCGGCACGACGAGGCGGCGGAGGATCAGCCACCAGCCTGCGCCGTCCATCCGCGCGGCGTCGAACAGCTCCTGCGGCATCGTGACGATGTACTGCCGGAACAGGAGCGTGCCGAAGGCGGTCTGCGCGGCGATCGGGATGATCAGCCCCGGATACGTGTTGATCATGCGGAACTGGTTCGTGACGACGAACACGGGGATCACCGTCGTGACGACCGGGATGAGCAGCGAGATCGCGAACATCGTCGTGACCGCGACGCGTCCGGGGAAGCGCATCTTCGCGATCGCGAGCCCGCCGCTGATGCACAGCGCCCACTGAATGCCTACGGCGAAGACGACGAAGATCACGGAGTTGAGGAACGTCCTCGCCTGCAGGACCTGATTCCAGCCGTTGACGTAATCCTCGAAGTGCACCGAGCTCGGGATGAACTGCGGCGTCGCCGCGGTGACCTGAGCGGGGGTCATGAGCGAGCCCGCGATCAGGTACAGCAGCGGCCCCGCGAGCACCAGACCGATCGCCGTGGCGAAGAAGATCCGGATTGCCTTGAGCGTGCGCTTGGAGACTCTCATGGCCTGCGCACCAGGAAGCGCCGCGCGCCCGCGAGCAGAACGAGGATCCCGACGATGATCACGAACTGAAGCGCCGAGAGCGCGGCGGCGTATCCCCACTCGGAGTTGACGACCGACGAGTAGTAGATGTAGTAGATGAGCGTCTCGGTGCCATAGATCGGCTGGCCCTTGGTGAGGATGTTCACGAGGTCGAAGCCGCTCGCCGTGAACGCGATCAGCGAGATGATCGCGACGAGCAGCGTCATGTCGCTCACGCCCGGCCAGATCACGTAGCGCACGCGTCTGAACCAGCCTGCGCCGTCGAGCGTCGCCGCCTCGAGCACCGACTCCGGGATGCGCTGGAGCGCCGCCAGGTAGAGGAGGATTGCGATCGGCAGCGTCGTCCAGATGCACACCACGTCGAGGCTAGGCAGCGCCCAGCCCGGCGTGAAGAGGAAGCCCTCGGACGGCGGCTTGATCCCCACCTGGTTGAACATGTAGCTGAGCAGGCCGAACCGCGGCTCGTAGATGTACTGCCAGATCACCGCCGAAGCAGCGAGCGAGACCGCGGCGGGAACGAGGTAGAGCGAGCGGACGATCGTCGCGCCGCGGAACTGGAAGTTGACCAGCATCGCGAGCCCGAGCGAGATGAACACGGTCGGGACGACACCCATTGCGACGAAGTAGAGGGTGTTCTTCACCGACTTGCTGACGAGCGGATCGTGGACCATCGCCGTGTAGTTGGCGAGGCCGACCCACGTCGGCGTGCCGCTGAGGTTCCACGCGAACAAGCTCAGCGCGAACGCGCCGATGATCGGAATCCAGACGAACACCAGGAAGAGGCCGACGCTGGGGCCGAGCATGAACAGCGCGGCCTTCCCGTCACGCCGACGGCGGCCGGACGACCGCCGTGGCAACGCCCCGGTCGGCTCGACGAGCGTCTCTGACATCAGCGCCGCCACGGTGAATCCACGGGCTCCTTCCGGACGAGTTGAGCAGCCGGGCGAGCGGCCGCCGGGGCAACGGGAACGGCCGACTCACGCTCGAGCCGGCCGTTCTGTCGCCCTACCTACCTTACGAACTGACGGGTATGTCCTGGTGCTAGGGGGCCGGCTTCGGGATGAGCGCCCCTGCGTAGTCCGCAAGCGTCTGCTTCTGCAGGGCATCCATCGCCGACTGGAGACTGGTACCGCCGAGCACCGCCTCGATCGCATTCGGGATGTTCGTCTGCGAGTTCGAGTACACCGTGCCGGGCGCCTGCGGCGCAATCGCCTGGACGCTGTTCGCGGCGAGCGTGTACGCGCCGTTGTTCGGCGGGTTGTTCGGCAGGGTCGCCCACACGGCCTTCGGATCGGCCGCGATGGTCGTCACCGCGGGAACGATTCCGTACGTCCTCTCCGCAGCGGCGTAGCCGGGCGGCGAGTAGAAGTAGTGCAGGAAGTCCAGCGCCTGCTTCACGTGCTTCGCACCGGAGCTGAGGCCCCAGCCGACGCTGCCGCCGCCGGTCGGGCGAACCGTGCCGGACGGGGTCGAGATCGTCGGGATCGGCAGGACGTCGAAGGCCGACGCCCCGAGCGCCGCCTGGAGCGACGGCAGGTCGCCACGGACGCCGATCGACATCGCCGCCTGACCGCTCGTGAACGACGGATCGCACTGGTCGCCGTTCTTCTGCAGCGTTGCGAACGGAATTGCGCTGCCGTTCTTCTCCGGCTCGATCAGCAGCTGCCACGCAGCGACGGCCGCCGGGGTGTTCAGGGCCGGCTGCTTCGCGCCCATCGCGGTCCCGCCTTCGGCCGTGATGAACGGATTCCACTGCGCCTGCCAGTCAGGACGCTCGCAAACGCCGTAGGTGCTGCCCTTGGTCAGGGCGGTCCAGACGGTCTCCGCCTGCTGCCACGTCCAGTCGTTCCCGATCGTCCCACCCGAGGCGGTCACCGAGGTGTGCCCGGTCGGGCTGACCGTGAAGTGACCGGCCGCAAGGTCCTTGTTGTTGACGTAGAAGACCGTCGCGTCGGCCTCGATCGGAACGAAGAACTGCTTGCCGACGAACGATGCGGGCTGGGCGCCGACCGGCGGGATGTAGGACTGCGACATCCCCTTGAGCCAGTAGCTCGCAGGATAGAAGTCCGTCTTGTTCAGGTACTTGTTCAGCGGCTGCACCACGCCGTCGACCTCGAGCGTCGGCGACAGCGAGTCGTAGGTCTCGATGATGTCGGTGAGGTTGCCCGAGAGCTTCTGGGTCTGCAGCGCCGTCTGGTAGGTCGGGCTGGTCGTCTGGATCGCGTACGAGACCTTCACGCTCGGGCAGTACTTCCGGAAGCCCGCGAGAGCGCCCTGGAACGGGATCTCGGAGAAGTTGAACACCGTCACGGTCAAGCTGCCGGCGTCACAGAACGGCTTGCTCTTCGCGGCGCCGTGTGCAGAGGTGGCGGCCGTGGCTGCTGCAAGCGCCGCAGCGCCCGCGATCGCGACGAGCTTCATGCCGAGACGAGGACGACTCCGTCCCACCTCGGAGCGAGGCTCACGAACTGTCATGCGGACTCCTTCCCAACAACGTCGGACGCCGATTCGATGGTGAATCGTTTCAGCGCCTCGGGGGGCCAACTCCGATTTGAGGCTAAGACGAACGACTTTCGTTGAAGTTAGGTCTCCGTTCAGCTGTCTGGTGTGTTACAACTGAAGCGTTTCAACGAACCTATTCGAATCACGGCGCGGCTGTCAAGCGGGAGAACGAGGGAGGATCGGGTGTCGCATCAGCTGAGGGTCACGGGAGGCCCGGCCTGCTAGCGCCGGCCCCCGCACGCGCGCGAACTCGCCCGCGGAGCTTCAGCCCGGTACCGTCTGCAGACGGTGCAGAGATCGGAGGGCACATGAAGATCGCGGCCGTCGAGGTGATCGGCGTCGGCAACGAGCTGACCGGAGAGCACACGTTCGTCCGGCTGACGACCGACACCGGGGTCACCGGGCTCGGGCAGTCCGGGTGCTGGGGCTATCCGAAGGGCGTGGCGGCGGTGCTCGGCGAGCTGACGCCGCTGCTGATCGACGCCGACCCGTTCCGGATCGAGCACCTCTGGCACCTCGTCCACCGCGCGCGCCCGTTCCGCGGCAATCTGCTCGCGGCCGCCGTCTCCGCGATCGACCTCGCGCTCTGGGACATCAAGGGGAAGGCACTCGACCTGCCTGTGTGGGAGCTGCTCGGAGGGCGCACGCGCGAGCGCGTCCGCCTGCACGTGCTCGTGGGGGGCGGAACACCTGACGAGATCAGCTCGTCGGTGAACTGGGCCGTCGAGGAGGGCTTCACGGCAGTCAAGTTCGACCCGCTCGTGCACGGCTACGAGGACATGCCGGTCGGCAAACTCGTCAGCTCCGTCTGCGCGATGGCCCTCGCCGCACGCGAGGCCGGCGGAGACGAGGTCGACCTGATCTTCGAGCTTCACCGCAAGCTCGACCCCACCAAGGCGATCGTCGTCTGCAACGCGCTCGCGCAGTACCACCCGCTGTTCATCGAGGACCCGATCCAGATCGACTCGATCGAGACACAGGCCGCGACCGCCGCGCGCGTCGACGCGCCGATCGGCCTCGGCGAGCGACTCAGCTCGATCTGGGAGTTCGAAGAGCTGCTCTCGCACGGCGTGCCGGTCGTCGTGCGCCCCGACGTTGGACTCGCAGGCGGCCTGTCCGGGTGCCGCAAGATCGCGGCGATCGCCGAGGCCCACCACTGCGGGGTCTCGCCGCACAACTTCCTCGGCCCGGGGCTCACCGCCCCGACGTTGCAGCTGTGTGCGACGATCCCGAACCTCGTGACGATGGAGTTCATCCCGAGCGACGAGGACGCCGGCGGCTCGGCCGCGGCGTTCGTCACGAACGTGAGACGCAGCGGCGGGTACTGCGAGGTGCCCGTGGAGCCCGGTCTCGGCGTCAGCCTGGCCGACGACTACGCCGAGATCGCTCCAGCAGCCGCGCGCCCCCTGTCGAGCGAAGGCCTGCTCCGGTCGGATGGCTCGGTCGCGCCGGCCAGCTGACCGCTCAGCCGTCCGTCGCGTCGCCTGCGCCGAGCGCGGCGGGAAGACCGCGGCACGAGGGCGCGACCGGATGTCTCGCGAGCGGAGTCACGGCGACGTCCATGTACGGCCACAGCGGCAGGCTGACGAGCGCGTCGTGGAGGGCCGAGGCGTCCGCCGCGGACCAGATCGCGCGGTTGGCGAGCCGCCCGGGCACGCGCCAGATCGCCCGCAGCACACCGGCCTCGGCCAGCGCGTTGCCACGCTCGAGCTCCGCCGCGAGCAGCTGCGAGCGACGCGCTTCGTCGAGATCGACGGGCAGCGTCACCTCGACCTCCACCAGGAACTCCACGCGCGAGAACGTACACCGTGCACGCCGGTGGCGCACGACGATTTGGCCGTCATGAGGGAGAAAGGACCGACATGGCCACAGTGACCTTCAAGGGCGCGACGCGGGTCTATCCGAAGACGAATCGCCGGGCTGTCGACCGGCTGAACCTCGAGATCGAGGACGCCGAGTTCCTCGTCCTCGTGGGACCCTCGGGGTGCGGCAAGACCACGAGCCTGCGCATGCTCGCGGGCCTCGAGGACGTCGACGAGGGGACGATCCTGATCGACGGCGACGACGTGGTGCACGTGCCTCCGAAGAGCCGCGACATCGCGATGGTGTTCCAGAACTACGCGCTCTATCCGCACATGGACGTGGCCGAGAACATGGGCTTCGCGCTGAAGATCGCCCGGGTCCCGAAGTCGGAGATCGAGGCGCGCGTTCGCGAGGCCGCGAAGATCCTCGATCTCGAGGAGTACCTCACGCGCAAGCCGGGCCAGCTCTCCGGCGGCCAGCGCCAGCGCGTGGCGATGGGCCGCGCGATCGTGCGCCAGCCACGCGTCTTCCTCATGGACGAGCCGCTGTCGAACCTCGACGCGAAGCTGCGTGTCGCCACCCGCAGCGAGATCGCGGCGCTCCAGCGCCGGCTCGGCGTGACCACCGTCTACGTCACCC
>Ga0265325_10000938_pt1 | contig 21048 bp, 17 predicted proteins | sample 41420metaG_FD_202090 | JGI IMG/M metagenome (GOLD analysis project Ga0265325, IMG submission 202090) | Rhizosphere microbial communities from Carex aquatilis grown in University of Washington, Seatle, WA, United States - 4-14-20 metaG | ecosystem: Host-associated > Plants > Roots > Rhizosphere... | reverse complement strand
CCAATTATTTCTTGCACCTCTCGGATGTCACGTTTGATATTGCGAACAATAAGATGTCCGTCCACCGAATGTCTGCCGAACCGTGGATCGTGACCCTGGTTGATACCGGCGAGAGGTCGATGACCGGCGGGCGCTTAAAGCGCATCATGCCTTATGTAGCCGACGATCCCTTTTTTGCGTTCACTTACGGAGACGGCGTGTCTGACATTGACATCGCGAAGCAGGTTGACTTTCACAAAGGTCATGGAAAGAGCGCGACGGTCACTGCCGTCAAGCCCATCAATCGGTATGGCGAACTCGGTGTGGACGGCTCTCGGGTTACGCGATTTCAAGAAAAGCCGCTCGATCAAGGTGGCTGGATCAACGGCGGGTTTTTCATATTGTCCCCGTCCGTGGCCGAGTTCATCGCCGACGATCACAGCGTCTGGGAACGAGAGCCGATCGATTCACTTGTGCAGCAAGATCAGTTGCGTGCCTTCTATCATCATGGATTTTGGCACCCGATGGATACCCTGCGGGACCGCAATTTCCTTGAAGAGGAGTGGGTGAACGGCCGCGCGAAATGGAGAAAGTGGTGACGGGACGCTCGTTTTGGTCCGGACGTCGCGTCTTGATCACCGGTCATACTGGCTTCAAAGGATCGTGGCTTTCACTCATGCTTTCGTCGCTGGGCGCGGAGGTGCAGGGCTATGCATTGCCTCCCGAGGGCGGCAATTGCCTCTTCAATTTGGCTGAAGTGGAACGGGACGTCCGGCACGAGATCGGTGACGTGCGGAATGCCGAAGCCGTGACGGCACTTGTCGTGCGCAGTCGGCCCCAGGTCGTCTTTCATTTGGCAGCGCAGCCTCTTGTTCGAGCGTCTTACCTGGATCCCGTAACGACCTATGCGACGAATATTATGGGAACCGCTCACCTTCTCGATGCGGTCCGTCGCACGGAAGATGTACGGGCGGTCATCATCGTAACCAGCGATAAATGCTACGAGAATACAGGGTCACTTTGGGGTTATCGCGAAACGGACTCGATGGGAGGACGCGATCCTTACAGCAGCAGTAAAGGGTGCGCGGAGCTGATCGCGAAGGCGTACAGACAGAGCTTCTTCCAGCAACGCAACGCAGCCCGGATCGCCACGGCACGATCGGGCAACGTGATTGGAGGCGGCGATTGGTCGAGCGATCGGCTCATACCCGATGCGATACGCGCATTTCTGGCCCATCAGGCGCTGAAAGTCCGCAATCCGGATTCAGTCCGCCCCTGGCAGCACGTGCTTGATCCACTGGCTGGTTACATCGCCCTGGCCGAGCGATTGGCAACCCAGGGCGACGCGGCTGAAGCTTGGAACTTTGGCCCCTTGCCAGGCAGTGAGCTATCGGTTCGCGCGATTGCCGATCGGCTTGTCGGTTTGTGGGGGGAAAACGCCAACTGGCAACATGAGACATCGGATGGCCCGACGGAAGCCGCGGTACTCCGGCTTGATTGCACGAAGGCCTTCCTTCATCTCGGCTGGCGCCCCCAGATAGACATTGATGAGGCCCTCGAACTCACTGTCGCTTGGTACCGTGCGGTGGCTGCGAAAGCGGATATGCGAGCGCTCACGTTAAGCCAGATATCTACGGCCTTTGAGCGCGCCGGTCGGAATAGCCACTAATTCCGGATATTGGTCGCACCGTTACACAGGAACGGCGGATATGAATGAGTCGCTTTTCGAGATTCGCCATTGCGAAGTGTGCGGTAACAAATCGCTCAGTGCCGCGCTTGATCTCGGTCGTCATCCGATGTGCGATGACCTCGTACCGATTGGAGATGCGCGCGTCTGTCGGGAATATCCAATCGAAATCTTGTTTTGCGGCAAATGCATCACGGCCCACCAACGGTATCAGATTCCGAAACAAGAACTGTTCCCGCAGAGCTATCACTATCGATCGCGGCATACCGCTGATGTTCTTAATGGCATGAAGGACTTGGTCGCATCCTGCATATCAATGATCGGTCCCCTTGCAGGCAAATCGGTCCTCGATGTCGGCTGCAACGACGGAAGCCTGCTGTCGTTTTTCAGGGAGGCGGGCGCATCGCGGACCTACGGCATAGAGCCGACAGGCGCCGCATCAGACGCTGCGGACCGTGGACACGTGGTCATTAATGAATTTCTCAACGAAGAGGTTGCCCAACGGTTCGTATCGTCTCACGGACAACCCGACATCATCACCTTTACGAACGTTTTTGCGCACATCGAAGACCTTCCCCAGCTGGTGCGCGCGTTGCTGCGATTGTTACACAACGGCTCGGCGGTTGTTATCGAGAACCATTACTTGGGTGCCGTTATCGAGCGGCGACAGTTCGACACGTTCTACCACGAGCACCCACGCACCTACAGTTATACGTCGCTCGCTCATGTTGCGCAGTCATTGGGAAGGCAGATTGCCAGTGTCGAATTCCCATCGCGCTACGGCGGGAACATTCGATTAATGATGCGGGCCCCATCCGCCCATCAGCCTTTCGAACGAGACAGTGAAATCCGCGCGAAAGAAGCAGAATTCGGGACGCTGCTCAAACGGATGGCTGGTGAGATCGAAATATGGAAGCGACACAAGCGCCACGTCCTCGGAGCTGAGGTCGCGCGGCATGGCAAGCTGCGCGGGAAGGCGTTCCCCGGGCGCTCCGCAATTCCCATTAAGCTCTTGGGGCTCGACGAGGCGACAATCGAGGCGATCCACGAAAAGCCGGGCTCGGCCAAAATTGGGCACTACGTGCCGGGCACCCGCATACCCATCATTTCCGACGAAGACTTCGACCCCAAGCGGATCGATGGCCCCGTCATCAATTTCGCGTGGCACATCGCTCATGAAATACGCCAGTACATGCGAAATATTGGGTACACTGGCCGCCTGATCGATATTATCGCCCCGTCCGACTTTCAGGAGGGTGTTTGAGCGTTGGTATCCTGGGTTCGGGATTTGGTCTGTATGGCTACCTGCCGAGTCTCGTCTTGGGGTTCGACGAACGGATCATTCTGCCGGCGCGATATCAAGCCAAGCTCTCGCGGCGCGATGAACTGGCGCCCTTTGCGAAGAACATCGAATGGGTCCCCGACGATGCGGCTGTTCCTCAACGGGCGGACACGCTGATCATCTCACGCCGCCCCGAGGATCAAGTTGCGCTCGTGATGCAAGCGCTACGGATATCTACGATCAGGCGTTTCATCCTCGAGAAACCGATTGCGCCGACCCCGGTCGAAGCGCATGCGCTGCTTGACGTCCTCGAGCGAACGGCCAGCCGCGTGCGTATCTCGTACATTTTTCGATTTGAACCATGGGCCGATCTGTTGGCGGAATGGGTGAAAAGTGCCGACGAATCGGAGGCTTTTTCCATTCGTTGGAATTTTCGGGCACATCACCATGTGACCAATTTGGACACGTGGAAGAGGCGACCCGCGCAGGGTGGGGGCGCTATCCGATTTTATGGTGTGCAACTGATCGGACTGCTCGCCGAGCTTGGCTACACCGACGTCATGAACAGCCAAGTGACAAGCTCGCGCGCCGGCGAGCATTGCCTGTGGACGGCTGCGCTATCCGGCCGAGGTCTTCCGCGCTGCCTGGTTTCCGTGGACACAACGAGTGACCCTGCATGCTTTGAAATTCGCGGACATGGGTCCGCCCGACGCCCACTTGAAATCATCAGCGTTGATCCATTCGGGTGCGCAGGACAGGCTGGCGCTCTTGACCGCCGGATCGGCGGATTGACGAAGCTGTACGGCTCGCTTCTTCACGATGCGGATGCCATGCCGCCTTGGTATCGTAGCTCGGTGCAGCTTTGGCAAGCTATCGAAGTGGCAACACCGGAGCCTGTCCATGTCCGCTGACATCGATCGCGGCCTGCAAATGCCGACCGCTTTTTGAGGATTGGAATACGGGGGTACGTTTGATGGACTCGAAATCCGGATCACCGTCGGCCGCGACAGCCGGCAACGAACGGCCGCCCAAGCCCGCGCGGAAGACCATCAGCGTCGTCACGCCGTTTTATAATGAGGCGGCGGCCATTCGCGAATGCGTCGAAACGGTCCGAAAAGTATTTGAAAATGATTTGCCGAATTACAATCTGGAACACATTTTTTGCGACAACTGTTCGACGGACGGCACACTCGACATTCTAAAAGAGCTCGCCAGCACCGATCGTCGGATCAAGATCATCGTTAATTCCAGGAATTTCGGGATCCTGAAGAACACCTACAACGGCGTGCTGGCGGCATCCGGCGATGCCGTTGTTCTGTTCATGCCGGTCGATCTGCAAGATCCACCTGAGCTCATTCCCACGCTCGTGGCCAATTGGGAGCAGGGATACGAAGTCGTGTACGGCATTCGACGCGGCCGTGAGGAAGGCATCTTCATGCGATCCGCGCGCAAGCTGTACTACCGCGTCCTGAGCCGCGTGACGTATGTCGACTATCCCCCCGATGCGGGGGACTTCCAGCTGGCAGATCGAAAGGTCGTGGAGGCGATGCGACAGATCGACGATGCCCAGCCTTTCATGCGATTGATGACATTCGACGTGGGGTTTCGTGCGAAGGGCATTGAGTACACGTGGCGCAGACGCAAGCTGGGCAAGTCGCACAACAAAATGTCGCACTTGCTGGAGCAAGGGCTCAACGGCATCATCAGCTTCAGCGGCGTGCCCGTGCGGGTCGCGCTGATTGTTGGTCTGGGAATCTCATCTCTCAGCGTTCTCTATGCATTCCTCGTCATGATTCTAACCATCACGGGGCACATTACCGCCTCAAGCGGCGTGCCTACGATCATCGCGGCGCTGTTCTTTTTTGGCGGCGTGCAACTGTTTTTCATTGGCGTGCTCGGTGAATACATCATCGCAACTTACAATCAGGTTCGGCGGAGGCCCTTGGTCATTGAGCGAGAACGGATTAATTTTGATTGACCGATACCAGGAGTCCCATGAACATCCGAACAACCCTGCCTGAGCCCCGGCTCTCCATGCGCGACCGCATGGCCATGTACAACGACAATGCCCTCAAAATCGGGCTGTTCGGGGCGAACTGCTCGTCGGGCCGGGCTGTGACGCTGGTGCCCGAGCGCTGGACCGGCAGTTGGAAGGACAATCTCGCGCTCGCCAAGATGGCCGACGAGGCCGGGGTCGAGTTCATTCTCCCGGTCGGCCGCTGGAAGGGCTACGGCGGCGACACCGACTACATGGGAACGACGCTCGAGACCATCACCTGGGCAACCGGCCTTTTGAGCCACACCAAGAGGCTGATCGCCTTCGGCACGGTGCATGCGCCGCTGTTCCATCCTTTGATCGCCGCCAAGCAGTTCGTCACCGCCGATCACGTCAGCGAGGGCCGCTTTGGGCTCAACATCGTGGTCGGTTGGAACGAGGACGAATTCCAGATGTTCGGCGTGACCCAGCGCGAGCACGACGCGCGCTACGACTACGCCCAGGAGTGGCTCGACGCCGTGAAGCTGGCGTGGGGGCCGCAGGAGGATTTCGAATATGAGGGTAGTTTCATCAAGCTCAAGAAGGTCCGCGCCAAGCCAAAGCCCTACGGCGGCGCGCGGCCGCTGATCATGAACGCCGGCGCCTCGCCGGCCGGACGCGCCTTCGCCATCCGCAATTGCGATGCGTTCTTCACGCAGGCGTCGCGCACCTCCATGGCTGAGACGGCCAAGATCGTGCAATCGGCCAAGGACGAGGCCAAGCAGCACAATAAGGAGCTAGACGTTTACGCGGTGGGCGTCGTCACCTGCCGGCCGACCCAGAAGGAAGCCGAGGAGTATTACAACTATGCCACCATCGAGAATGCCGACTGGTCGGCGGTCGATGGCATCCTCGGCAAGAAGAATATTTCGATCGCGACCGTCGGGCAGGAGGAATTCCAGCGCCAGCGGCATCACTACGCGCACGGCCTTGGCGGACTGCTGATGGTCGGCGATCCCGACCGCATCGCCGGACAATTGGCCGATCTGAGCCGCGCCGGCCTTCGAGGCATCGGCTTCTCCTTCGTGAACTACCTCAAGGAGCTGCCGTATTTCTGCGCCGAGGTGCTGCCGCGGCTGGAACGCATGGGCATCCGGCAAAAGCTGAAGGCTTGATGTCGGGCTCGCTTTCAGACCGCGCTCGTTCTTCCGGTCCGGGCACCTCGGCGCTGCAAAGGGCCATTGCCGATTATGGGCTGGAACTGGCCCTGATCTGCGTCCTGTTCGTGATGATGTGCGAGCGGGTCTGGAATTTCGGCATAACGCACACCGATGACGCGTCCTGGGCACTCCTCGCCCATGACCCATACAGCGACGTCGTCGACCATTGGGCCAAGTCGCAGGGGCGGGTCTGGGCGTATCCGGCGGGCACCTTGATGCTTCATGCCCTGCGCTGGCAGGGAACGTTCTATGGCGAGTTTCTACGGCTGGGCAGCTTCGCTGCTTTTTTTGTCACGTTTCACGTTACGGCGGCGATCTATTTCGGCCGGCGCGTGGCTCTCCTCGCCGCAGTTTTCTTTACTGCCCTCCATGTCCAACGAAGCGACGGCTCGCTGCTGACAACCTATCCGTTGTTTACCTGGGCGTCGGGCTGTCTGTTCCTTGCTTCGGTATTGCTGGGCCGTTGGTATGTCAGATCGAAGACACCGGCCTTACTCTTGATCTGCGGCCTGCTGCTGACGGTTTCGCTTTTCAATCACGAGGGCGTTGCGCTGCTGTATGCCGGCTTGTTCGCACTGAGCATTTGGCAAAACAGCGTGACGCTGACCAACGGGGGTGGGTCGGGTTTGAGCGGCCTGATTCGCCTGGGTCCGGTGCGTCGCCTTTGCGCCGCCCACTTCGCGTCAATCGGCGTTTATCTGGTCGTATCGCTAACGTGGGCGTTGATCCATCCGACAACGTACGAAGGACACGCTCTCGGGTCCTTCGATCCCGGGACGATCGCGCGCGTGGCCATCAGCTTTGCAACGAGCGGATCGCTGTTGCATGACGTGTTTCTCCCATACAGCGTGCTGTATTTCGATGAAACCACGGCAACCGTAAACTCAGCGCTCTATCGACCGCTGAAATTCATCGGCGACATACCAACGTCGCTGCCGGCGCTGATGGCAGGCGTCATCGCACTCATCTTGATGGTACGGCTGACAAGCCTATGGCCGCGTTCACGGCAGAGTCCTCCGTTGGAGGCGCGCGGCCTGATGGCAGCGACAGGCGCAGGCCTGATCTTTGCGATCGTCCCCATGATTCCGGTCGCACTCACGGCGAGGTATCAAGTCTGGCACGCCGCCGGTGTTGTCGCTTATGCCCATACGATCTTTTCCTATTTCGGCCTGAGCCTTGCGGCCGCCGGCGCGATGCTGCTGTTGTTTCGCTGCCTGCCGGTTCGAGGATGGATCGCGCCGGCGGTCGCGCTGACAATGGCGATTGCGGTGGGCCTGCTGGCGGCGATCGACAATCGGGTGAATGAAGCCATTGCCGGCGACATGCGTCCGGAAGCCGGACGGTGGCGCGTGCTCGCTCTGGCGCTCGACGCCGCGCAGAAAACGGGCGTTCCGACCACGAGGGTGGTCGCCCCGCGATTCGAAAGCAGCAGTTGGTTCGGCAAGATATCGCTGCCGTACTGGTCGGACTACGCCAGAGCCCGCTATGGGGCCGATATTCGATTCATTAGCCCAGCGGAAAGTCTTGACCGGGCGACGGAAAACCTGACGTTCCTTGATTATGCCTTGATGGATGATCGACGGACATTCTTCGTTGTGCTTTCGGCCTTGCGGCCGGCGGAAGACAGCAACCGCACTCGCGTCCTCGCATCGCGAATCGTTATTGGCCTTGAACGGGCGTCGGACCGATGGCTGAACGCCAACTGGCTCACCTACGACGACAATCTTGGACGTCCCCACGACGTCCGATTGCGCGACCTGCCAAGAAGTGGCTCAAATTCGAAAATTCGCGTCCTCGACAACGTCCAGGCGATACCAACGTCCATCCGGATTCAAGAGCAGCCGTTGGTGACGGCTTCGCCTGTTCTGTGCTCTCCGTTCGCCGGGACCGGCGCTCAAATCAGTCTCGCGACCAGGACGACGGGGCGGGGCGAATGCCAAGGTCCCATCGCGCTCGAATCAGGTTGGGACCGATTGGGCGCCAATGGCGTATGGAACACAGCCAAGCAGGCGGTCGTGGCAGTACAGACTTCGGGTCTGCCGCCAGGGGATATTGAGGCGACCTTCAAACTCACATCCTTCACCGGTCTCGGCTTCCATCCGGCGACCCAGACTGTCCGCGTGATGGTGCAAGGAGAAGAACTGGCCAAATGGTCTTTTGGCTATCGCTTGCCGGTCACCGAACAGCGTGTAATCGTCCCGGAGCGGCTCCGCGGTGAGAATGCGATGCGTTTCACGTTCGAAACCTCGCCGATGCTCAATCCCAAGACGCTAGGGATCAACGCTGACGACCGCGAGTATGGGATATATCTGCAGGAGGTCACCGTGTCTGCCGTTCCCGCTCGGTGACTCCTGGCGGCGGTGCCTCTCAATCGAGCTTCATCCCGACGGCTTTGATGACCTTCTCGCGGGTTGTCGCCTGGGCCTTGATGAATGCGGCGAAATCCTCCGGGCTCTTGCTGATGGTCGGCTCGATGCCGACGGCGAGCAGCTTCTGGCGCACTTCCTGGTTGGCCATCACCTTGGCGAGCGATGCGTAGAGCTTGGCGACGATCTCCTTCGGCGTGCCGGCCGGCGCCACCACGCTCTGCCAGATGCCGAGATCGAAGCCCGGTAGCGTCTCGGCCACCGTCGGGATTTCCGGCGCGATCGAGAGCCGGTTGCCGCCGGTCAGACCGAGGATCTTGATCTTCTTGTCGCGCCACAGCGGGATCGCGACATTGGCGCTTTCCATGCCGAGTTCGATATCGCCGGCGAGGATGCCGGTGATCTGCGTGGTGCCACCCTTGTAAGGCACCTGCACCAGGTTGACGTCCGCCATCATGTTGAACAGCGATGCCGTGACCTGCGAGGTCGGCGTCGACACGCCGACGTTGAGCTTGCCCGGCTGCGCCTTGGCGAGTTCGATCAACTCCTTCACCGAGTTGGCCGGGACCTTCATGTTGGCCTCGAGCACCGAGGGAACCTCCGCGACCAGCGCGATCGGCTCGAACTCCTTGAACGGATCGTAGCTGAGCTTGGAGTAGAGGAACGGGTTCATCACCAGCGTGCCGTCGATGGCCAGCAGCAGCGTGTAGCCGTCAGGCTTGGACTTGGCGACGAACTGGGCGCCGATGATGGTGTTGGCGCCCGGCCGGTTATCGATGATGACCTGCTGGCCGATGTCCTCGCTCATCTTCTGGCCGATCAGCCGGCCAAGCACGTCGGCCGGGCCGCCCGGCGCGAACGGCACGATCAGGGTGATCGCGCGGATGGGATAGGTCTCGGCGAACGAAGGCGAGGCGAGGGCGACAGCAAGTGACCCCGCGAGCAAGGCCAGCAATTTCTTCATGGCATCCTCCCAGTTCCGTGTCTATTTTCCTCGTTGCGGGCTCATCCCCGCAATCCCACTTTTGGCAGGCTATGAAAGCCTCGCGAGCATTCGCCGACTGCGTCGCTTGATACCGCTCAGAATCCGCTGGACGTGGTATCGGTGCACAGGCGGGATCTGGGCGATGACCGATGCGCCGGGCTCCTGAGAATTTCGCCACACTTGAACGCCATCGGCATAGAGATAGGCCATACCGTCCTCGATACGGTATTTGCACGCCGTCTCGTGCTCCAGACGCCACAGCCGGCTGTGAAAGGTCTCGATAAGTTCGTCTTCGATCTTGCGAGAATGTGTTCCGATGACGACGCGCCGCACGCGGTTTGTGACGGCATCAATGCCAGCCGCAAAAGCCTTGGATTCCGCAAATTGGATGTCGCAATGAATCAGGTCGACAACGGGCAAGCCGGATAGCAGCGTGTTCAGCGAGATCATTGGCGCGCCGCCAGGATGCGACGGGGAGGCTCCGGCATTGCGTTCATCAACGGCGGCATTGATGATTTTGTGCTGGCGTGGATCAACACGGTTATCTGCAAAGTGGGTTTTCATAAACTCTATGTTTGTCGCATCAGCCTCGACCCCGACCAAGAGGATGTCGCTGATGCCGAGGTGCCTGGCGGCGAAGTATGACGACATGAGCCAGGGACCCCAACCAGCGCCCAGTTCGACGCAAACGAAGCTACGCCGGGCCTCTTTGACGGCTGCCATCACGCCTTGCCATTCCTCAAATTCATGAAGAATCGTGCCGTTGGGTTTAGGGAACCCAAACACGTGTCCTGAAAGCCACGCGCAACTTTCGGGAAGATATTCAGTCCTGGTCTTGGTGCCGAGGAAATCGAAAAAATACCCTGCTTCAGGTGGCGCCGAGCATGGATTGAATCCCGAAAATATATCGCTTGCTGCGGCTTCGTCGGCACTCGTCATGAACTGATCCGAAGTATTTGCCGTCCGTTAGCCTGCGTTCGGCCTCGGCACAAGAATTCTAGAGCAAGACGGTTGGCGCGCCAACGCGACACCGCGGGAAATCAGCGCCTCGGATGGGTCATCATCGGGACGGGGTGGTCAGTTCAAACTCCCCATCAGCCGTCCGAGCTGTGGCATCGGCTTCAGCGGCCCGAGCGATCCCTTGAGCCGCCGGACGCAGCCCCACAGCACCGCCTGGTTTGAGTTGACCACCGGCTTGCCCAGTTCGTGCTCGATGTCTGCGATCGCCTCGATCTGCGTGGTGTTGGTGCACGACAGGAACACGCCGTCGGAATCGGGGCCGTCGATTTCCTTCGCCATCTGCGCCCACTGCCGGGGCGTCACGCTGCCGAAGTCCTTGGCCTCCAACTTCATCGCGATGTCGCGCAGCACGGTGACGCCGGCCGCGGTGAGATAGTCGATCACCGCCGTGTTGCTCATGTAAGGCGTCAGCAGCACCACCTTCTTCATGCCGAGCGTCTGCAAGGCATCGAGCACCAGCCGGCTGGTCGCCATGGCGTCGATGCCGGTGGCGTCCTTGACGATGTCGAGGATTTTGCCCTCGCCCTGCGGACCCTGCGTCATCGACGTATCGGTGCAATGGAACACGATCACGTTCGGATGCGAATCCGACAAAAGTTGAGCGGCGCCGGCGATCTCATCCTTCATCTCCGGCAACGGCCGCTTCCATTGCCCAGCGACGCGGGCCCGTGCCACGTGGATGCCGAGGCCATCGGGGGCAAAGTGGTTGAATTGCGGCTCGCTGTAGGTGTTGACCGACGGAATGATCAGGCCGACGCGCGCCTTGGGCGGCAGCAGTGCCGCGCTGTCATTGCTGATGTTAGGCACGACGTTCATGGATTTTCCTCCGCTTGCTTCGCCGTCATGCCCGCGAAAGCGGGCATCCGGTAACCGCCGGGGCTACTGTCGATCGTGCGCCTGCGCGGCGATGACTGCCCTCGTTCAATTCAGTTTGATTCCGCTCTCTTTATAGACCTTCGTCCAGCGCTCTGCCTCGGTGCGGAAGTATGTGTCGAACTCCTCAGGCGTGGTCGTCACCGCCAGGATGCCCGCCTTTTCCAGCCGGTCGGCCACAACCGGATCGGCGTTGGCCCTGACCACGCCCTGCTGAATTTTATGGACCACGGCGGGCGGCGTCCCGGCTGGAGCGACGAGCCCGATCCAGCTCGACATTTCGTCGATCGGCAGGCCGGACGCCTCCGACAGCGGCTTGAGGTCCGGCAGCGCCGGCAGCGGCCGGCTGTTCAGCTTGGCGAGCGGCCGGAACTGGCCGCTCTTGATGAGCGGCAGGCTCGGCGCGATGCCGTCGACGATGAAATCGACGCTGCTGGTGAGCAGGCCCTGGACGACTTCGGCGCTGCCCTTGTACGGCACTAGAACCACGTCGATGCCAGCGGCCTTGGCGAAGGTCGCGCCGGCGAGCCGCGTGATGGTGATGCCGGCGCCGTAGTTGAGCTTGGTGCCGCTCGCCTTGCCGCGGGCAATCAGCTCCTCGATGGTCTTTGGCCCATCGCTCGCACGCACCGTCAACAGGGAGGTATTTTTCGCCGTCAGCGTCACGACGGAAAAATCCTTGAACGGATCGTAATTCATGGCCGCGCCGGTCGCGGGATTCATCACCAGCGTCGTGTCCATCGCCGCGAGCAGCGTGTAGCCGTCAGCTGGGGACTTCGCCACGACCTGCGCACCGATCCCGGTGTTGGCGCCGGGGCGATTCTCGATCACAACGCCCTGGCCCCAGATTTCCGAGAGCTTCTGGCCGAGGATGCGCATGTTGACGTCGGTCGGCCCGCCGGCCGGAAACGGCACGACGATCTTCACCGGCCGGTTGGGGAAATTGCCTTGAGCGCAAGCCGCGGAGGCGGCGACCGCCAGCAAAACCAAGGCGAGCAGGGCGCGCACGGCTCAGGCGAGCTTGCGCGCCAGATCGTCGAACAGATCGTCGACCTTCGGCTTCTTGGTGATCATCTGCTGTTTGAACGAGTAGTCTATCACGCGCTCCAGCGCCTCGCGGTTGGCCTCGACGCCGAACCGGTACGGATCGAGCTTGCCCTTGGGCGTCGACATATCGAGATCGCGCGCGGCCTTGAAGCAGCGGAAAATTTCTTCCACCACCTCCGGCCGTTCCTTGGCGATCTTCTCGCGCACGATCAGCATGTGATTGATCGGCACGCCGCCGTGCGTTTCTGCCCACTGCTTGTTGGCGTTCTCCGCGTCCGGCACCAGCGTCTTGAAGCGCGGATCGGGAAACTTGTCGCCGATCAATGCGGCGTCGACCTCGCCGTCGATCAGCATCTGCGGCAGCTGCTTGCTCTCGGGGGCGCGCTTGACGAAGGAGGGGTCCTTGTATTGCGCGACATGCGGGTCCTCCATGGTGGTGATTTCCACCTTGGACCAGTCGACGCCATAGCTCTCGGCTAGGATGCCGCGCACCCAGATGCCGGTGGTCTGCGTGTACGACCGAACGCCGAATTTTTTTCCGTTCAGGTCGGACGGCTTCATCGTCCCGCGCTCGGAGTTGTACGCCACTGTGTGAAGCTGGCCGCGGCCCACGACGGTCGCTGGCAGCAGGACATAGGGCAGGCCGAATTCGCGCGCTTGCAGGAACGTGACGATCGCGAGCTCGCCGCAGTCGAATTTGTGCTCACGCACCATCGGCTTGAAGCCGCGGTTCGGAACGGGGAAATCCGCGAAATCCCAATCGATCAAGTCGGATTTCACCCGGCCATCCTTCAACGCCATGGCATTGGGATAATTGCCGATCAGCGTATGGAGCTTCATTTTGTCGGGTCGGGTCAGCACGGCATTTTCTCCCTCAGTTCCTCGCCAGCGCCGGATAAAGCGACCGGGCGGTCTTGTAGAAAATCCAATCCTGATCCGCTTGCGGCAGGAAAGCGAGAGCCTTCCTTGCCATCGCGATCAGCTCGGGCAGCGGTGGCTTGGCCGCCGGGAAGTTGGAGCCCCAGCACACGCGGTTCGCGCCGAACTCCGTGATCGCCTTTCCCAGAAATGCCTCGGGCGTGCCTTTGCCTTTCATCGACTGCTCAATCGGCCGGTGGGTGAGCTTCAGGTAAACATTGGGGTACTTGGCCAGTGCCCAAAGCGGCGCGGCAGACGGGAAGGGCGGACCGTCGGCGGCCTCGGCGCGCGCGAAATGATCGAGGATGACGCGCGCCTTCGGAAAGCGCCTGACGACCTTCTCCTCCAGCAGCGGCAACCCGACCACCCGCATCTGCATGCAGACCGAAAGCCCCTGGTCGCTCGCGTATTGCCAGACCGGCATCGCCGCCTCGTCGGCGAAGAACGTCTCCTGCTCGGCGTGCGTAGAGCCCGATGTGAAGATGCGCATGCCGGTCAGCCCCTGCTCCATCCAGTGCTTCATCTTCTGCACGGCGTCGGGAGCGACAACATCAATAGAGAATACGCCGGTGAATCGCTCGGGATGCGCCCTGACCGAGTGGTTCACGTAGGAGTTGTCGAAGCCATAGGCCGACGACGCCTGGACAAGCACCGATTTGTCGACGCCGGCCTCGTCCATCGCCGCAATCTCGTCCGAGTAGTCGAGCGGATGCTCGACCGACCAGTCGGACTGTTTTCCGTACAGCGGCTTCAGCGGATATTTCTTCGTGTCGGTGGCGATGACGTGGGTGTGCGTGTCGATAATCATGGGGATCTCGGTCTTACTTCGCCGCTACTTCTTCACCGGCATCACTGCGGCGAATTTCGAGCCGCGCACGCACATCCGCCCGCGCGGATCCTGCCAGAGCTTTTCGATCTTGTGCAGATGGCCAATGGCCCGCGCCACGGTGCGGAAATCGTATTCCGCGAACCGCTCCGCGATGTCGGTGTAATACAGCGGCTCCTTGTCGATGGCCGCAAGAATCTGCTGCGCCAGCGCCTCGACCTCGCGCTCGTCGCCGGACTTGCCGATCGCATCCTTCTTGCCGTTGATGTAATCGTCCGCCTTGGCGGTGTCGGCATAAGCATAGGTGATGCGCTCGTAGTGCTCCTTGGGAATGCCGTCCGGGATGGTGGCGTCGATGCCGACCTTGGTGCCGGTCGGCACCACGCCTGCGCCTTGCGGCAGGCTCGGGTCAAGCGGCTTCGCCCGCGCGTTGGGGATGATGACGATATCCTTGTCGCCCTGCACCCGCGTGGCGATGGCCCATTCCACGTCCATCGGATCGTTGACGTCGATATCGTCGTCGACCACCACGACATGCTTCAGGTCCATCACCGACAGCGCCGCAAGCAGCGCGTTCTTGGCATCGCCCGGCGCCTTCTTGATCGACACCACCGCGTGCCAGAACGCGCAGCCGCCGAGCGTGACGTTGATGTCCTTGACCTGCACGTTGGCGATCTTCAACGCCTGGCGGATCGCGGTGTAGCGCGTCGGCGCTGCGAGCCAGGTGTTCTCCCACGGCATATGCAGGTTGTAGTAGATCGCGTCCTTGCGCATCGAGATCGCCTTGATGCGCACCAGCGGATTCCAGTGCAGCCCGCCCATCAGCCGGGTGAATTCGCCGAACCGCCCCTCGGGCCAGGTCCAGCCGGTCGGCAGGATTTCCGCCTCGAGCACGATCTCCGCATCGGCGATGTAGGGCACGTCGATGGTCTGGCATGGCGCAAGCTCGACCGCTTCGCCGCGCAAGCCTCCGGCAATCGCCATTTCGTCGACGCCGAGCGGCGCGCGATAGCCCGAGCCGGTGATCTCGAACGGGTGCGTGCCGATGCTGATCGAGATCGGCAGCGGTTCGTTGCGCTCGAGCGCGCGCTGCGCGAACAGCCGCATGTTGTTCGGCGTGACGATATCGATGCCGGTCAGTGCCTTTTCCTTGACGATGAAGCGGTAGATGCCGGAGTTGAAGCCGAGTTCGGGATCGCGCGCGATCACCACGCCCGCGGTGATCATCGGCCCGCCGTCGTAGATCGACGACATCGGGATCGGCAGCTTGTAGAGGTCGACGTCGTCGCCGAGGAGCGTCACCTCGCGTGTCGGCGAGGTCTTCACGTGCTTAGGCGGGATCGGCTTGGCGATCGCCTGGGCGAGCTTTTCTTCGATCTCGGAAAAATTCTCGCACCCCATCGCCATCGTGGCGCGCTCTTTCGAGCGGATGATGCCCGACACCACTGGCATGTCGTAGCCGATGACCTTGTGGAAATAGAGCGCGGTCTTGGCCTGGTCGACCAGGGTGGCGATGTGCCGGATGTCGACCGCTTGGTGCAGATCGACGAGTTCGCCCCGTTGCCGCAGCCGATCCAGGAACTGGCGGAAGTTTTCTTTCATTTCGAAGCGCTCCGGACGGTGGGGCGGGGATCGGCGGCTAACCTACTGACCGTCGCGCACCCGAGCAATCCACCGGATGCCTGCCCGGCGGCGGCCTGCCCATGAGGCGGGACCCCCATCCCCCTCAAGACTTGGGTCCCGGAAGCTCGGCGCGTGACGCCGGCCGATCGCAAGGCCGGCGAAAGGAGCCTCGCAAGCTCCTGGCGCTTCCCGGCGCTCCAACCCCTCGACAGAGGGAGACGGAACAGGGATACGGGCCACCCCGGCCGCCCGAAAACCAAGCCGCCGGGCGGCGCAGCGTTGGCTAAGCCCCACCCGTGCGCTAAGCAGAGGCCAACGAAATCGCGGAGGACGATGTGGCGGACAAGACCATGAGAGCGCTGCTGTTGCGCAAGCACGGTACCCTGGCCGATCTCGAAGTGGTTAGCGATCACCCGATGCCGCAGGCGACCGAAGGACATGTCGTCATCCGCGTGCGCGCGTCGTCGTTCAACTACCACGATGTTTTCACGGTCAAGGGCATGCCCGGAATCAAGGTGCCGCTGCCTGTCGTGATCGGCCTCGACATGGCCGGCGAGATTTCCGAGGTTGGACCGGGCGTGGCCAAGTGGAAGGCGGGCGATCGCGTGCTGGTCAATCCGGTCAACAAGAAGAAAGGCCTGATGGGCGAGATGCTCGACGGCGGCATGGCGGAGTACTGCCTCGTCGCCGCCGATCAGTTGATCGCCATGCCAGACGCGGTGAGCTTCGAGGACGCCTCGTCGCTGCCGGTCGCCTACGGCACTGCGCATCGCATGCTGATCACCCACAACACGGTGAAAAAAGGCGACCGGGTGATCGTGCTCGGCGCTTCCGGCGGCGTCGGCACCGGCTGCGTCATCCTCGCCAAGCTTCTTGGTGCCGAGGTGATCGCCTGCGCCTCGAGCGAAGACAAGATGCGGCGGCTGAAGGAGATCGGCGCCGACGAGGTGGTCGATTACACCAAGGTCGACTGGTCGAAATGGGCGGTCGAGAAATACGGCAAGCCGCAGCGCCGCTCCTACGACGGCGGCGTCGACGTGGTGGTCAATTTCACCGGCGGCGACACCTGGGTACCATCGCTGCGTTGTCTGAAGCGCGGCGGCAAGCTTCTGGTCTGCGGCGCCACAGCCGGCTACGACCCGAAGGAAGACCTGCGCTACGTCTGGAGCTTCGAGATCGAGATCAAGGGCTCCAACAGCTTCTACGACGACAATCTGTCCGCACTGATGGACATGATCGCCAAGAAACAGATCAAGCCGGTGATCGACAAGGTGCTTCCGCTCGAGCAGGCGGCCGAGGGGCTGCGGCTCATTCAGGACCGCGAAATTTTTGGCAAGGTGGTGGTGACGCCGTGAACGACACAACGAAGAATCCGGGAGCCGCGCTGACGCTGGAGCAGATCCAGGAAATCGTCACCCGCGCGCCCTATCACCAATGGTTGGGGCTGAAGGTCGTCGCTGTTCACGACGACGGTATCGAGCTCAAGGCCACCTGGCGAGAGGAGTGGGTGGTGAACCTCGAACGCCGCTTCACCCACGGCGGAATCCTCGCGGCGCTGGTCGATCTCGGCGCCGATTGGGCGATGGTGCGAAAGCTCGGCCGGGGCGTTCCGACCATCGACATGCGGGTCGATTATCACGCCGTGGCGCTGCCCGGCGATCTCACCATCAAAGGCAAGATCGTCCGCATGGGCAATCAGTTCTCCGTATCGGAGGCGTCGATCTTCGACGCACAGGGCAAGCTGCTTGCCAGCGGGCGCGGCACCTATCTCACCGCGCCGCCGCCGCCAAAAGCCTGAGCGGATGAGCGCCGCATCGGCGTTTTGACGTATGTTCGGAATGTAATGGCGCAGTTCCAGAACCTCGGCGACTTGATCAGGCGCGATCGCGATTTGACCAAGCTCGCGATCATCGACCTCGGTGGCGAGGACGTGCCGACCGAATACACCTACATAGAGCTCGACGCCATGACCAAGGGCGTCGCGCGCGCGCTGTCGAAGCGCGGTTTCTCGCGCGGCGATCGCATCGCCATCCTATCGGCCAACCGCGCCGAGTTCCTGGCAGCCTACTTCGGCATCATGCGCGCGGGCTTTGTCGCGGTGCCAGTCAACTATCGGTTTCCGAAGAGCACGATCGAACTGATCATCGCCGACGCCGGCGCGAAAATGGTGTTCTGCGATCGAGCCTCCCGCGAGAACTGTCCCAACAATTTGCCGCAGGTCGTGTTTGGACAGGAGGGTAGCGACGGCTTTGACCGCTTCGTCGATCCGGGCAACTTCGATACGGTGATTCCGGCGGAGCGCGAACCGGCGATGTTCCTGTACACATCAGGCTCGACCGGGGTGCCGAAGGGCGTGGTGCTATCGCATCAGAGTCATATCTGGGTGGTTGAGACCAGACTTTCGCCCGACCTCGAGCGGCATCGGTATCTGATTGCAGCGCCGCTCTACCACATGAATGCTCTGGCGCTGGCCAAGCTCGCTTGCGCGGCCCATGCCACAATCGTGCTGCTGCCTCGGTTCGAAGCAAAGTCGTACATCGAGGCCATCGGCCAGTATCACCCGACCTGGCTCACGGCGGTGCCGCCGATGATCGCCATGATGCTGCGGGAGCGCGAACTTCTCGCCGCCACCGATGTGTCGAGCGTCGAGTTCATCCGCATGGGCTCGGCGCCGGTCAGCGCGAGCCTCATGGAGGCAACGCATCGCGCCTTCCCGAAAGCCGCTGTGACCAACGCCTACGGCACGACCGAGGCCGGTCCGGTGGTGTTCGGTCCGCATCCGAAGGGCCTGCCGCAGCCGGAGAACTCCGTCGGCTATCCGCATCCCAAGGTGCAGCTTCGCCTTGCCGACGGCAGCAATCGCGACGCTGCGCAAGGCATGCTCGAGATGAAATGCCCGGCGCTGATGAACGGCTACCATAACCGGCCCGACATTCACCCGTTCACAGCGGACGGCTACTACATCACCGGCGACGTGTTCCGCCGCGACGACAACGGCTTTCACTACTTCGTCGGCCGCACCGACGACATGTTCGTCTCGGGCGGCGAGAACATCTATCCCACCGATATCGAGCGAATGCTGGAGAAGCATCCCGACGTGGGTCAGGCCGTCGTCGTCCCGATCGACGACGACATCAAAGGGACAAAGCCGGTGGCTTTCGTCATCCCAAAGGCGGGGCATCATCCGAGCGAAGACGCGATGAAGCAATACGCACTGGCCAATGCGCCGGCCTACGCGCACCCGCGGTTCATCTGGTTTGTCGACGAGCTGCCGCTCGCATCTACCAACAAGGTCGATCGCACAGCGCTAAAAAAGCTTGCGCAGGAGCAGATCGCGGCAAAAGCCGCTATTGCTTGAAGCCCAGCTTCTTGATGATCGGCGTCCAGCGGGCCAACTCGCTTGCGACTTCCTTTTGCGCGGCGTCCGGACCTGAATCCAGCACCGGCTCAAAGCCCGATGTGACAATCAGGTCCTGGACTTGTGGATCGGCCATCGCGGTGCGCGTCGTTTCGGCGATCTGGTCGATGATCGTCCTCGGCACGCCGGCCGGCGCGAACAGTCCGTTGAAGTTCGCCGCGACCATGCCGGGCAGGCCGGCTTCGATCGCGGTCGGAATATCGGGCGCCGCCTTGATCCGCTGCGTTGACGCGATGGCGAGGATGCGGATCTTGCCCTGGCGATGAAGCTGCAGCAGCGGCCCGCCGACGTTTGGCGTCATCATCGGAATATGGCCGCTGGCGAGGTCGACCACGCCGGGCGCCGAGCCCTTGTACGGGATGTGCGTGATGGTTGACACACCGATCAGCTCCTTGAACAGCTCGCCTGCGAGATTGGTCATGGTGCCGGCGCCGGCGGAGCCGTAGGACAGCTTGGTCGGGTTCGCCTTGGCGTAGTCGATGAGCTCCTTGAGCGTATGCACGGGAACCGACTCGTGAACCACGATCGAAGTGGGGGAGATCGCCATGATGTAGACCGCCTGGAAATCCTTGATCGGATCGTAGGGCGGTTTGTCGGCGATGGCCGGAATGAGGACCTGCGTGCTGGTGTTGCCGAACAGGAAGGTCTCGCCATCGGGCGCCGAGCGTGCCACCTCGGCCGCGCCGATCAGTCCGCCGCCGCCGCCCTTGTTCTCGACGACGACGGTGCCGAACTTCGCCTTCATTCGTTCGCCCCAAAGCCGGCCGACCACGTCGGTCGCGCCGCCTGGCGAGAACGGAACGATCAGCTTGATCGGCCGCTCGGGATAGGCTGCGAGCGCGGGACTGAGCGGAGAGAGTGCGACTGCCGAGCCGAAACCGAGTTTGAGAAAGTCACGCCTGTTCATGTCTGTTCCTTCACGGACTGTGCCGTTGGCGTTCTTATGCTAACAACGCGCCCGGAAAAACAACTGCGGCATGAAGGAGCGGCTTTTGACTGATGTGGATCGCCAGCTTCCGATTGGCGAGGAGATTTTCCTCGATCACGTCGGCCACTTCGTGCCGGATCAGGAAGCCGCAAGCCGTGCGCTCGCGCGCGCGGGTTTTGCGCCGACGCCGGTTTCGATCCAATACAATCCCGACGGATCGCCGATGGGGACAGGCAACATCACGGCGATGCTGGCGCGCGGCTATATCGAGGTGCTGTTCAAGGCCGCCGATACGCCGCTCGGTCGCGAGTTTGAAGCCGCGCTTGCGGGCAACGCTGGAGTGCACCTCGCCAACTTCGCCGTAGTCGACGCCGCCAAAGCCCATCGGCGGCTGACGGACGACGGCTTTGCCATGCGCCCCCTGGTGCATTTTCAGCGGCCCGTTGGAACTGAGACCGGTCCAGGCATTGCCGCTTTTACGGTGGTGCGGCTCGAGCGCGGTGCCATGCCGGAGGGCCGCATCCAGATTCTCACCCACCGCACCGAGGATACGGTCTGGCAGCCGCGGTGGCTCGATCATCCCAACGGCGCGCTGGCACTGGCCGATGTGGCGATTGTCAGCCCCGACATTGCCGAGGCGACCGCTCGATTCGAGCGCTTCGTGGGACGCCGCGCGAGTTCGACCGGCTTCGGCCAGACGTCATTCACGCTCGACCGCGGCCAGATCCAGTTGCTGAGCGAGGCGAGCTTCACGGCAATGCTCCCGGAAATTCCCGTACCGCGCCTTCCGTTCATCGCCTGCTATGCAATCCGCGTGAAGTCGCTCCCGGCCGCGGATGCCGCTTTCCGCAAAGCCGGTTTGTCGATGCGCCAGCTCGGCGCGGCGCTGGTCGTCATGTTC
>Ga0265325_10000937_pt1 | contig 21052 bp, 14 predicted proteins | sample 41420metaG_FD_202090 | JGI IMG/M metagenome (GOLD analysis project Ga0265325, IMG submission 202090) | Rhizosphere microbial communities from Carex aquatilis grown in University of Washington, Seatle, WA, United States - 4-14-20 metaG | ecosystem: Host-associated > Plants > Roots > Rhizosphere... | reverse complement strand
GCACGACGCTCCCATCACACCGGGGATGGAAGGAGCAGGCGGGGATTTTTCGGGCATGAAGGGATTGCCGGGCCGAGTCGTTGCGCCGAATATAACGCCCGATCCTGAAACTGGAGCCGGGACCTGGAGCGACGACGCCTTGGCCCGGGCGATCCGCGAGGGAATCGGGCATGACGGCCGCACGCTATTTCCGATGATGCCCTACGAAAATTTCCGTCAGTTGCCGGATGAAGACCTGGCGTCCATTGTTGTTTACCTGCGTTCAATTCCCGCTGTGCGGAATCCGCTTCCCGCCACTGAGATTATTTTCCCTGTGAAATATCTGATCCGCAGCGTGCCGGAGCCTATCTTGACGCCGGTGCCACCGTCCGATCTTTCGTCTCCTGTAAAACGCGGAGAACACTTGGTCAAGATCGCGGGCTGCGGGGATTGCCACACTCCGCAGGATCGCGGCCAGCCGCTTGCAGGAATGGAGCTCGGCGGCGGACAAATATTTGACGGCCCGTGGGGCAAAGTCGCCGCCGCGAACCTGACTCCAGATCCTTCCGGTATTCCGTACTACGACGAAACCATGTTTCTGCAAGCGATTCGGACCGGTTACGTGAAGGCAAGGCCGCTGAATCCGATCATGCCGTGGCATATTTACAAAAACATGACGGATGAAGATCTGCAATCGATTTTCGCTTATCTGAAAACTCTAAAGCCCGTGAAACATCTCGTGGACAATACCGAGGCGCCCACCTACTGCCCGGTCGACAAAACGATGCATGGCGGCGGCGACAAGAATCACAGCAGCTGAAAATGGTTTGGCTCCTGAATCTTTATTCGAGTCCGTAATCGATTTTTGGGTGGATAGGGAAGATGGGTTGGGTGCCGCATCCTTCACCGTTTTTGTGAAGGGTGCGGGTTTAGATTGGACATTCACGCGAAGCGCATCGAGAGATCGAGTGATCGCGGCAGGCGAAGTTGGAGTGACACGGGAAGAAAACCCGCACCCTTGAAAGACGCAAGGATGCGGCACCCGATTCAAACCCAGTTCAAATCCAATTCAAACTCAATTCAAACCCAGTACAAACCCAATTCAGAACCGAATCGAACTCGATCCAAACCCGCTTCGAACACAATTCAAACCCAGTTTAAGAACGACTCAAAGGCACTCGAAGGCTCGTTCATCGCTACGCGGATTTTCAATCCACAGGCGGAAGCTGGGAAACATTCCAGCCGCCGCCGAGCGCTTTCACGAGCAAAACCTCGGACGTGAGTCGGCGCGTCAGCAAACTCACCGCGGTTCGTTCATTCTCCAGCGCGGCGCTTTGCGCGGTAATCACAGTCAGATAGGTGTCGACTCCGCCCTTGTAGCGGTTCGTGGATTGTTCCAGCGCACGGTGCGCTGCGGCGACGGCAGCGTCTTGAGTTTTAGCCTCGTCTTCGAGCACCCTCAGGTCCGACAGAGAATCCTCCACCTGTTGAAACGCTGTCAGCACCGTTTGCTGATAGTTGGCAACGGTTTGGTCATACGATGCCTTGGCCTGATCGGATACGGCGCGGCGTCTCCCAGCATCGAAAACCGTCTCCGCAGCCGATGCTCCGACCGACCAAAGACCACTGGAGGCCGTTACCCAGGAAGGGAACTGGCCGGATTCGAATCCGCCCACAAGTCCAAGCATGATCGTCGGAAAAAAAGCTGCCCGGGCAATTCCCACTTGCGCGTTTGCGGCCGCGACAAGTCTTTCGGCGCTCGCAATATCAGGACGCCGTTCCAGTAATTCCGAAGGAACTCCGGGAGATGTAACCGAAGGAGGGGCGGGCATTGGCGCGGCTGTTAAACTGAAAGCAGACGCAGGCTGCCCAATCAGGACCGCAACAGCGTGCTCGTATTGATCGCGCGCCGAAGTAATGTCGATGTCCTGCGCGCGCGTTTGTTCGAGCTGCGTGTCCGCCAAATCCACATCTTCCCGGGAAGCCACTCCGCCTTGGAAACGGTTTTGCGTCAATTCCAATGCTTTTTCGTACGCCGCCACGGTCGAATCGAAAAGCGCCTTTTGCGCGTCCAGGCCGCGAAGGGTGAAATAGTCGAAGGCAAGTTCCGCGTGCAAACTCAGGCGCACGGTTTCCAAATCGGCCGCGCTGGCTTGCGCCTGCTCCCGGGCTGTTTCCACGGTTTTTCGGATACTGCCCCAGACGTCTGCCTCATAGGACAGATCTCCGGAGATAAGGAAGTCCGAATAATTGTACGGCGTGGCCGGTCCCGCGAGCGGACGGTTTTGCGACGTACGCTGGCGGGAAACCGGGAGATTGGCCGTCACAACCGGGAACAGCGAGGAGCGCGCAATTCGCACCGCCGCCCGCGCTTCCAGAAATTGATCCTGGGCGGCTCGCAGAGTCTGATTGGAGACCGATACTTTTTCTTCCAGGTCGTTCAACTGCGAATCCTGAAAAAGTTCCCACCAATTGCCCTTCCGCGTCGCGTCGCTCGGATCGGCGGGTTTCCAATTGCCCGTTTCTTTGTATGCGGGAGGAATCTGCGTCGTGGGTCTTGAATACTTCGGACCTACCGAACAACCGCTGGCCAAAGCGATGGCTAGAAGTAGCCCTGGAAAAAGTGCGGAAAGCGTGCTCGAAAGACTCCGTCTCTTCGGGCACCGGAAAAAACCTCCGAGCCGATCGTCGGTCGGAGCGATCGCCAAATCGAGACTGAAACCGGCCATCACTGGTTCCCCCGCACAGGAGGCTCGGCCTGCGCCAGCCGAACTTGCTGGCCATTCGTGATGGAGTCAGGGGGATTGATCACCACCGAGTCGTCGCCCTTGAGGCCGGACAGCACTTCGATGTCGGTCCCGAAATCCCGTCCAGGCGTGATGGGTATGAGCGAAATGGTCGTTCCGTCCTTCACCGTTGCCACCTGCATGCCTTGGGATTTGAAAATTGTCGCATTCACCGGAATCGTGTAGGTTGTCGATGGGGAAGGCAGTTTAAGATGAACCTCCACGTAGCCCCCGGGTTTGAGAAGCCCCGCCGGATTGTCGGCATCGATTTCTGTCAGCAAAGTGCGGGTCGTGTTGTCGATCGCTCCTGAATTTCTGACGATCGTGCCTTCGAACTGCCGCCCAGGGTATTCGCTTAGAACTAATGCCGCGTGCAGCCCCGATCTGATCTGGGGGGAATAGACCTGCGGAACATTGACATAGACGCGCAGTTTGTCGACAGCGGCGATGTGAAAAAGTTCACGGGAGGTTCCAGCGCTGCTTCCGGAATCGATGAGCGCGCCGATATCGGTATTGCGAGCCGTGATCACGCCATCGAAGGGGGCGTATATTTTTTCAAAGGATTGCAAATCTTGCAGCCGCTTTACGTTGGACTGAGCCGACTGGGCCGCTGTTTTGCGAGCATCGTAGTTTCCGTTTGCATTGTCGACGTCCTGCTGTGCAACCGAATCCGTCTTCATTAAATCTTTGTAGCGCGTGGCTGTAATTTCAGCGAGGTGGAGGTTCGCCTCGGTCGTTGCGAGATCGTCGCGCGCCTGCTGCAATTGCTGGTCTACCTCGGGAGATTCAATGACAGCAAGCAACTGGCCCGTCTTCACGCGCGCGCCGATATCCGCGGTCCAACTTTTCAAATAGCCGTTGGTGCGGGCATAAATGGGAGCGTCAATGTAGGGTTGCATATTGCCGGGCAGAACGATCTCTTGCTGGGGCGGCGCCGGTTTCGGACGAACGACTGCTACCGTGGGAATAGCCAGTTGTTGCGTCTCCTGGGCCAGTTGCGCGTTTGTGTTGCGCCGGCTGGAAATTCCCCAAACGATGGCCAAAACGAATACCGCAACCACAAGGAGCAGGAGGAGCGCACGCGTGGTTCCTCCGCCCGATGGCGCCCGGGACGGTTGCGATGGACTCCCGCCTGCGGTTCCTGCCGGTTCCTGCTGGTTGGCAACACTGGACATCTACCCCATCCTCCGAATAAGACCGCCGAAAATCTGGACCGAACTAGTCGCCTGGGAGTTCTAATATGACAGACTTGCCGCCATCCTCACGCGATCCGTGAATCAAGCTATAAACGGAAGGAACAAACAAAAGGGTGGCGACGGTCGCGAAGATCAGGCCGCCGATGACGGCGCGCCCTAGCGGCGCGTTCTGCTCGCCACCTTCACCAAGACCCAGGGCCATTGGCACCATGCCGATAATCATGGCAATGGCCGTCATGATGACCGGACGAAACCGAGTAAACCCGGCCTCTTCCGCGGCGTGTATCGGGTCCAATCCCTCATGGACCTTTTCTTTTGAAAAGCTCACGACAAGAATGCTGTTCGCCGTGGCTACTCCCATGCACATGATCGATCCGGTCAGCGCGGGCACGCTGATCGTCGTATGCGTCAGGAACAGCATCCAGATAATCCCGGCAAGAGCCGCGGGCAGCGCCGAAATAATAATGAGGGGATCGAGCCACGACTGGAAGTTCACGACAATCAGTAAATAAACCAGGAGAATGGCGAACGCCAAACCGGCCAGCAGGCCCAAGAACGACGATTGCATCGTGGCAATCTGACCGCGAACGATGATTTGAGAACCGCGAGGGAGCTTGGACGGGTTCTGGTTCACAATAGCTTGGATGTCGCGCGCCACCCCTCCCAGATCGCGGCTTTGCGTTGAGCCATAGATATCGAGGAGAACCTGGGCGTCATAGTGGGAAACGGTCGCCATGCCTTCGCCGCGTGTGATGTTTCCGAGATTGGCAAGCATTTGCCATGGCGCGCGCGAGCCGCTGCCGCCATTGACGGGAATATTTTCGATGTCTTGAAGAGATTCGAAATCGTATTGAGGGGCTTGTGTTGCGACGTTGTAGCTCACCCCGGTTTTCGGATCGAGCCAGAAAGACGGTGAAGTCTGAAAGCTGCCGCTCAAGGAAGCCAGAAGATTTCCGGCCACGTCCTTCTCGGTAAATCCGGTTTGTATCGCCTTCGTTCTATCCACATTGATATGCAACTTCGGCTGGTTAAAGGGCTGCTGGATGCGCAGATCGGCGATGCCGGTGACCGATTTGAGTTGGTTCAACAAATTGTCGGCAAATTCATGATTCGCTTCCACGTCACGGCCTACAATTTGAATATCGATCGGAGCCGGAAGGCCGAAATTTAGAATTTGGCTGACGATATCGGCCGGCGGAAAATAAAATAGCACGCCCGGGAATTCCTTCGACAGCTTCAGGCGCAAGTCATGAATATAGTCGTCGGTTGGCCGGTGCTTCTGAGCGAGAGAAATCATAATGTCGGCGTCTTCCGGGCCGATGGGAGCCGAAGTGCTGTAGCTGTAATTGATCTGGCTGTTGGGCAGGCCAATATTATCGATCACGCTGTCAATTTCGTTCGCTGGAATCTCTTCGTGGATCAATCGTTCGACGTCGCCGCACAGGGCCGCCGTTTCTTCAATGCGCGTGGCGGTTGGAGCCCGGACGTGCAGCTTGATCTGGCCGGCGTCAACGCTCGGGAAGAAGTCTTCGCCGAGCCATGGAATTAAAGCGAAGAAACAGAGGCAGATCCCAAGGAAACACAATGGGAAAAGAACCGTGTGCGCGAGGCATCTTCGCAGAATTCCCCGGTATCCATTGCGCAATTTTTCGAACTGCAATTCGAAGTGGCCTTGCAGACGCACCAAAGGATTATTACTGGCCAGGGATTTCTCCGCCGATTCTTCTTCGTGCTTGTGCAGCATGAACCGGGCCATCGTGGGCACCAGCGTGCGCGAGAGCAAGTACGAAGCCAGCATCGCAAAAACCACCGCTTCCGCAAGCGGCATGAATAAATAACGCGCCACCCCGGTCAGGAAAAACATCGGGACAAAAACGATGCAGATCGATAGCGTGGAAACAAATGCGGGTATCGCAATTTGTTGTGCGCCGTCCAGGATCGCCTGAATGGTTTCCTTGCCAAGCGCCAGATTTCGATTGATGTTTTCAATCTCCACGGTAGCGTCGTCAACCAGAATGCCAACGGCCAGCGCCAGGCCGCCCAGCGTCATGATGTTGATGGTCTGCCCGATCGCGCTTAGGACAATGATAGACGTCAGAATGGAGAGAGGAATAGATACCGCGATAATGAGCGTGCTGCGCCAGCTTCCGAGAAAAACCAGAATCATTAGCGCGGTCAGGCAGGCGGCAATCACGGCCTCACGGACGACTCCGTTGACAGAGGCGCGAACGAATACGGATTGGTCGGCAACGGGACGGATTTGCAGTTCGGGAGGCAACGAACTGAGCGCCACGCCCAGCCTTGCCTTGATCCTCGAGATAATGTCCAGTGTCGAGGAATTCCCCGATTTCAGGACGCTCACCAATATGGCGCGCTTCCCGTCGACAAGCACGATGTTGGTTTGCGGAGAATATCCGTCGCGGACGTGGGCCACGTCGCGAACGTAAATCGTGTTCGTTCCGACCGTCTTGATCGGCATGTCATTCAATTCCTCGACGGTCTTGGGACTCCCGTTGAGGTCGACGTCATTTTCCAGTGTGCCGATTTTAACGGTTCCGGCGGGCAAAATCAGATTTTGAGCGGCGACGGCGGTTACGACGTCGCTCGGAGACAATCCCTTTGCCTGAAGCGCGGCAGGGTTCAGGTCCACTTGAATCTGGCGCTGTTTTCCGCCGTACGGATTTGGAATAACGGCGCCTGGCACCGTTGCCAGTTGGACGCGCAAGAAGTTCCCCGCGATGTCGTTCAATTGTTGTTCCGAGAGATCCTTTCCGGACAGCGCCAGCTGAAGTATCGGCACCGACGATGCATTGTAGACAATAATCCCCGGCGGATACGCCCCCGGAGGATCGAATCGCACGACCGCCCCGCCCTGCGCGGTGATTTGCGCGACGGCCATATCGATGTGAACGTTGGGATGGAAAAAAACTTTGACCACGGCGAAACCATTCAAGGATTGCGATTCAACGTGTTCAATATCGTTCACCGCGACAGTCAGGCCTCGCTCAAAACTGGCGACAATCCGGTCGGACATCTCTTCCGCCGAAAGCCCCGTATAGGTAAAAATCACGCTAACGACCGGAATATCGATGTTGGGAAAAATGTCTGTGGGAGTCGTGTAGATGGCCAGCGTCCCAAGAATCAGGATAAGCAGAGCCATCACCACAAACGTGTAAGGCCTCCGCAGCGCTAAACGAACAATCCACATACCGAATTCCTAACTCCTCTGGCCGAATGACGAAGTCGTGTCTAGCGACAAAAAACTGGGAAGCGAATGTTGTAACCGGCCCGCGCTGGCGATTTCAAAGCCGGAAATTGACTAAACGGAGCCACACTTCGCCACACCGTTGTGATGCGGGATTGCCGGACTTGGTTACAAATTCCGACTTCGATCGACGGTGGAACGGACTTCAGCCTGTTTTAGTTAGGGAATTTGTTGAGACTGCAAATTCAAAAGCAAACAGGCTGAAGCCTGTTCTACTCAACCCTCGCCAAATCCGCGCGCTCGATTAAGAATATGGAATCGAAAAAGAGGCCCAGGACGCGGCGGACATCGCTTTCCGAGAGGGTTTTGGGATCGACCAAATGTTCCAGCAGCAATCCCTGGGAGACCGCGCCGAGGCACGCCGAGGCCGCTGGATTTTTCACGGGAAGGGTTTGTCCAAGCGAGCGCAATAATTCGGAAAGCAAGACTCCGAACGACGCACGGATGCGCCGGTGCCGGTTCCGCAGGCGCGCATGCGCCTCGGGATGGCGCAAAGCATACAGCTTGAACTCCAATGAGATCAGGACCAGACGCCGGTCCTTGGCGATCTCCGCGTAATGTTTCCGTAGCGCGGCGAGTTTTTCGAGGGGATCGTGATGCGCCCTCACGGCCGAGGTGACGGACTCGATTCGTTCGCTGACCCATTCCTCGAAGAGAGCAAAAAAGATGTCTTCCTTGCTTTTGAAATGGGCATAAAACGCGCCCCGTGTGTAGCCCGCTCCCGCGGCAATGTCCTCGAGGCGAGCCGCTTCGAAACCCACCTGGGCGAAAATCCGCTTGGAGGCAGCCAGCAACTTCAGCCGAGTGTGCGCGGTGCGTTCCGCTTGCCGGGAGCGCGCCGGCGGGCCGATGTATAAGCCGGCACGGTTCTTCTTGGCGCGGTCCACTTGCGTGGAAACCATTCTCATGTTACCGGGGAGCCTTCCTTGACATCATACATACGTGTATGTATGTTACTTGTGTGATGTCGGCCCCGCAAGCACTAATTTGAATTCGGACAGCCTGTTTTGTTCCTCCGCACGAATCATGGGGGCGGGGAGCAGCGGGTTCGGCAGATCCAAGTTCCGAAGAATCGAGTGGTCCTCATGCGATACCCGTGGCTTCGTGCTCTCATTCCGCTCTCGCTCATGCTCCTTGTGTCCGTTCCCGCGTTTTCGCAATCGGGCTCCTTCCAGGGCAGTGTGAGTTCCGGCGCTCCTTCGGACCAGCCAATTTCACTCTCTCTCGATGACGCCATCCAAAAGGGGCTACGTTATAACCTTGGCGGAATCACGTCGGAGCAGTCCCTGCGACAGGCGCAGGGGCAAAGCATCGTGACCCGCAGCCAATTGCTGCCAAATCTGAGCGGCGGCCTGCGGGAAACGGTTCAGCAGATCGATTTGGCTTCCTTCGGTTTTAAGTTCAGCGTTCCGCCCAGCTTGGGATTTTCGTTTCCAACGATCGTGGGACCGTTCAATTATTTTGACCTGCGAGGTTACCTGACGCAAAAAGTGGCCGACGTGCAGGCGATCCGCACGTATCAGTCCGCGCGAGAGAGGCAGCGCGCGGCCGATCTCTCCCTCGCCGATGCACGCGAGATGGTTGTCTACGTCGTGACGGCAGGGTACCTGCAGGTTCTCGCTGAAGCGGCGCGTGTGGATTCGGCAAAAGTTCAGGTGGCGAGCGCCCAGGCGATCTATCAGCAAGCGGCGGACCGATTTAACGCAGGCCTGAGCGCGAAGATTGACATGACGCGAAGTCAGGTCGAGTTGCAGACGCAGCAACAGCGGCTGACCCAAGAACAGGCCGATTACGCCAAGGACAAAATCTCCCTCGCCCGATTGATCGGATTATCTTCGGCGCAGGAAATTATTCTGAAAGACACATTGCCCTATGCGCCGCTGGAAAATCTCACGCTCGATCAAGCAATCGCGCTGGCATCGCAAAACCGGTCCGATTTGAAGGCAGCAGAAGCGCAAGTCCACGCGGCGGAGTTATCTCGCCGGGCGGCTGCGGCGGAGCGGTACCCGACGCTGGGCGTCAATGCTGACTATGGAGTGATCGGCCTCAATCCGGCGAATTCGCATGGCACTTTTTCGGTCACTGGTCAGTTGCTGTTTCCGATCTGGGCCGGAGGCCACATCCACGGCGACATATTAGAGGCCGACGCTACATTGACGCAGCGCCGCTCCGAATACGACGACCTGCGCGCTCGTGTCGAAGCGGACGTTAGAAACGCATACCTGGATCTCACCGCCGCCGCGGAGCAGGTTCGCGTTGCGCAAAGCCAGCGGGAACTTGCCCAGGATGAACTCACTCAATCCAGAGACCGCTTCGCGTCCGGCGTTGCCGACACGGTGGAAGTGGTCCAGGCCCAGGAAACACAGTCCACCGCGGAGCAACAGTACATTGCGAGCCTGAACGCGCACAACCTTGCGAAGGCCAGCGTAGCCCGCGCCGTCGGACAAGCCGAAAAAATCATGCGTACCCTTCTTAGGAGTCAATAGCGATGCCGGTAGACGAATTGCAGCAAACGCGTGCAGCGCGCCCAGGAACATCGTCCGCAGGGAATTCCGGCAACGCGTCATCCACCGGAAGCACGCCCCAGGGACGGCGCAGAAGCCTGATTGTCGCCGCGGTTCTCGGATCGGTGATTCTCATCGGCGCCGTTTCTTTCTGGCTATATTCCAGGACGTATGAATCCACCGATGACGCTCAGGTGGACGGCCATCTCAACGGAATCACGGCACGAATCGATGGCGATATCAAAGCTGTTTACGTGGAAGAGAATCAGTCCGTCCAGGCCGGGCAGCTTCTGGTCGAATTGGACCCGCGCGACTATCAAGTTGCGCTCGAGCAGGCGCAAGCGCAACTCCTGAAAGCCCAAGCCGAAGTGCGAGCGGAAAATCCGAATCTGCCGATTACGCAGAGCACGTCGAGGACGAGCATCTCGACGAGCCAATCCGAAGTAGCGAACGCTGACGCTGGCCTTGCGGCGGCCGAGCGAGACCAGGCGGCTGCGGAATCCCGCCTCCAGGAAGTGGAGGCAAATAACGAGAAGGCGCAAGCGGACGTTGCCAGGTACAAATCGCTCGTGGATAAGCAGGAAGTTTCTCGTTCCGACTACGACCAGGTGGTCGCAACGGCCAAAGCGCTGGCGGCTTCCGTCGAGTCGGCGCGCTCCTCGGCCGAATCCGCTCAGAAGGTTGTCGAGCAGCGCCGGGCGCAGCTCGATCAGGCGCGCAGCCAAAGGGCGCTGGCAGACGTCAACGCACCGAATCAAGTCGCGATCTCGAAGGCGAATCTGCAATCGAAACAAGCGGATGTGCAGGAGATGCAGGCACGCGTCGACCGCGCGCAGCTCGATCTCAGCTACTGCAAGATTGTTTCGCCCGTGTCGGGCGTGGTCAGCAAGCGCACCGCTGAAGTTGGAGAGCATGTTGACAAAGGGCAGAGGCTTGTCACGCTCGCCGATCTGGGCGACTTGTGGGTCACCGCAAACTTCAAGGAAAGCCAACTGAGGCAAATGCGCGATGGACAGGCGGTAACCGTTTCCGTGGACGCGTTCGACCAGAAATTCGACGGCACAGTCGAAGCGATGCCCGGCGCGACTGGCGCGGTATCCAGTTTGCTGCCGCCCGAGAACGCCACGGGGAATTACGTCAAGGTGGTTCAGCGCCTGCCTGTCCGCATCCGGCTAAAGCCAGGGCAACAGGGGCTCGACCGCTTGCGGCCCGGCATGTCCGTTGTCCCCAAGGTTTGGCTGAAGTAGAGGAACATGGCCGTGACGGAAACCCTGGAAGCCCCCTGGAAGCCGAGGTTTAATCCCTGGCTGATCGCGATGACGGTCACGCTGGCGACATTCATGGAGGTGCTCGACACCTCCATCGCCAACGTGTCGCTGCCGCATATTGCAGGGAGCCTGTCGGCCAGTCACGAAGAATCGGCTTGGGTCCTCACCAGCTATCTGGTTTCGAACGCGATTATTCTCCCGATCAGCGCTTGGCTCTCCACGATCATCGGACGCAAACGCTTCTACATGATGTGTGTGGCGCTGTTTACGGTCAGCAGCTTTTTGTGCGGGCTTGCCCCCAGTCTCGGCATGCTGATTTTCTTTCGAATATTGCAAGGTGTGGGCGGCGGAGGTTTGCAGCCCAGCGAGCAGGCGATCCTTGCCGACACCTTCCCGCCGGCCAAGCGGGGCATGGCGTTTGCTGTGTATGGAATGGCCGTCGTTTTGGCGCCCGCCATCGGACCGACGCTGGGCGGCTGGATTACAGACAATTTCACCTGGCGCTGGATTTTTTACGTCAACGTACCGATCGGGATTCTCTCGTTGTTTCTGACAAACCGGGTAGTGGAAGACCCGCCGTTCCTCAAGCGTGAGCAGGAGAGAAGAAGGGGCATTCGCGCCGATTACGTTGGCCTTGGACTGCTCACGATTGCGATTGCAAGTTTGCAGATTGCTCTGGATAAGGGACAGGAATCCGACTGGTTTTCATCGCCGTGGATTACCGGCGCCGTGATCCTGGCGGTTTACGCATTTCTGATCTGGATCGTCTGGGAATGGAACCATCCGAATCCGGTCGTGGATATTCATTTATTCCAGCGGCGCAATTTTGCGACGGCGATGTTTTTCAGTTTCACGCTCGGGATGGTTCTGTACGGCACGACGTTCATGATTCCGCAATTTTTGCAGGTCCAACTGGGCTATTCGGCGGTGAAATCGGGGGAAGCGCTGGCCGGCGGCGGATTCGCGATGCTGTGCATGCTTCCACTGGTGGGAACACTGGTCTCCAAGGTCGATCCGCGCAAGCTCATGGCGTTCGGATTTATCGCCATTTCCACGGCGCTATATCACATGTCGTCTGTGTTCAGCCTTACGATGGATTTCCGCACGGCTTTCATGATCCGCACGCTTCAGATGCTGGGTCTCGCTTTCATCTTCGTGCCCCAGAACGTTCTTTCTTACGTGGGCGTGCCACGGGAGAAAAATAATCAGATTTCATCGATGAACAGTTTTGTGCGCAACGTCGGCGGAAGCATCGGAATCGCGCTGATCTCGACGTCGATATCGCGCATCGGCCAGCAGCGCCGCGGCTCGCTAACTGCCCACACAGCCCCTGGAAGTCCCGCGTTCAACACTATGATTGGCGGCTTGACTGAAACGCTAAAGAGGCAGGGAACGAGCGGGTCCGTCGCAAGGCGGCAGGCGTACGGGATGGTTTCCTACATGATTGATAGCCAGGCCGCAACGCTGGCTTACGTGCAGGTGATTTCCATCATGGCGGTGATAGTGCTGTGCCTGGTTCCATTCCTCCTGATCATGCGAAGAAATAAGCCGGCGCGAGGCGAACAGCAGCCCGCGATGCACTAGGCCAGTTATGAGCTAACCTGGTCCTGCCGGTGTAGGGGCACGGCATGCCGTGCCCTCGGGCGTAACGCTCGGCGCCCGCGTGAACCGTGCAGATACCCAACGCGGTCGCCTTGCCCCTTCCGCAAACGTCACGCTATGATGAAACTTCGTACCGCGTGGAGCTGCGTGCGAGTTTCCATATTCGATTTCGTTTCTCAACCGAAAGAGGAGCCAGCTTTCGTGCCAAAGCATCTGGTTTTCGACCGCCCCATGCAATCGGAAATGCGCGAGGCCGAAGTCGATTTTCTGCGCCGCGTGATTCCTCCCTGGCAATCGGCGCTGGGCTTGCGCACGGCTTTCGATCTGGGCTGCGGAGTGGGATATTTTTCGGCGATGCTGCGCGACCTGGGATTTCTGACCATCGCCGCGGACGCGCGCGCGGATAATATTTCGGAAGCGCGGATGCGGCATCCCGGCATCGAATTCCGTGTTGCCGATGCCGAAGACCCGGCGTTGTCCGCGCTTGGAGTATTCGATCTGGTATTGTGCGCCGGATTGCTCTACCACCTTGAAAATCCTTTGCGAGCGTTTCGGAATCTTCGCGCCCTCACGGGCAAGCTTCTGTTGCTGGAAAGCATGGCTGTTCCCGATAACGAACCATATCTGATCGTTCTCGATGAGCCTGCCGGTGAAGATCAAAGCATGGGCGCGGTCAGTTGCTATCCATCCGAAGGCGCGATTGTCAAGATGGCCTATCGCGCGGGCTTTCCTTATGTCTACCGTTTTCGGGAACTGCCCGATCATGAAAATTACCGTTCGGGAATCGGGCGGGCGCGAGCACGCACGCTGGTTGCCGCCTCCACGGTGACTCTGGATTCACCGATTCTTGAAATTGCCGCGGAGCCAAAGCCTTCCGGCGACCTGTGGACCACCGATCCGACCGGAATTACGAAGGCGCTGCGAAAGCTTCGCCGAAATCTAAAGCATTCGCGCAAACAGAAACGGTCCTGAAGCGCTCCATGCTTACTTTATTCGCGACTCCCAAACATTTTCGCGGGCATATCGCAACGATTCAGCGAAATGCGATTGCGAGCTGGACGCATCTGAATCCTCGTCCGGAAATATTTCTGTTTGGCGATGAAGAAGGAACCGCGGAGATCGCGGCTGAATTCAATTTGCGCCATTTTCCAGACGTTGCTCGCAACGAATTCGGAACGCCCTTGCTCGACGATTTATTTCGCAAGGCCGGACAGCATGCCGCCACGCCGCTGCTCGGGTATGTGAACGCCGACATCATTTTGACAAACGATTTTTGCATGGCCGTCGATCGCGTGCGCGGCCGTTATGAAAAATTCCTGATGGTCGGACGCAGATGGGATCTGGATTGGAAAGAGTTACTGGATTTCTCGCAGTCTGGCTGGGCGGAAACGATTCGCGGGCAAGCGATTGGCGCAAACGTGCAGCGACCGGGAAATTTTATCGACTATTTTGTTTTTCCTCGCGGCCTGGGTGATGGGTTGCTGCCACTGGCGATCGGACGCCCCGGATTCGATAACTATCTTTTGTGGCGCATGCGCTCGCGCGGCGCTGAACTGGTGGATGCGTCCAGCGCGGTCGTCGCCATTCATCAAAATCACGATTACGCGCATCGTTCTCTCGCACAAGGAGATCGAAAAGGGGAGCCGGAATATAAGAGGAATCGAGCGATGATCGGAGCGTGGTGGCACCTGTATACAATCGACGACGCGACGCGGATACTCGATGCGGACGGCATCCGCGCGTCACACCGCCACACGTGGCTGATGGCCAAGCGCCTGTGGTCGCATCCGCTGACATTGGTGCAATTGCCGTGGCTCGCGATTAAGCGGTTGATGGGAGCAACTTCCTAGGAATTGGAAGCCGTCTTAGTTATGTTTTCAGTGGCACAGGCTTCAGTCTGTGTGGTGTTGATCTCCGTGACGCAGGTGGAATTCAAAATCCCAGAGGCTGAAGCCTGTGCTACTGTCTTCGCGCGACGGTTTTAAGCATGTAGTCAGTCCCGCAACTTGAATCGGAGTTGGAGTCTCATTGTATCCATTCATTCACATCGGACCGATAACGCTGGGCTCGTATGGCTTAATGGTCGCCGTCGCGCTGATCTGCGCCTTTTTTATTCTCCGCGCCGATTTCGCGCGTCGCGGAGTGTCCGCCGACTCAGAGGCGATTATCGGCATCGCGGGACTCGCCGGTCTGGCCGGTTCGCGGCTCTATCATTTGCTCGAATCGCCGCGCGAATTTTTCGCCGACCCGCTGCCGCAGCTCTTCAGCACGATGGGTTTTGCATTTTTCGGCGCGGTCATCGGTGGTTTTATCGCGCTGGTATTACTGGCTCGGCGTTTTCGCATTCCTGTGTTGCTGATGCTGGATGTGGCTTCACCGGCGGCAGCCATGGGTTACGGGATCGGGCGTATCGGCTGTTTAATTTCTGGCGATGGCGATTATGGAATTCCGACGTCGCTCCCGTGGGGCATGAGTTTTCCGAATGGCATCGTGCCGACCACCGAAAGGGTTCATCCCACGCCAATCTATGAATTTCTGGCCGCGATTTTTATCTTCTGGATTCTTTGGCGGCTTGGGGCGCGCGTCATGAAAACGCGCGGGCCGAATGGCATCGTTTTTGCCGCTTATCTCGTGATTACCGGCATTGCGCGATTTCTGGTCGAAACGATTCGCATCAACCCGCGATCGTTTTATGGGCTCTCGAATGCGCAAGCGGCGAGCGTTGTTTCAGTCGTTGCCGGAATGATTCTTTTGGTGTTTTGCCTGCGGACTGCGTCATCGCCACGCCGCGCGTGACTATTGAACAGTCGATAGTTTGAATCCCGCCCCGCCGGAGCCCTTCTCACCGGCACTCCCCGCCGCATCCACCATTTCCACGGGCCCGTATTTCTCCAGGATTGTCTTGATCTTGCTGGCGTCGCCGACGGCCACAACCTGCATTGTCGCCGGGTTAATGTATTTTTTTGCCACGCGCTGAACATCTTCCGCCGTGATCGCCGTGATTTGCCCGGGATATTTATCCCAATAATCGGCGGGGAAGTTGTACGCCTTGCGGGTGATCGCGTAACCGATCAATTGCTGCGGCGATTCGAGGGACAGCGCGAAGCGCGCAACGACCGAACGCCTTGCCGGGTCGAGTTCGGTTTCGGACACTTTCTCGTCGCGAATTCGGTTCAACTCGCGCAGGAATTCGGTCATCGCTCCGTCCGTCACTTCCGTTCGCAGGTCGCCGCCCGCCGTCCACGGACCGGTATACTTGCGAGCGACAATATTGCTATATACGCCGTAGGTATAGCCGTGCTCCTCGCGAAGATTCAAGAAGAGCCTGCTGGCCGCGCTTGCGCCGAGAATTTCATTGAGGACAACCAGCGCGGGGTAATCCGGATTTGCGCGATCGATCGCGAGGTTGCCCATCAGCAATGTGGTTTGCACCGAGCCAGGACGATCCACCAGATAGACTTTGGTTTTCGTCGCGGCCGGCGGGGCCGGCGCGAAATTCACGGCAGCTTTTGAACGATCCCATTCCGCAAGCCACATGCGAAGTTTGGGAATTAACGTAGCGGCATGAACGTCTCCGGAAATCGCCAGGATCGTGTTTTGCGGCGCGTAGCGTTTGTCATGCCAATCTGTCAGGAGCGCTGGGGTAAGGGCGTCCAGCGATTCCGGAGTCGGAGTCACGACGGCTGCGGGATACGTTCCGTACAGGGCGCGACTCATTGCCTGATTCGCCAGGAAGCCGGGCTGGGACCGCTGCTGCATCAGTGCAGGTTTAGCGCGGGATTGGTACTGCGCCAGTTCGTCCGCCGGAAAGGTGGGGTGGAGGAGCACGTCGGCGGTGAGCGCAAACCACTTTTCGAACGTGTCGGACAATCCCGAGGCAGTCACCGCGGTAGACCCGGAACCGAACGGCGCGGAGGCGGACAGGCTCGCGCCCAGCGAGTCAATTTGTTCGGCGATTTGCTGGCTCGTGCGCGTCTTCGTTCCTTGGTCGAGCAATCGAGCCGTCGCCCCTGCAAGGCCGGGCAAGTTGGCGGGCTCATATGTCGCGCCAGCGCCGTCAATATCGAACTGGACGGTTACGAGTGGGAAGCGGTGATCCTCGAGGATCATGACGTGGATCCCGTTCGGCAGAACGGTCTCGACCGGCCGAGGAAGCGTGACTTTAAGCACGTCTTTCGATACCGGCGCGCGATTCAGCCGCTCGACCTTGCTAAGAGGCGTCGCCTTGTCCTGAGCGGATTCACCCTGACTCCAGCCTGTCGCGCTCATCGAGGCGGCTAGAGCCATGGCCATCGCTGCCCGAAGTAAAAACTTTTTCTGTGTCGTGAAATTCATTGGGTTTCCTCGAGATCCTTATCGGGCCGGTGGCGCCGTTTTCGCCTGGGCTTTTGGAGTTGTCAGGAGTACCGTGCGCTGGGCAGGCCCAAGATACTTTTGTGCCACGCGCTCAATATCCGCGGATGTCACTTCGTTATAATTTGCGAGCATCGAATCGACCAAAGCCGGGTCGTGGAAATAAACCGCGTACATTCCCAGCATTCGTGCGCGACCGAGTGTGCTCGTCAACGACCGGGCTTGCTGGAGCGTGTCTTGCGTGCGCACTTTGTCCAGTTCCGCCTGGGTCACTCCCTCTTTCTTGACGCGCTCGAATTCTTCGTAGATCAGTTTTTCTACTTCCCCAGGGTCCTGCCCAGGCCGCAATAGCATAAAGGCCTGAAACAAGGCGGGACCGCGCCGCAAGTCGATCCCTCCCGCAACCTGCAGGGCTACGGCTTTATCCTTGACCAGTTTTTGATAGAGCCGTGAAGATTGCCCTCCGAACAGAATATCGCCGAGCATATCGAGCGCGAACCAATCGGGAGTGTTCGCGGGCACCGTCTTGTAAACGATGTCCAATCGAGGAAGTCGCGCGAACGAGTCTTCGACCTGCGACCTTCGTTCCGCGGTCTGCACAGGTTCCGCCATATCCACCGCAGGCGGCGCTGGTTGCGAAGGAATGTCCTCGAAGTATTTCTTGATTTTTGCGAGCGCTTCCGGCGTCTTGAAATCTCCCACCAGCGCCAGGACCGCGTTATCGGGCGCGTAGTAGGTTTTGAAAAACTTCGCGACGTCGTCGAGGCTCGCGGCGTTCAAGTCCTCCATCGAACCCATCGTGGAATGTTTGTACGCGAAATTATCGTAGGCGAGGCCTTCCAGGATTTCACCTGTCTTTCCATACGGCTGGTTATCCATGCGGAGCCGCCGCTCTTCCTGCACGGTGCTGCGCTGGTTATCCAGATTGGCCTGCGAGACTCGGAGAGCGCGCATGCGGTCGGATTCCAGGAAGAGCGCCATGTCCAGTTGGTTCGCGGGAACGCGCTCGTAATAGTTTGTCGAGTCGTCGCTGGTTGAGCCGTTCACGTCGCCGCCATTCACCTGCACCAGGATCAGGTGTTCGCCCTTACCCACGTTTTCGGAGCCTTGAAACATCATGTGTTCGAATAAATGCGCGAATCCCGTGCGTCCGGACTGCTCGTTGCGGGAGCCCACGTCATACGTCAAGCAGAGCGAAACGGTTGGCGCCGCATGGTCTTCCGAGAGCACAACCCGCAAACCATTTTTCAGAGTGAATTGCTGAATCGGAATCTGGACTTGCTGGACGGAAGGGGCGGTGGCTCGCGTCGAAAAACCGCGAGGCGCCGCCGAAATCATTGCGGGCGTGACTGCCAGCGTCAGAGCAATGCCGGCGGCGGATAATATTTTCAAGTACTTCATTGTGCTCTCCAAGAAGGCGAACCCTCATCGATACAATATCTTATTCTTTATTGGACGGATGCGAGTAGCAAAGGTTTCTTTGCGCGAGTTGCGGTGGAGGCGCTAAGGGAGCTTCGAGTGTTTTGGAATTTCGGGTGCCGCACCCTTTGCCCTTTAAGGGTGCGGGTTTTCGGCGCCGAGCCGATCGCGATTCCTTCTAGTCGATTCGCAATCCATATTCCTCTTCCTCGAGCACAAATTACTCCGGTTGGACGAAAACCCGCACCCTTCACGAAAGACGTGAAGAGTGCGGCACCCGGAAACCGACTACAAATCCGGCCTTGGTTGCCAGCAGAAGTGTCCCATCTGATATTCTTTGTAGGCTGGAGAAACGTTTCGACGGAGGCAGACTCTCGCGGACATGGAAAACAGTGCAGACTCGAACGCAATAGAAGTTTTGTCTTTGACGCGCAGGTTTGGCACGCTTGTCGCAGTGGACCATTTGAACTTTACGTGCGCCTCGGGCGCGACATTCGGACTTCTGGGTCCGAACGGCGCGGGCAAGAGCACGCTCATTAAGATGCTGACGACGTTGCTAAAGCCGAGCGAAGGCACCGCGAAGATTGCAGGGTTCGATTTGATCGAGCACCCCGAAGCGGTGAGGCGGAAGATCGGATACGTCTCGCAAATGTTGTCAGCGGACGGAGATCTGACGGGCTATGAAAATCTGCTGATTTCGGCGAAGTTATACGGCATGCCGCGAGCCGAACGGGCGCGCAGGATTGCGCAAGCCCTGGAATTCATGGATCTCTCGCACGTCGCCGACAAGCTGGTGCATCAATATTCCGGCGGAATGATCCGCCGCCTGGAAATCGCGCAATCCTTGCTGCACCGGCCGGCAGTTTTGTTCATGGATGAGCCATCGGTGGGCCTCGATCCCTCCGCAAAACGATCTGTTTGGGAGCGAATCCGCGAGCTGCGGCGCGAATTCGGCACGACCATTTTGATGACGACGCACGACATGGAAGAGGCGGATCATCTCTGCGACATGGTGGCCGTGATGCACCAGGGAGTCCTCGCCGCGTTGGACACGCCCGCGGCTTTGAAAGCTCAAGTCGGACCGGAGTCGTCGCTCGACGACGTGTTCATTCATTTCACCGGCGCAACGATTTCCGAGGGAGGCGAACTGAGAGATGTCGCTCGCACACGAAGCACCAGTCAACGTTTGGGCTGAGCCATTTCCCGGCGCGAACTATTTGCGCCAGACGATGGCGGTCGCCGAGGCCGACCTTCGCAAATTGGTTCACGATCCGATCGAATTGTTCACGCGCATGGTGCAACCGGTTCTGTGGTTGCTGATTTTTGGGCAGGTGTTCAATCGCGCGCGGGCGATTCCGACCGGCAACATGAGCTACCTGGATTTCATATCTCCGGGCATCCTGGCGCAGAGCGTTTTGTTCGGCGCGATTTTCTATGGGATTTCGCTGATTTGGGAGCGGGACCTCGGGATCGTCCAGAAATTTTTGGTGAGTCCCGCGCCGCGCAGCACGCTGGTGCTGGGCCGGGCAATCTCCTCGACGGCGCGCAGCCTGTGCCAGATGGTATTTGTGTATGGCCTCGCCTATCTCCTTCACGTGCAACTTCGTTTTGGAATATTCGCGCTGGCGGGAGTCGTGCTGGCGGTGATGCTGGGCTCGGCGATTTTTTCGACGTTCTCGCTGATTGTCGCGTGCCTGGTGAAATCGCGCGAGCGTTTCATGGGGATCGGCCAGGTTTTGACGATGCCGCTGTTTTTTGCCAGCAACGCGATCTACCCGCTCGTGCTGATGCCGTCGTGGTTGCGCGCCGTTTCGCGTTTTAACCCGCTTACGTATCAGGTGGATGCCCTGCGGACGCTCATGATTATGGGAGGGGTGAGCTCATTCGGGATTGGCAAGGACTTCCTGATGTTACTGGTCGCGTTCGTCGTGCTGATTGCTGTGGCGACTCGGCTTTATCCCAGTATCGTCACTTGAAGAACGCTTTTCTTAGACGGCCGCAGCATTCCTTCCATGCGTGTCAGCTGTAGGGGCACGGCATGCCGTGCCCCTACGATCCGGCGAGGCGAAATCGATCAGGGGCTGCATGCCGGCGCCGTTCTAGTCGTTTGACCGGCTCCTCTCAATCATTTCACCAGAGCATCTTCAGGCTGAATTGAACCTGACGAGAGGTTGTGGACGTGCCCGTAATGAGCCCGGCCGACGGTGACTGTACCGAGGATGTCGATCCTGGCAGCAACACATTTGTAATGAGACTCGGCGTATTGAAGTTCGCTCGATTTAACAGATTGAAGATCTCGGCGCGGAACTGAATTTTCAGGCGTTCGCGTATCGGAGTTTCCTTTAAAACGGAGAAATCCCAGGTCGCCAGGCCTGGCCCGATGTATGCATCTCGTCCCACATTTCCGAAAAATCCGCTGTTGTTCGGCTGCGCGATGAACGCGTTGGGATTGAACCACTGGGAAGGACTTCCGAGCACAACGGGGCCTGAAAACGCGGGATTTAGAAATGCTCGAACCGGATTGCGGGTGTCACCGTCATTGGACGGGTTGTACCCAAGCTGTGGAGTGAACGGAAATCCGGACTGCGCGGTCACGATGCTATTGAGAGTCCAGCCGCCCGCCAGGTAATCCATGACTCCTGAGTCGCTGACATATTTGCGACCGTGGCCGAACGGCAAT
>Ga0265325_10000936_pt1 | contig 21054 bp, 14 predicted proteins | sample 41420metaG_FD_202090 | JGI IMG/M metagenome (GOLD analysis project Ga0265325, IMG submission 202090) | Rhizosphere microbial communities from Carex aquatilis grown in University of Washington, Seatle, WA, United States - 4-14-20 metaG | ecosystem: Host-associated > Plants > Roots > Rhizosphere... | reverse complement strand
CCATCGGGCGTCCATGACACAGCGGAGTCGTCCGCCGGATGATAGGTAAGCCGCTTTGGGATTCCGCCTGCAGCCGGTACGACGAATACATCGGTGTTACCGTCGTACTCGCCCGTAAACGCGATCATCGCGCCATCGGGCGAGAAGACGGGATCCGTCTCAATGCCGGCGCCGGTGGTGAGGCGTGCCGCGTGGCCGCCGTTGCGGTCCACGGTCCACAGGTCGCCGGCATAAGAGAAGGCGATTACCCTCCCGTTGAATGCAGGCCGCTGCAGGAGAGGATGCGAGGCCTGCGCGAACGTCAGCGGGGAAAGTGCCACGCACAGCGAAAAAGAGAAGGTCCCGAGGAAGCGCATGTTGATGCTCCGAAAATTCAGCGGAGTGGTAACTTCAGTGCCCGCCTATTCTAACGCACCGCGATGGAGTGCTGGACTCAAAACCGGTCATCAACGTCCATCACGAACAGGGGTTGACGCTCTGTCCGCCCCGGCGATCTCGGTTTGGTTCGATACGCCAGGCAAGCAGGACACAACCCGGGAATGACTTCCGATATTGCCCCATGACATTTGTGCGGGCTTCGTCGACGTAATCGGTCTGCCCTCGATCTTTTCGCGCTCTATCAGGTGCAGGATATACGCGCCCGCGCCGTATCCGGCCATTGGCAAAGCGCCCGTCGGATCGCCCACTGCTCCATGGAAAAGCTTGCAATCCTCGGCGACATACATCTCGGGAATCATGTTGTGGTCGACGGCCGCCTTCTCCACAATACGGCGAAGCATGGAGTCCGCCTCTGTCGTGCGCCCCACGCGCCGGTATAATTCAGCCAGGCTCAGATCGACAAACAGAAACTCCTGTTTCTCGTACCAGAATTCGTAGATGGCCGGATCGGTGTACGTTCCGCGCACGCGGCGGTAGCCGCCCGACGCCACCTTAAGCAATTCCATCCGTTCCACCGTGCTGCTCACGACTTTCGGATCCGCGATTAACCCGAAGTTGATCACCGGAAGCAAAGCGCCATCGATGTCGTTCTTTACGCCTTCTTCCAGCGTTCCATGCAGTGTGCCGTTGCGGATGAACGCGGCGTCGAATCCCTCCTGAAGCAGCGCAACCTGCCGCAGAATGTCTCTCTGCGCCGCAGTGTCGCCCGCGCGTTCCGCGACCTCGGCAAAGTCCTTCAAGCCCATGATCGCCGCGGCCGTGGAGAATGCGAAGTGCTTCTTGTCTCTCTGCCGCTCTTCCCAAATCGAGGTGTCGGCGGCAACTATCAGACCTTGCTTGTACGGCTCCAGATTCTTCAACAGCGGCCTCGCTACGTAATCGCGGGCGCTTTCGTAGAGAGGGCCTCTGTAGGTGGGAGTTGCCAGCAGCGCCGAGTCGTTGAATTGGCGCGTGTATTCGCCTAGCACCCATAACGCCAGGCCCCAATCGTCGTACTCGATGTTGGTGCTGCCTTCCATGGTAAAGAAAGGCTCTTCCGATCCGTCGCCGAAATAGCGAACCACTGAGATTTGGTAATCGCTCCCCGCGACCAACTCCTTCATCCTGCCCGTGGGCTGCGCGTTGAACCACGCCAACAGTGCAGCGCGCGCTTCGTTGCGATGACCCATGCGAACCAGAGCCATCGTTGCGTAGGCCATGTCGCGCACCCACGGAGTGAACCACTGTCCATCCGGCAGCGCCGCGATGATCATGCCGTTGCCATGACGGCCGGCACGATTGGGTTCGCGGCATTGCGCCATGCGCAACATGATCTCGCTCTCACGCCACAGATGTCGCTCATTGTCTGTCCTGAAGTGCACGAAGTGCTTAACGCGCCATGCTTCCACCTGCGCAATTTCGCGCTGTACGAGCGCGCGGGACGCCAGCCCGGTACGCCACGCTGCGAAATCTCGCGCGGCCTGCTCCCAATCGTTTTCATTCTCAAGTGAAATCAGAGCCCACGCCGAGCACCCGGCCAGCGCTTGCCGACGGTTCACGGACTGCGCCTGCACCCGGCCAAGTGGAATGAGCAGCAGCGACTCCTCGATCCCGTCGAACTTCAGCAAACGCATCTCGATGCCCGCGCCGCGAACGGAACTCAGCGATTTCACCGGCTGTTTCCACTCCACGGTAAGGCCCTCCGCCGCGGGCGTGCCAGAATCCGCCTCCCAACTGGCGACCAGCATCGGCCTCTCGATCCCGAAGGGCATGAAGACAAACCCCTCGCCTGCCTTGCTGCGGATATGAATGATCTGAGAATCCTCTTCGTACTTCCCTGTACCGTCGTGAATTGGAGCGCCGCTCAGTGCCAGGCGGGCAATGAAGTTTACCGTGGGCACGCCCTCGCTGAGTGGGTTGTTCGCATCGGGTCGAACAAAACTATACGGATGTGGGTAGAAACTGGTCACGGACGCCGTTTCCGGCGTTACCACGGCGAAACCGAAACCATTACCGGTCACCGGGTTTGAAGCTGCAGCAAATTGGCACACCAGGAGACCGGCAAACACAAAAAATCCCCGGGCACACAAAAACTTCATACACCCACCTTATCTCGGCCTCCAAATCACTGAGGACCGGGGAAGAATAACTCCAAAGTGGACATGAACCCGGTCTCAGCCCGCCCCGTTTGGCAGTCCTTGAGACACGCCTGCCATGTTCGCGCAGGGCCCAGCTTCCTGTCCACAGATGTTCCGGAGGATTACCCGACAGCCCGCAACCTGGCAGGGTCGCCTGGAAGTTGAGCGGCGGATGCTGATTACGTTCCCAGGATTCTGCGTCAGCCGCAAATGGATTAGAATAATCGCGTTGGCAATGACTTACACGACTGATGTTCCGCCGGTGCGTAGCGGCAAAAGACTCGAAAAATCGGGCAACTACAGGATACCGGGGTGTGTAAACCTCAGGTTAGCCTAAAGAGGCGCTTTGTCGCGGCACCTTCCCAGGTTGTGTTGCTGTCGGCAAACCGCAGCGTGCCGCATGCAGACGATTAGCCAGGTCAGCTCGGAAATCCTGAAGTTCCTGAAACAAACGGACACATGCACTGTCTCGAACGCCATCGAAACATTCTGCGTCCGGATGCGCAACGAGGGGTTTGTTCATGGCGTGACGAGATGCCTTTTCCCGGCGCTGTCGCCGGTAGCGGGCTATGCCGTTACCGGGAGGATCAGGACCACGGCCCCTCCGATTGCGAACCTCTGCTATTACAACCGGATGGATTTCTGGGAGTATATGGCCTCAGTGCCGGCTCCGAAGATTCTCGTCATGGAGGATGCCGACCGCATCCCTGGGACAGGAGCATTCTTCGGCGAGATTCACGCCAGGATTGCGAAGGCTCTGGATTGTGTAGCTTACGTAACCAACGGTACCGTTCGAGATCTTGACGGATTGGAGAAACTCGGATTCCAATGTTTTGCTGCGGGTACGAGTGTTTCCCATGCGTATGCACACGTCGTCGATTTTGGCGAGCCGGTTGAGATCGGCGGCCTCAAAATCTCGTCAGGCGAGCTGCTGCAGGGAGACGGTCACGGCGTACAAACGATTCCGGTGGAAATTGCCGACCGGCTACCGGAGACTGCAGCCAGGTTTCTTGCCCGCGAGTCGGAGCTGATCAGATTGTGCGCTTCCCCGGACTTCTCACTGGAGAAACTGGGGCATATGTTGAAACAGGAGGGCCTCAGTTGCCAGCCGAAGAACCCTCACTGAGCGAGGGACAGGGAGCTTCGCATCGGCAAACGCGCATCCTCCTGTGGGTGGGGTTTGGCGGTCTGGTGTTGCTGATGGGTGTTCTCGGCCTGAGCGCGCTCTCGTTTCTATATCAGATCGAGATTCGGCAGGAGAAGATCCGCCGCGAATACGTCGAGCGCGACCGAACGCTGGAAGAGTTGCGCTCCAGCCTTTATCTTTCGGGCACCTACGCTCGCGATTATCTGCTCGATACCAGCGAAGGCCTGGCGGCACGGCATCGAGAGCTGTTCATCGAGACACGACGGAAGATCGAAAACGGCCTTGCGGAATACAGCCGCCTGGTCAGGCCAGACGAGCGCGAAACCTTTCAGCAGCTGGGTCAGGGTGTCACCGACTATTTCAACGCCATACTCCCCGCTCTTGACTGGGGTTCTGAGGAACGCCGGCAACGCGGCTATGCGTTCATTGAACAGGAAGTGCTCCCGAGACGCATGATGGCCGTGAGCCTGGCCGACCAGATCCAGCAGTTCAGCGAAAAGCAACTCGAAGTGAGCAGCCAGGCCGTCAGCGATCTCTTCGCGTCGTTTCGCGTGAAGCTATTCGTGCTCCTGGTCCTGACGATTGCAACCAGTATTCTCCTGGCGGGTATGGCTTTGCGGCGGATATTGCGTCTCGAACGCCAGTCGGACCGGCGGTTCGAGGAAGCTCTCCATGCTCAGGCGGAATTGAAGCGCCTCTCGTCAGAACTCGTATCAGTCCAGGAGAGTGAGCGCGGAAGAATCTCCCGCGAGCTCCACGATGAAGTCGGCCAGGTTCTGTACGCCGTAGTACTGGGCCTGGGGAATCTGGGATCGTCTCTCAAGAACGGGAATATTAAGGAGGCGCTACGCCAGCTCGACGTCGTTCTGGAGATGACGCAGCGGAACGTCAGCGTGGTCCGTAATATCTCCCTGCTCCTGCGCCCCGCCATGCTCGACGACCTTGGCTTTGTGCCGGCATTGAGATGGCTGGCCAAAGAGGTTTCGCGCACCAGTTCCGTTCAGGTGGACCTGGTTGCTGAGGATTGTCCAGACGACCTGGCTGAGGAGCATCGCACTTGTATCTTCCGCGTCGTGCAGGAGGCGGTCCGAAATGCATCGCGGCATTCAGGGGCGCGGCAGGTGAGGGTCTACGTGCAGCGAGGGAATCAGAAGCTGCGCACCTCCGTCCAGGACGATGGCAAAGGATTCAAGCCGGGGGAGGAGAAAGGCTTCGGCATTCTGGGAATGCAGGAGCGGGTAGGCCGTCTGGGAGGCACGTTCAGCATTACCTCCGAACTCGGTCGCGGCACGATTGTGTCGTTCGAACTACCTCTTCCCGAGGACCTTGGCTGCCGCCCCGCGGCGCCGGTGGAGGCCGATCATGAGACCAATCCTTTGCGGACTGCGTAAAGCATCAGCTCCGGAAGACTCCCGATGTGAAGCTTCTGAAAAATATTACCGCGATGACTCTCAATCGTGGAAACACTGAGGTGCAATGTATCTGCGATCTCACGGTTACTCTTGCCGGACACAAGAAGCTGCATGACTTCTTTCTCGCGAAGGCTCAGGAGATCGTAACTGTCTTCCACTCCGCGCCGCCGCACTTCGGCAATATAATCCTCCATCAGCATTCTGGTGATTGCGGGGCTGAAGTACGCGTTCCCGGCGGCTACGGCACGGATAGCCATAAGGATGTCCGCCTCGGGCGAATCTTTCAAAAGGTAACCGCGCGCACCCGCTTTCAAAGCTCGCAGCACGTAGGACTCGTCCGAGTGCATGCTCACCATGATGATGCGGACGTCCGGCAGCTTCTCGCATATGCTCTTTGCCGCATCGGTCCCGTTTACGCGCGGCATGCCGACATCGAGGAGGATTACGTCCGGTCTGCTCGCGACTGCCATTTCGATGGCCTCGAGCCCGTCGGAAGCTTCCGCTACCACATGGAACTCGCGTTCCCGGCCGAGGAGAGCTCGCAAACCGCTCCGAATCAGCGGATGGTCGTCGGCGATCAGAACGCGGATTGCGCTATTGCTCATAGGGATCTCCTTCAGCGTACCAGGAGCGATGCTTTCGGGTCGAAACGCTGTGAATTTCATCCCCGTTTGCCGGAAAATTCGGGCAACGACAGGATTCCGCCGGCGCTCGAGTCTGCATACACTGATCGCTGAGGGCTGCCGGATAGCTCTTACTTCTTCGCCTGGCCGTTTGCGCCAGCCGGCATCCCTCGCCAGCGCCAGAGGAGGACGAATCGGAATGCTGAATCTGGGCCGGTGGCTTGGCTTTGGCCACAAACCACCGCCTGAGGCGGGGAAACGTCGGGCTGACGACAGGCATTCCGTAAGCCCGAGGACAAATGCATTGGTGCGAGTTGTGGTCATAACCGCCGATGACCGCTTTCATTCCTTCGTTCGTGACATTGCAGCAACTGGTGAATGGACGGTTTTCCGAGCTCTTACGATTGAACAGGCGCTGGCGATCCTGCGAAGCGAGAGTGTTCCACTCGTCATTTACGACGGGGATACGGCGGATACCCACTGGCGCGAAGCGATCGAGCGCCTTACGAAATCGCAGCCGGGACTCTGCGTCATGTTGGCATCGACGGTCGCGGACGAGTATCTGCGCAGCGAAGTCCTGCGGCACCGGGGCTACGACATTCTTCCACGGTCCGCGGACCGTGAGCAGATGGTCCGCGCTTTGCAGTTCGCGTGGTTCTGGACAACCCGCTCGCGTATGTAACCCATGCAAAGAGGGCCTGTCTTAAACGTGAGTCGATGATTCTGCCGAATAAAAGTCGCGGATCTCAGGAGCACCCGTTGTTCATGAAACATTCCGGATCGAAACGCACTGGACTCCGCGCGCGTGCTTCCGCCGCGGGTGCTCTGCTGCTATGCGGTGTCATGACGGCCACGCTTTCCTCGTGCGCCCGGGACGTGGCCTCCGCGGATACCGCCGAGGCGTCGAGAGTGACTGTAGGGACCACGCGCGCAAAGTCGCAGCCAATGGCGCGGCATCTGACGGTCAGCTCCGAGTTGGTGCCCTTTCAGGAAATCGACGTTTACGCGAAAGAGGCCGGCTACGTAAAGCAGCTTCTGGTGGACTACGGCACCCGCGTCCGGCAGGGACAACTAATGGCCGTGCTGGAGATTCCGGAGCTGGAAGCGCAGCTGCAACAGGATCAGTCGGAGATTCGGGCGCAAACCGACCGAGTAAAACAAGCGGGCGACGAAGTGGGGCGTGTAAAGGCCCAAAGCACAGTGGCGCACCTGCAGTACGAGCGAATCGCCGGGGTGGCGAAAACTCAGGCAGGGTTGGTGGCGCAACAGGAGGTGGACGATTGGCAGGGCAAGGATCTCGCGGCGGAGTCGCAACTGGAGGCAGCGCGCGGAGCGCTGGCCAGCGCGCAGAGCGAGCTGGAAGCGGCCAAAGGGAAGCTGATTCACGATCAGGCTCTTTTCGATTACTCGAGGATCACGGCGCCTTTCGACGGAGTGGTTACGCAGCGCTATGCCAATCTGGGCGCACTGATGCAGGCAGGCACCACTTCCACGCAGGCTACCCCGCTGGTGCGCCTCTCCGAGGAGAGCCTCTATCGGCTGGTGATTCCAGTGCCCGAATCGTACGTCCGGTCTGTTCACATCGGGGATCCGGTTGAGGTAAGAGTGCCCGCCCTGAACCGAAGCTTCGAGGGAAAGGTGACCCGGTTTTCCGTGGACGTGACCGGAGAGACGCGGACTATGCACACCGAGGTGGACATACCGAATCCGCACGGCGAGCTGGTTCCGGGCGCTTATGCCGAAGCCGTGCTCACACTCAATCAGAACGGGAACGTTTTGGTGGTCCCTCTGCAAGCCGTAAACCGCAACGGGACTGATGTCGCTGTTTTCGTGGTGGACGCGAACGGGCGCGTCGAGAACCGCCGGATAACGGTAGGCGCCGAAACCGCGGAATATGCCGAGGTGACGAGTGGCCTTAACGCCGGCGAGCGGGTGATTATCAGCGACCGCAGCGGGCTGAAGCCCGGCGAATTGGTGAAGACGCAGCCAGTGGAGGCGCTGGCCTGGCATGAAACCGGCCGGTCGCAGCCGTAAAGCGAAAACACAATGGCACGATTCTCGATTCGAAATCCGTACTTCATCATCGTCGTTTGTCTGGTGATCGCGGTTCTTGGCGTCACCGCGTTGCTGGGCATGCCCGTCGACCTTTTCCCGAACATCAATATGCCGCAAGTGGTGGTCGCCACCTTCTATTCCGGAATGCCGCCAGAGGACATTGAGACCAACATCACCTCTCCGCTGGAGCGCTTTTTCACTCTCGCCAGCGGAGTGGAGCACAGCGAATCGCACTCACTGCTCGGGGTGAGCATCATCCGCGTGTTTTTTCAGCCTGGAACCAGCGCGGACGCCGACGTTACAGAGCTTTCCAATCTGGCCCTGGCGGACCTGAAGCGTCTGCCGCCGGGAACGCTGCCGCCGGTGGTGCTGAAATCCGATTCCTCCAGCCTCCCTGTCTGTCTGGTGGCGGTGCGTGGGCCGGGACTCACGGAAACGCAGTTACACGACTACGCGCAGTTCTCCATTCGCAATCAGATCGCCGTCGTGAAGGGCGCGGAAATTCCCTGGCCGTTTGGCGGCAAGTACCGGCAGATCATGGTGCGCGTGGATCCCTACAAGCTGGTATCGCGCGACCTGAGTCCGATGGATGTCGTCAACGCCGTCAACAATGCCAATATCATTCTGCCTGCTGGCGATGTGAAGATGGGTCCATTCGACTACTACGTCTACTCGAACAGCCTGGTCGACAACATGAAGCAGCTCGATGAGGTGCCGCTGAAGACCGTGGGCGACTCGTGGACCCGCGTCAGCGACGTAGGCGAGGCGGAAGACTCCAGCGCCACGCAGTACAACATCGTGCGCATTGCCGGCCAGAAATCGGTCTACATCCCCATCCTGAAACAGGGCGGCGACACCAACACTATCGAAGTGGTGAACGGCGTCCGTAAGCTGATCGGCCATCTGTACGACATCCCGAAGCAGATGTCGGCCGAGTTGCTGTTCGACCAATCCACATTCGTAAAGGAGGCCATCAGGACGGTGCTGCACGAGACTGTCCTGGGCCTGATCCTGACCAGCGTCATGATCCTCCTGTTTCTGGGGAACATGCGCGCCACCTCGGCGGTTTTATTAGCGATTCCGCTCTCCGTGTTGGCGACGTTTCTCATCCTCGGATTCACCAGCGCCACCATAAACACCATGATCCTCGGCGGGCTGGCTCTCGCGCTTTCGCGTATTATCGACAATTCAGTGATCTCGATCGAGAACATTTATCGTCATCTCGAGATGGGCGATACGCCCGCCATGGCAGCCGAACAGGGGGCGTCCGAAGTGACGCTGGCGGTACTGGCGGCAACGCTGGTCGCCGTGGTGGACTTCTTCCCGGTTACGCTTCTCTTTGGCGTGAGTAAGTTCCTGTTTTCGGCGCTGGCGCTGTCATTCTGCATTTCGCTCACCCTCTCCTTTATCGTTGCCGTTACCGTGATCCCTCTGTTCTGCGCGCGTTTTCTGAAGACCGTCCCACATGCCCATGAAGGGCCAGCGAGTGGCTCCTGGGGGACGCGGTTCAATGCGGCGTTCAACCGCGGCTTCAGCAAGATTCTGGATTTCTACGAAGGCTGCGTTCGGCGCGCGCTCATTCGTCCAGGGCTCACCACCGCCATACTGATGGGACTCTTCGTACTCAGCCTGGGACTGTATCCGCTGCTTGGCGTGGCTTTCTTCCCGAGGACGGACGCCGGCCAGTTCACCATCAACCTCAAGGCGCCCACTGGAACGCGCATTGAAGTAACCAATGAGTATGTCGCCAAAGTCGAAGATTTGATCAAACGCACGGTCGCGCCGGAGGATTTCCGCATGACCGTGTCGAACATCGGCGTGGTGAACGACTTCTCGTCCCTATATACGACGAACTCGGGCTCCTACATGGCCACTATCCAGACCCAGCTTGCCGACGATCACCACATATCGAGCAGTGAGTATATGGACCGGGTGCAGCGCAGCATCGCACGGCAGTTCCCGGAGCTGCGCACGTTCGTGCAAAGCGGGTCCATGGTGGACGCCGTCCTGAATAGCGGCATGCCGGCGCCTATCGACGTTCAGGTAGTGAGTCCCAGTCTCCACCAGAACTACGATCTCGCCGAGGAGTATGCGCGGCGGATATCCGGACTGTCTGGAGTCGGCCAGGTCTATATTCCCCAGGACCTGAACTATCCCGGCATCCGGATGAACGTCAACCGCGTTCATGCCGCGGAGCTTGGCCTCAGTCAGAAGGAGATCGTCGACAACGTTATTACCGCGCTGAATTCCAACGTGATGATCGCCCCCAACTACTGGCTCGATCGGCAGAATGGCAACAACTATTTCATGACGGTGCAGTACTATGAGCACGGCACGTCCTCCATTCACGATTCGCTGGACCTGACGAATATACCCGTACGCGCGCCAAATCTGAAAACACCAACCACGCTGGACAACGTAGTGAGCCTGGAGAAAGTCCTGTCTCCAACGGCCGTGGATCACTACATGATCCAGCGCGCGACAGACGTGTATGTTACTCCCAAGTCCGAAGACCTCGGGCGGGTGGCCGCTCAGATCGAGAAGATTCTGCCCGAAGTTCCACACCCCGCGAACGTGCGTGTGAGTCTGCGTGGAATGGTGCTGGGGATGCAGCAATCTTTTCACAGTTTCGGGATTGGCCTGATCCTGTCGTTCGTGCTGCTCTACCTAATTCTGATCGCCCAGTTCCGGTCCTTTGTCGATCCCCTGCTGATCCTGCTGGCGATTCCAATGGCCATCATCGGCGTCCTGGTAACGCTTCTGGTTACGGACACGACACTGAACGTCATGTCTCTCATGGGCGTACTAATGCTTGTGGGAATCGCCGCCTCGAACAGCATTCTCATCGTCGATTTTGCGCACCGTCTGGAGGAGCAGGGACTTGCGGTGAGTGACGCGATCGTCACATCGTGCCGCGTTCGCCTGCGTCCGATTCTGATGACCTCGCTCGCCACCATCATCGGAATGATTCCCATGGCTCTCAAAATGGGTACCGGCTCGGAACAATACGCTCCCATGGCACGGGCGATTATCGGCGGCCTGACATCGTCGGTGCTGCTGACCATCTTTATCGTTCCCGCGGCCTACCTGCTGATCTATCGCAACCGGGAGACAAGGCCGCGCAATGCATAAGACGCTACTGACGATCATCGTGGCCACCCTCCTCCACGCACAGACGACTCCGCCCGCTCCCGCTCCCGGAACTCCCTTAGGAGCAATGCCGCTGACGTTGGCCGAGGCGGAAGCGACTGCGGTCCGCAATCATCCGCAGCTGGCTGCCGCCGTGAACACCGCTGCGGCCGTCGCACAACAGATTACCGAAGCGCGATCCGCTTATTATCCGACAGTGACCGGCAATGTCACGGCAACCCAAGGCTACGATCTGGGCCGGCTCGGAGCAGGCTTCCTTACCGCGTCGACCTTGTTCAACCGGTTTGGCGCGGGCCTCCAGGTGAATCAGTTGGTCGCCGACTTCGGCCGGACCATGAATCTCGTGGCCAACTCCCGCTTGCGGGCCGAGGCCGCCAACCAGACGACTCTGGCCACCCGTTACGACATCATCATGGCTGTCGATCGCGCGTATTTTGAGGTCCTCCAGGACGAGGCGTTTGTCAAAGTGGCCGAGGACACGGTCAAAGCGCGCCAGACGCTGGCGGATCAGGTGAATCAGCTCTTCAAAGCGCAGCTTAAATCGGGAGTGGATCTGAGTTTTGCCCAGGTGAATGTATCGCAGGCTCAGTTGCTTCTGATTCGCGCTCAGGACAGCGTGAGGGAGGCCAATGCGGATCTCGCCAGAGCCATGGGTGTAGACCACCCGGCCGCTGCATATTCGCTTTTCCAACCTCCCGCCAGCCCGGCTCCCGAACCGGACGCGCAACCGCTGATCGCGCAGGCCATCCAGAATCGGCCGGAACTTTCCGCTCTCCGGCTGCAGTATGAAGCCGCGCGGAGGTTCGAGAGCGCCGAAAAGGATCTTTCCCGGCCCAACGTCACCGGCGTGGCCGTCGGAGGAGCGCTTCCATATATTGATCAGGCACATCTTCCCCCGGAATACGAAGCTGCCGGCGTGAACCTGGAAATCCCGATTTTCAACGGCCATTTGTTCGCCGCCCGGCGTGAGGCCGCCCATCAGGAAGCGCTGGCAGCAAATCAGCGCTTCAGAGACGAGCAGCAGCAGGTGGAGCACGACGTGCAAAATGCCTTCATTTCGGCGTCAACGGCCTATCAGCGCATCCCCGTTACCGAGGAGATGATCAAACAGGCTCAGCTTGCGCTCAACCTCGCTCAGGGACGGTATAACCTCGGCCTCGCCTCCATTGTCGAAATCACCCAGGCGCAATTGAACCTTACACAGGCCCAAATCGAGAACGTAACCGCGACCTACGATTATCAGACCGCCTATGCGGCCCTGCAGTTCACGATTGGAACCCTGCGGTAAACCCGTAGGCAGACACGTGCCTGCGCTCGACGGAAACATCATCCGGCACTTCGCCGCAGGTGATCTTCGCCAACGCGACATCGCCTATTTCGCCGCATGCCTTCCGGCCGAGCAGCTGGTCCCGAAGCAGCACTGCGCCCTGCCGCCTGGGCGGCCCGGAGGTTCTGAATCTGATGTCCGTCGGCCCAGAGCGAGACGTACCAGATCTTCCCGCGCTGAAAATGGTCCCGAACGCCATAGGAACTTCTGGCATGGCAAACCGTTGCAAGACCGTTGCGCTCCTCAAAAGCGAAGAGGCCATCCGTCTCCCGATGGCCTCTATCTCCACGAAATGCAGGCTTCTCGGAAAGTGCCCGGCAGGGCGCCTTTGCCTCAAAGCACGTCGCTCTCGCCATTGACGAAGAAGGGCAGCATCCCGTTGTAGTCCAGGATCTTCACGGTTGCCTCCGTGGGAGCGTTGCCCTGCACAATCGCGAGGAACGCCTGCTCCGACTGCGCCACCATTGCGCGCGCGATGTCGTTCCTGTGGATCGAGTGGTATTTGGACGGCATGGCCCAGTGCAGTAGTGGCATGACGTAGCCAAGGACGCCCGGCGTGTTGGAGTTGCCGAGAATGACGGCGGGGCGGTACACCCCGAGGAAGTCAAACTTGACGGACTCAACAGCCTTCTCCTTCTGGCCGATGATCTTCGCGTACCTCATCCCGGCCTCGGGGTCCGCGCCCGCTGCTGACATGAGTCCGCATACACGAGCGCCTCCAGCCCTGGCGGCGCGGCAAAAGGCCTGCGGGTAGGCAATTTCGATCTTGCGCACCTCCTCTTCGGGCATTTTCGCGCTGCCCTTGCCGACACCGAATGCGGCGAGCGCGATGTCGACTCGCTGGGCGTGCCGCGCAACCTCTTCCTCAAGCCGGTCCATGTTGACAACTACCTCGAAGACCTTTGGGTCGGCGAAGGCGTCCGTCTTGCGGCGTGTCACCACCACCACCTTCTTGCAGAGCGGGTTCCTGATCAGAAGCTGCACGATGCGTCCGCCAACATTTCCCGTCGCGCCCAGCACGATCGCGGTGTACTGTGCCTTCGCCTCTGCGGCTGTCATCGTGTCATCAAGTTTCTTTTCGTCTGGCATAGCGCTCCAAGTCTATCTGTCGGCGCGCCAGGGCTCGTTCAAAGCCGCGCGGCTGCAAACCCGCTCGCCATGAGCGCCCAAATGATCGCCAGTCCAACCGCAATCTCACGATTCAGCATTTTTCTTCACCTCCTGGGTATTTCGGCGTTCAGGCTATTCGCGCTTCCGAAACGACATTCCCCAACGGCGAAATGCCTACCATCGATCATCTTATTGCGTCGGGCCAACCAGAGCGGCAGGTAGATATCAAAGTTGTCAGTGCGCTATTGCGCGTGGCGACCCGCCAGATTAGCCAGCGGGCAATCCTTATTGGTTCACCGCGAAGACCGGGACTCGTGGCGACACTCAGAAGCACCAGCCGCCGCGCTCGGCCGAAGCTCTGTCAGAATAGCGGCGCAACCGCTAATGGGATGGTCCGCCGCGGAATCGTGGTGGCGGGGCGGAAGGAGCAATGCTCGGAGACTCACCACCGGGAATCTGTATCTGATTCCCATCTCTGCCGCCCTTTGGTGTTGGCCCGATAGCACAACGGTGCTCGGCGGCAAGGGTTCGCGAAGCCGCGCCAAACCCCGGGCGTGCCCTTGCCTCCTCCGCGCCGTTCTGCCGATCTGCGAATTGCGACGGGCGGCTCCGCCGGGAATCAGATACAAACACCGTCTGGCGCTGTGGAAGATTAAGAGCAGAGGAGAACTTCCGTGGAAATACACGCGATAGGAATCGATTTGGGCAAGTGGATGCAAAGGGCAGCGTGGTGGCGCGCAAACGCTGTTCGCGCACTCAACTACTGACCTATACAGCGAACGTTCGGGCCCGGGTGATCGGGATGGAAGCATGCAGTGGATCGCATTTCCTCGGGCGCGCTCTGCGAGAGCAGGGTCACGAGGTGCGGCTCATGCCTGCGCAGTACGTCAAGCCTTACGTGAAAACAAACAAGAGCGACTACATCGACGCGGAAGCGATCACCGAGGCGGTCCAGCGGCCCACCATGCGTTTTGTGCCAATCAAGACCGAGGAACAACTGGATCTCCAGGCGGTTCACCGCGTGCGCGAGCGGTGGGTGATGCGCAGAACGGCCGTCGTGAATCAGATCCGAGGCCTGCTGCTGGAGCGTGGCCTAACCCTGCCCAAAGGAAGAAACCATCTCGACGAAGCCCTTCCCGAGATCCTGGCCGATTCCACTTCGAAACTATCCGACTCGTTCCGCGTGCTGCTGGCTCAACTCAAGCTCGAACTCGACCAGCTCACAACGCGAGTCGAGGAGATGGATGCCGTCATTCAGCAAACCGCGCGGGAAGATGACGCCTGCCGGCGACTGACAACTATTCCGGGAGTTGGGCCGGTGACCGCGACTGCTTTGGTCGCTGCGATCGGCACCGGTACAGCATTTCGGAAAGGGCGTGACCTGGCAGCCTGGGTAGGGATAGTTCCCCGAGAGTATTCCAGCGGCGGCAAGCAGAAGTTGCTCGGCATCAGCAAACGAGGAAACAGCTATTTGCGCAGACTTTTCGTGCAGGGAGCACGAAGCGTGTTGCAGCATCGAGACAAACAGCCAGCCGCTGTCCGCAACTGGTTGGCGCAGCTCAGCGCGCGCGCCCATCAGAACGTGGTGATAGTGGCACTGGCGAATAAGTTACTTCGAACGGCGTGGGCGGTTCTCTGCAAGAACGAAACGTATCGGATTCCAGTCCTGGTCACAGCCGCCTGAACCGTGATCGGAGTGGGAATGATTTCCTGCCAGGTCTGCTGGCGGATTACGGAGATGGCACAACGGTCGAACCGGCGCTTTCCAAACCTGATATCGGTAGCGGCCCCATCGAGGCCAAACAGCTAATAAGGAAGAGAGCGGGCGGAATCCATCATGGCCAGGAGTTGCAAACTCCGCTAAAGGCCGAATACATTGGCGCAGACCAAACTGTCATCGTCAGAATTCGCTTGCAAACAAGCAGCGGACCATACATACCGATAATGGTTCTTATCGTTCTGAGAAAAGTGTGGTCCGTGCTGAGAGAAGTCCCGGCAAAGCGCGGGGGTGAGAATCAGAGTAACCTCTGTTCATGCGCAAACTCATTTTTCTGTTCGCGCTCGCGCTACCGTTCAGCGCTGCCGGCCAGCAGCCCGACGGAGCGCCGCTGCGCGCGCGCGTCGAAGATGGCGCTGCCTTCCGATGGCTGAATAAGCCGGTGCTGGACGCCCGCATTCTCGATGACATGGAAAGCCTGGCGGCGTGGTCGTTCAACGGTGACGGCGAGATGACGTTATCCACGTCCCCGCGAAAGAGCGGCGATCACTCGCTGCGCCTCAATTCCACGACGGGAGTAGCAACTGTTGGTGGAGATGCTGAGTGGGCCGATCTGGTCGCCACCCGCAAGTTCCCCGGCGAGGATTGGAGCGGCTTCAATCGGATCTCGCTCTGGGTATACCCGGACATTGAAGGTGCGCCGGCCATCTCGTGCTCCCTGGTGCTCCATAACGACGGCGCGCACAAACTGCCTGACCGCTACAACGAAGGACGCGACGAATCCATTTCTCTGGTGAACCACCAGTGGAATCAGGTGGTGTGGGAGATTGCCCCGCTCGATCGTGAGAAAGTAACGGCGCTGGACTTCACGTACAGCCTTCCGAAGAAGCTGCCCGACCCTGGTGACCGCACCACACTCTACATCGACCACCTGGAACTTCAGCGCGTGGATGCCGACTACGTGGAAGGCTGGGCCGTCGCTCCAGGGAAGATCGCCTTCAGCGCTAGCGGGTACTCAACTGGAGCGTCCAAGACGGCCATTGCCAGCGACCTACCGGCCGGTCAGTTCAGCCTGGTTCGGCAGGACACCGGCGCTGTGGCTCTGACGAAGACCATCGAATCGGTGACGACGCCGCTGGGCACGTACCAACTCCTCGATTTTTCCGAAGTCCGCGCCCCCGGCACCTATGTGCTGCGGACCGCGCGCGGGCTGACGCGGCCGTTTACCATCGGTGACGACGTCTGGCGCGAAAGTATCCGCAAAGCCATCAACTTTATATACAGTGAGCGCTGCGGCACGGTGATCCCCGGCCTTCATGGCATCTGCCATCAGGATTGCTACACGACGCATGGAGACAGGCGCATCGTTATTAACGGCGGCTACCACGATGCCGGAGATCTGACGGCAACCGGCCACACGCCGGGCATGGTGTACTCGATGCTGTCGCTGGCCGAGCGCTTGCGTGAACAGGAGCAGGACCCGGAGCTTGAGAAACGGCTGATCGAGGAAGCGAAATGGGGCCTGAACTGGGTGCTGAAGACGCGCTTTGGCGACGGTTACCGCAGCACCGGCCAACTCATCAGTTACTGGACCAACGGCGTCATGGGCGACTCCGACGACCGCCATGGCGAGGCGGTCAACGATCCGGAGTGGAACTTCCGAGTGGCCAGCGTGGAGGCGCTCGCGAATCGCGTGTTGCGAGCCTCGGATCCCGAGTTGGCGAATCGCAGCCTCGCCACGGCGAAAGAGGACTGGCAGTTTGCGGTGCAGGGGTTGGCCGCCGCGGCTCCAATTGCTCCAGTCTATGGCCAGAAGGACGAACTGGAGCGGAACTCGATTGGCGCACTGGCGGCGGTGGATTTGTTCGAGGCGACTGGCGACCGGCAGTATGCCGATGAGGCCTTCCGCCTGGCGGCACTGATTCTGGCATCGCAGGAGCGAAGTCTGCAGTCGTGGAGCATCCCCTTCACCGGTTATTTCTACACCAACGATCGGCGCGAAGCCCTGTTCCAACGGTTCCACATCGGAGAAGAGCAGGCGCCCATCGTCGCACTCGCGCGGCTTTGCGACGTTTTTCCCAATCACGCGGACTGGATGAAGTGGTATTCCGCAGTGGTCCTGCATTCGAAATACTATCTGGAGCGCGCGTCCGAGGTAAATCAGCCTTACGGCGTGCTTCCAGCGGCGATCTATCGCGAAAGCGACAGCAAGGCGGCCGACGGCAAGCAGGGATGGACGCCCCTCCGCGCGGCTGACAGCGACGCGTATCTGGCCGAAGTTCGGCAAGGCATTCCTCTGAGCGGCGAATATTACCTTCGCCGGTTCCCGGTGTGGTTCGATTTCCGCGGTAATTTCAGCGTGCTGCTCTCACAGGCCAAGGCGCTCTCCGCTGCCGCGACGCTGCGTGGCGACATTGCTGGTATCGAACTGGCCGAAGAGCAGGCGCAGTGGGTGGTCGGGCGCAATCCGTTTGCGGCAAGCATTATGTATGGCGAAGGTTACGACTGGACGCCGCTCTACAGTGTGCGGTCAGGGCAGATTGTGGGAGCTCTACCGGTGGGCATCGAGACGAAAGGCTTTCATGACGTGCCCTACTGGCCGAATCAGATCTGTTGGACATATAAGGAGGTCTGGACAAATCCCGTGGGCCGCTGGATCTGGCTGATGCAGGATCTTGTTGGTCCGGCGGTGGTGACAGGCACCGGCTCGAATGAACCCGTTGAGTTTCGCGAAGAGCGCAGCGGCGCGGTGACCCGGGCGATTCCTGCTGGCGGTTCGTTCCGAGTCTCGCTCGCTGCAGGCCATTATGTGGTTCAACAGGGGGAGGCCGAGGCGGAGGTGACAGCACTGCCCGGCGGCATCTACCACGTGGATCTGAGGCCCGGCGAATGGCTGCGTTTCAAATCGTCGGCCAGTGCGACGAGTTCTGGCGATGTCTCGATTCACGTGATGGTCCACGGTGCGGGCCGTCATGCGTTCACAATACGCACCTCGAACCTGTCCATCGCCGACGCGACGCAGCAGGTGGAGATCCCGCGAGGTAACACGGCCGCCCTCGTCTGGCCTGCTCACATCGAAGACGGAAAAACGCCCTGGGTCGCCGTGGTCGTGCCAAACGACCGGTTGGAGATGAGACAGGAACTGACCGGCATCGCGTCTAAGCAAAAATGACGAGCCGCAGATGAAGCGTTTCTTGTGACCCTGCTTGATCGAGCGGACGGCACGGATACGACTTGCCTGGCCCAACAGCATTACCGATAACCCGAGATATCAGGCGCCTGAACTGCGGCCGGAACTTTGGCCGAAAGGTCAGCGCCCGCTCCTGCCTTTGGGCGAGGTCGGCGACGTCTGTGAAGGGCCGAGTCGGGACGGACTCTGTGTCATCGGCTCAATGATTCTGAAATTGCCGCTACAGTGCAGCATGCTCATCAGGTACAGCATCCCGTCGTAGTAACGCTGCTCTCCTGACGGAATTGGTAAGTTCCACAGTTCTTCTACAAAGGCTCTGGAGACAGGTCCGGTTGTGGCCAGACTGCCAACGGCGGTCGTCGCTACCATGCCGGCGGAGTGCCGCGTCGAGAGAGGCTTTCCGTCCAGCGTGTAGCGGTCCGCGAAAGTACCGATTCCCTGGCTATTGAGGAATTTCTGAAGGCGGTCGCTCAGAATGGTTTCCCGCGGGTCCTTGCGCCACCAGGCGTAGTCTACCGCCCAGTTGCTGACGCTTCGCCATGAGTCGTAACCGAAGGACGTCGAGGCACCGTCCCGATGCACAACCTGAGTTTCATCGAAGTACACCATGTCGGGTGTCAGACCTATTTCCGGGCCCGCCACTTTCATGAAAAGATCGCGGCTGACATCGGCCGCTCTCGCCCAAAAGGCGCGATCCTCTTCCGGTCCCCAACGAGCCCACAACTCGTAGAAAGCCGGTAGATGATACGACGGATCGGTGAATCCAAGGTCGACGTCCGGTACGAAGCGGATCATAGAGTGCTCTTCGTCAACCATGGGACCGATCGAAATGCTTCGCGCTTGCCAGGGAGCGTGACCGCCATTTGCAGCCACAGCTTTGTCACGAGCCTTGTTGTTCGGACTGGGCCACGGGTGGTCCGGGGGTATGAACGGGGGATCATCCGGATGGATTCGGAATGGACCAGTTCCGGTCAAAACGGGGTGGTGCCGCATTTTGCGCAGAAGATTGTCAGCTTCGGCCTGATAGTCGTAGATGCCCGTTCCATTGCCCCAGCGATGGGCTGCAAAATAGAGCGCCATGACGAAGTACTGTTCTCCATCGGGTGCCGCCCCGGTCGCTCGCGGTGACCCGTCGGTGTTCATTGACCAGGCGAAATACCCGACCGAGGGGTTCTTCGGATCGGTGATGAGCATGTAGGTCTTTGCCCAGTTCCAGAGGGCATCGAACTCGCGCTTCTTGTCCATCTGTACGGCGATCATCATGCCGTAGCTCATGCCCTCCGTGCGGGCATCGTTGTTCGCCCAGTCGGTGATGTAGGCCAGCGGACCGTTCTCATTGGCGCCGGTTTCGAAGTACAACCTTTCCTCCTGCCCGTCGCCGTGAAAGAGTTGCCGAAAGGCTTTTTCGATACGGGCGCGGGTTTCCGCAGGCGAGTATCCATGTTCTGCGAAGAGATCGCGATATTCGCGCGTCTTCCAGGCGCCGCTACCCTCACCCGGCATGCGGCGAATCTCCCCCTGCGGCGCGTTGACGTGAGGCGCCAGGGGCGAGAATGGCGAAGGCGCCTTGGCAGGCGCGGTTTGGACCTGTGCGACCGTGCTCCAGATGAACGTCAGCGAGAAACCAACGACAAGGAGACTAGAAACAGATCGAGACATGGCAAACATAAGCGCACCCTTTCAGGAGAAGTAATGAGCCGCGAAACCGTAATGCCTCTCTCAGCTTTTCCACTATATGATGAGCACGCCTTCGTCGAGAAAGCGCCGCTCGACAGCGAGGAAGCAGTACTCCAACAAGCAGTACTCCCAACTGAACTCGAGGCGGGAATAGCTTCCGATATTGCCCCTTATCGTTCCGTTGCTGCTTGAGTCGCTTGCGTTTAATCAGTTGAAGCTCCGCATCACGGAGCAAAATAGCCGAAGATATCGAGCACCAGGTGAGTGGGATTGGTAACATAAGCGCTGATGGAGCCGTTGCTGGTCGGAACCACCGCCATGTTGCCAGTTATGGTGCCGTCGGTGTCGTTCAGATTGGCTACCACCGGCTGTGTGGTCCCCTGCGGCCACAGGGTCAGATATCCCACTTTGCCCGGCGGCACCAACGTTGCATTGAAGATATAGGACTGCGCGGTGCCCGGAACCCCGCAACTGCTTCCCTCCACGTTCACATTCAGCGTCCCGCTGAACGGCTGGCTGCCCGGCGGCTGGCGTGTGTCCAGCACCCGGCAGGGTGTCAGTGTGTAGAGCGATAATCCACCGGTTCCCGGCGGCGCGAAGTAGCCGTTGATGTCGATCACCAGATCCGTATTGTCGGTTGTGTAGACGTCGATCTGGCCGCCGCTTCCCGCCGGCACGATGGCCGCATTGGAGAGGATGGTCCCGGTAGGATCGTTCAGCGTGGCCACCACCGGCTGCGTCTGGCCGTCAGGCCACGCGGTCAGATATCCGACCGGGCCGCCACGCGGCACCACCGCCAGATTCATCGAATAGGCCTGCGCCGAGGAAGAGATGTTGCAGCTTGTGGCATTCAGGATGGGGAAGGCGCGCGTGCCTTTTGCTGTGAGATACGGACCTCCCAGCGGACCGTTGGTCCTGCGTGTATCGGCTACGCGGCAGGGCGTTACTGGATAGAAGGCCAGTGCGGATGGAGTAGTCGCAGGCACGAAGTAGCCGTTGATATCGAGCACCAGATCAGTGGTATTGGTCGCGTACACGCTGATCGCGCCGTTAGTCCCGGCGGGAATGATCGCGCCGACCGATTTAATGCG
>Ga0265325_10000934_pt1 | contig 21109 bp, 22 predicted proteins | sample 41420metaG_FD_202090 | JGI IMG/M metagenome (GOLD analysis project Ga0265325, IMG submission 202090) | Rhizosphere microbial communities from Carex aquatilis grown in University of Washington, Seatle, WA, United States - 4-14-20 metaG | ecosystem: Host-associated > Plants > Roots > Rhizosphere... | reverse complement strand
GAGCTCGTCGACCACAAGACCTATGTCATCGCCAGCGACGGCGATCTGATGGAAGGCATCAGCCACGAGGCGATCTCGCTCGCCGGGCATCTGAAACTTTCGAACCTCATCGTGCTGTGGGACGACAACAAGATCTCTATCGACGGTGCGATCTCGCTCTCCGATTCGACCGATGTGAAGAAGCGCTTCGAGGCAGCCGGCTGGGTGACCGACGAATGCGACGGCCACAACGCCGTCGACGTGCATCGCGCGCTCAGCGCCGCGCAGAAGGCAGACCGTCCGGTTCTGATCGCGACAAAAACGGTGATCGGCTTCGGATTTCCCACGCGCGCCGGCACCCAGAAGGCGCACAGCGATGCGCCGGGCGCAGAAGAAATCGCGGGCGCAAAGAAGGCGCTCGATCTTCCCGCCGCCGCTTTCGCGCTCAACGACGGCGTGCTCGAGGAATGGCGCGCGCTCGGCAAGCGCGGCAAGCCTGCATTCGATGCGTGGACCGCGCGCAAGAGTGCGTCGGCGCACGCGCAGGCGTTTGACGCCGCGATCAAGGGCGAGACGCCGAAGGCGCTGACAGCCGCGATTGACGAGCTGAAGGAAAAGCTGAGCGCGGAGAAACCGAATGCCGGCACGCGCCGCACGTCGGAGCGCGTGCTCGAAATCGTCAACGGCGTCCTGACGATGACGGTCGGCGGCTCGGCCGATCTCACGCCGTCGAACAACACCAAGACCAGGAACATCGACGACATCAAGCCGGGCGACTTCAAGGGCCGCTATGTCCGCTACGGCATCCGCGAGCACGGCATGGCGGCGGCAATGAACGGCATGGCGCTGCATGGCGGGATCATCCCCTATGGCGGCACCTTCCTCGTCTTTTCCGACTATATGCGCCCATCGATCAGGCTTGCCGCCTTGATGGGCATCCGCGTCGTGTTCGTGATGACGCATGACTCCATCGGCGTCGGCGAAGACGGCCCGACGCATCAGCCGGTCGAACATCTCGCCGCGCTGCGCGCCATTCCCAATCTCACCGTCATCCGCCCGGCAGACGCGGTGGAGACGGCGGAGGCTTGGGAGATTGCACTCAATCGCACAAGCGGACCGAGCCTTCTGGTTTTCTCGCGCCAGGACGTGCCGACGCTGCGAACGGAACACAAGGCGGACAATCTCGTTAACAAGGGTGCCTATGAGATCGCAGGCGCCGAGAATCCGAAAGTAACCTTTCTGGCCACCGGATCCGAAGTCGATCTCGCCATGAAGGCGCGCGACCTTCTAAAGGCCGACGGCATAGCCGCGCGCGTGGTTTCCATGCCGTGCTGGAGCCTGTTTGAACAACAGAGCGAAACATATCGTGACGCCGTTCTCGGCCGCGATACCGTTAAAATCGCCATCGAAGCTGCGGTTCGCGACGGCTGGGATCGGTACATCGCGCCGCATGGCCGTTTTGTCGGAATGCATGGCTTCGGTGCCAGCGGACCGTATAAAAACGTCTACAAGCATTTTGGCATTACGCCGGAAGCGGCAGCGGACGCTGCAAAATCGGCGTTGAAGGAAAAACACTAGTTGGGTGCCCGGGTCGCACGTCGCATGGCTCGTTGCCCGGCCATGACAAGGAGATAGAAAATGGCAATCCGCGTTGCGATCAACGGCTTTGGCCGCATCGGACGTCTTGTTCTGCGCGCCATCGTGGAGAGCGGGCGCCGCGACATCGAAGTGGTGGCGCTGAACGACCTCGGCCCGGTGGAAACCAACGCGCACCTGCTGCGCTATGACTCGGTGCATGGCCGCTTCCCGGCCAACGTGGCCGTCGACGGCGACTACATCATCGCCGCCGGTCACAAGATCAAGGTCAGCGCCGTGCGCGACCCGGGCGAACTGGCGCACAAGGAACTGGATGTCGACATCGCGCTGGAATGCACGGGTCTCTTCACGTCGAAGGAAAAAGCCTCGGCGCATCTGAAGGCGGGCGCCAAGCGCGTGCTGGTTTCCGCGCCGGCGGATGGCGCGGACCTCACGGTCGTCTTCGGCGTCAACCACGACAAGCTGACCAAGGATCACCTGATCGTCTCGAACGCATCGTGCACGACGAACTGCCTCGTGCCGGTCGCAAAGGTTCTCCACGACGCCGTCGGCATCGAGAAGGGCATGATGACGACGATCCATTCCTACACCGGAGATCAGCCGACGCTCGACACGATGCACAAGGATCTCTATCGCGCCCGCGCCGCGGCGCTGTCGATGATCCCGACCTCGACCGGCGCCGCCAAGGCCGTCGGCCTTGTCCTCCCGGAACTGAAGGGCAAGCTGGACGGCGTTTCGGTCCGCGTGCCGACGCCGAACGTGTCGCTCGTCGATCTCAAATTCGTCGCCAGGCGTGCGACGACCGTGGAGGAAGTCAACAACGCGATGAAGGCGGCGTCCGCCGGAGCGCTCAAGGGCATTCTCGACATTGTCGATGCGCCGCTCGTCTCCAGCGACTTCAACCACAATCCGGCTTCGTCTTCCTTCGCGCTCGACCAGACCAAGGTCATGGACGGAAACTTCGTCAGCGTCATGAGCTGGTACGACAATGAGTGGGGCTTCTCCAACCGCATGGCCGATACCGCGGTCGCGATGGGCAAGCTGATCTGATGCCAGCGTTCCGCACGCTCGATGACCTTCAGGTGAAGGGCAAGCGCGTGCTGGTGCGCGCGGATCTGAACGTGCCGATGAAGGACGGCGCCGTCACCGACACCGTCCGCATCGAGCGACAGGCGCCGACCATCCGCGAGCTCTCCGACAAGGGCGCGCGCGTCATCGTGCTCAGCCATTTCGACCGGCCCAAGGGCAAGGTCGTGCCGTCCATGTCGCTCAAGCCTGTTGCGCCGGCCCTGTGCAGGGCGCTCGGCCGGCCCGTCGCGTTTGCCGACGACTGCATCGGCGACGTCGCGAAAGCAGCCATTGCGAAACTGCAGGACGGCGACGTTCTTCTGCTCGAGAACACGCGCTTTCACGCCGGCGAGGAAAAGAACGATCCGGCCTTCGCCAAGGAAATCGCCGCGCTCAGCGACATCTTCGTCAACGATGCGTTCTCCGCGGCGCATCGCGCGCATGCGACGACCGAAGGCGTTGCGCATTTGCTGCCTTCGGCTGCCGGCCGATCGCTGGAACTCGAGCTTACCCATCTCAACAAGGCGCTCGGCGATCCGGAACGGCCGGTGATGGCCGTGATCGGCGGCGCCAAGGTCTCGACCAAGATCGCCCTGCTGGAAAATCTCGTGAAGCGCGTCGAAACGCTCGTCATCGGCGGCGCCATGGCGAACACGTTCCTCGCCGCCGAAGGCATCGATGTCGGCAAGTCGCTCTACGAAGCCGATCATCTGGATACTGCGCGCCGCGTGATACACCTGTCGACCGAGAGCGGCTGCGCGATCTTCCTGCCGAGCGATGTCGTCGTCGCCAGGGAGTTCAAGGCGAACGCAGCGAACCGCACCTGCGATGTGCGCGCCGTCGCCAGGGACGAAATGATCCTCGATGTCGGCCCGGCCACGATCGACGCGTTCGGCAATCGCCTGCGCAACACGCGCACGCTGGTGTGGAACGGGCCCTTCGGCGCATTCGAGACGCCGCCCTTCGACAGGGGCACCAATGCCGCCGCCGAACTTGTCGCCGCAGCGACCAACGCGGGCCAACTGCTGTCGGTGGCTGGCGGCGGTGATACGGTGGCGGCGCTCAACCACGCCGGTGTCGCGGACGCATTCTCATACGTCTCGACCGCCGGCGGCGCGTTTCTGGAATGGCTTGAAGGACAAGAATTGCCGGGCGTCGCCGCCCTGGCGGTCAAGGGAGGGTAAGATGAATCTCGTGGAACTCAATTCCATCGCCAACAAGATGGTGGCCAAGGGCCGCGGCATTCTCGCCGCCGACGAGAGCACCGGCACGATCCAGAAGCGCTTCGACAAGATCGGCGTCGAGAACACCCACGACAACCGCCGCGACTATCGCGAGCTGATGTTCCGCGCGGCCGAGGGCATGAAGTACATCTCCGGCGTCATCCTGTTCGACGAGACGATCCGCCAGAAGGCGAAGGACGGAACGCCGCTCGTCAGGCTGATCGAAGCGGCCGGCGCGGTTCCCGGCATCAAGGTCGACGCCGGCGCAAAGCCGCTGGCCAACGATCCGGGCCAGACCATCACCGAAGGCCTTGACGGCCTGCGCGAGCGGCTTGTCGAGTATCACAAGCTCGGCGCGCGCTTCGCCAAGTGGCGCGCGACCTACGATCCGACCAAGCCGTCCTGGAACGCGATCAACGCCAATGCCCATGCGCTCGCGCGCTACGCGGCGCTGTGCCAGGAAAACGGCATCGTCCCCATCGTCGAGCCGGAAGTGCTGATGGACTATGACAACGACATCGACGCCTGCGCCGCCGTGACCGAATGGGTGCTGAAGGAAGTGTTCCAGGAGCTTTACTACGCGCAGGTGAAGCTGGAAGGCATCGTGCTGAAGCCCAACATGATCGTCAGCGGCATGAAGTGCGCCAAGCAGGCCGGCGTCGAGGAAGTGGCCGACAAGACCGTGATGGTCCTCAAGCGCTGCGTGCCGTCGGCCGTGCCAGGCATCGCCTTCCTGTCGGGCGGACAGTCGGACGAGATGGCGACCGCGCATCTGTCCGCCATGAACGCGCGCAACACGCTGCCCTGGGCGCTGACATTCTCCTACGGCCGCGCGCTGCAGGCGGCGCCGCAAAAGGCCTGGAGCGGCAAGGCGGAGAACGTCGCCGCCGCGCAGCGCGCTTTCGCGCACCGCGCGCGCATGAACTCGCTCGCCGCGACCGGCTTGTGGACCCCGACGGAAGAAAAGAAGGCGGCGTGAGCGATCGCTGCCGCCTTTATCTGATCACCCCTCCGAAACTTGATCCCGTTAGTTTCGCCGAGACGCTCGGGCGCGCGCTCGATGCCGGCGACGTCGCCTCGCTGCAACTGCGCCTGAAAGACGTGAGCGACGACGAGATCCGCCGCGCCACCGAGATCCTGATGCCGGTCGCCCAGCGCGCCGACGTCGCCTTCATTCTCAACGACCGGCCCGACCTTGCCTACGAACTGCGTTGCGACGGCGTGCATGTCGGGCAGGACGACATGAGCTATGCCGAGGCGCGCGCGGCGGTCGGCCGCGACAGCATCGTCGGCGTGACGTGCCACAACTCGCGTCATCTCGCGATCGAGGCCGCGGAAGCCGGCGCGGACTATGTCGCCTTCGGCGCCTTCTTTGCGACGACGACAAAGAATCCGAAAGAAATGGCCGAGATCGAGACGCTGCAATGGTGGGCCGAGATGATGGTCGTGCCCTGCGTCGCCATCGGCGGCATCACGGTCGAGAACTGCGAGCCGCTGATCGCCGCGGGCGCCGACTTCCTCGCGGTCGCCTCCGGCGTGTGGGACCACAAGGACGGACCTGCCGCCGCCGTGAAGGCGTTCAACAAACTGTTCTCGACATGAAGGCGCGCAAGCGGTCGGCCGAAGCATCCGTCGAGGTCGACGGTCATCGCCTGCGCTGGTCGCTGGAACGCGAAGCACAGTGGACGACGAACGACGGCGGCAAGGGCATGGCCTTTTCCGTGCGCCTCGACGGCGACGCCAGGCATCGCGAGCTGCTGCTCGAATTTCCCTATCCCAGGTGGAAGCCCGGCGCGCGCCAGGACAAGGAGCGCATCCTGCCGCCACGGATCGTCGCGGCCATCCGCCAGGCGATGGAAGCCGGCTGGGACCCGCAGTCCCGCGGTCGGGTCTTCGCGTTCCAGGTGCCGGAGTAACGCGACGCCGGCGACTTTCCACCCCGCTTGCGGGGAGAAAAGGCGGGGAATGCGCCACGGATTCGCGAGGGATGACAATTGCCAGCCGGGTTGCTATCACCCGCGCGCTCTTTCTCAGTTCGAACCTCGACCCCGCGCCCAAGGAGGCGCTCAGCTTCAATGGCAAAAATCGCCGGCAACGAAATCCGCCCCGGTTCTATGATCGAACATCAGGGACAGCTTTGGGTCGCGGTAAAGACGCAGGCCGTCAAGCCCGGCAAGGGCGGCGCCTATGCGCAGGTCGAACTGAAGGACATCGTCAACGGCACCAAGCTCAACGAACGTTTCCGTTCCAGCGAGACGGTCGAGGAGATCTATCTCGACAAGAAGGATTTCACCTTCCTGTTCGCCACAGACGACATGCTCACCTTCATGGACGTCGAAACCTACGACCAGATCGAGCTGCAGAAGGATTTCGTCGGCGATCAGGCGCAATTCCTCGCCGACGGCATGAAGGTCATGCTTCAGCTCTACGAAGGAAAGCCGATAAGCATCAAGCTGCCGGCGCAGGTGACGCTCGAAGTCGTCGAGGCCGACGCGGTGATGCGCGGCGGCACGGCCGCGCCGTCCTACAAGGGCGCCAAGCTCGAGAACGGCCTGCAGATTCAGGTTCCGCCCTTCATCAATGCCGGCACCAAGGTCATCGTCTCGACCGAAGACGGTTCCTATGTCAGGCGCGCGGAATAGCGGTTTCGCCCTCGCCCTGCGGCAAGCTCGGGGCAAGGGTTCCTATTCAACCTCATCCCGGGATTGTCGAAGGACGAGGATCACAGAAAGAACGAAATGCCCTATCTCTCGCCTGCCCTGAACGTCATGGTCTCCGCCGCGCGCAAGGCGGGACGCGGTCTCATCCGCGACTTCGGCGAAATCGAAAATCTGCAGGTCTCGCTGAAGGGGCCCGGCGATTTCGTCAGCACCGCGGACAAGCGCACCGAGAACCAGCTTCTCGAGGAGCTGTCGCGCGCGCGTCCCGGCTACTGCTTCCTCATGGAGGAAGGCGGCGCCGTCGACGGGCCGGACAAGTCGCACCGCTTCATCATCGATCCGATCGACGGCACGACGAACTTCCTGCACGGGATTCCGCACTTCGCGATCTCGATCGGACTGGAGCGCGAAGGCCAGCTCGTCTCCGCCGTCGTGTTCAATCCGGTGACCGACGAAATGTACGTTGCCGAAAAAGGCCAGGGCGCGTTTCTCAACGACAAGCGCCTGCGCGTCGCGGCGCGCAAGAAATTGAACGAGAGCATCCTTGCAACCGGCATTCCGTGGCAGACGCGCGGCGACCATCCGATGTTCCTTGCCGAACTCGCCGCGGCGATGGGCCAGACCGCGGGCGTGCGGCGCTTCGGCACGGCGAGCCTGGATCTCGCCTATGTCGCAGCCGGCCGCTTCGATGGCTATTGGGAACGTGGTTTGCTGCCCTGGGACATGGCTGCCGGGATTCTGCTGGTGCGCGAAGCCGGTGGCGTGGTGACGGACCTGGACGGCGGCACGCGGTCGCTCGAGAACGGCCACATCCTCGCCGCGAACGAGCCGTTGCATCCGCAGGTTCTGAAGCTTCTCAAGGACGCGGGCCGCGCCGCCAAAGGTTGAGGACGGCGGCTTTGACCAGTAAGGTCCGGCGCATTGGCAAAGACGGACGACACATGCAGTTCACGCGCAAGCTTCACGCTTTCTTGTTGCTGACGGCGGCGTTGACGGCTTCCGCCGCGGCGCAGTCCTATCCCGGCGACGATGTGACCGTGAACTCGGCTGCCTCGGGCCGAACCTACCTGCTCTATCCCGGCGGCCAATATGGCCGCATGGTGCCGCGCCTGCTGCAGCCGGGAGAGAAGCCGCACCAGGTGATCCACCTGCACATGCCCGTGCACCATGCGCGCGTTGCATCTGACACGCCGAAGCCCGCACCTGTGGCGGCATCGCCGTCGGCGGATGCGACCGCCCCGCCCGCCCCTGCACGCAAGGCGGCCAAGCCGGTGAAGCAGGCGACCGTCACGACCGACAGCACGGCTCTGCCCGAAGACAGTGCCGCCCGGCTTGTGGGTGTCGGGCCTGCGCCAAGAGCGGCCACGAAGCCGGCGCCTGCTGCGGCGTCCGTGCCGCCATCGCAGACCGCAGGCGCAACCGCGGTGCCGTTCTCGTTGGGCGGACCTGCCGCGCAAATCGCTCCGGCGCCGACGCGAACGGCCAGCACGACGCCGCCGCCGCGCACGACGCCTTCAGGCGCCGCTGCCGCAGGACTGCGCAAGCAGACCATGATTCCGTTCGCAGCCGGCGCCAGCAGCCCCGCTGCGGGCGACGTCACCGCGATACACACGCTGGCCGCATCGCTGAGCGCGGCTCTGTCGTCGGGCAATGGGCGTGTGCAGCTTGATTCCTACGGCGGACCACGCGGCGACAAATCGTCGGACTCGCGGCGGCTTTCGCTGAAACGCGCGCTGGTCGTGCGCGAACTGCTGATCGAAGACGGCATTCCCTCCGAGAAGATCGACGTGCGCGCGCTGGGCGGCGCCGACGATGGCGGCGAGGCCGACCGCGTCGACATTTTCCTGCGCGGCTAACCGGTTTGCGCCAGATCGGCGTCGCGCGCCTCGCGTCCCAGCATCGTGAGAAGCGCAATCACGATTGCAGCCGACACCGCAACGCCGGCCAGCGCCATCGAATAGTTCTCGCCCTGCGCGGCTGCGATCCTGGTCTGCAGCACCAGATTGTACGACGCGATGAAATTGCCGAGCTGGTAGACGGTTCCGGGGAACGTGCCGCGCGCGTCCGCCGGCGATAGCTCATTCAGATGCGCCGGGATCACGCCCCAGGCGCCCTGCACGAAGAACTGCATCAGGAATGCGCCGAGCGCGAGCATCGGCGCAGTCTCGGAATAGGCCCACAGCCAGGTCACCGGGATGGCGAGAAGCGAGGCGATGACGATCGTGCGCCGCCGGCCGAGCGACTGGCTCCACAGGCCGAACGTCCAGCCGCCGAGAATGGCGCCGATATTGTAGATGATGGCGATATTGCCCGTCGTGTGGGCGTCGAACTTGTGCTGGACCTGCAGGAATGTGGGATAGGCGTCCTGCGTGCCGTGGCTGAAGAAGTTGAATGCGGTCATCAGAACGATCGCATAGAGCGCCAGCGCCCAGTGTTTTCGCAGCACGTTCAAGACGGTGCCCGTTTTGGCGTGCTCGCGCGACCACCCCGGCGATTCCGGCACGTTGCGGCGGATGTAGAGAATGAGCAGCGCCGGAACGATGCCGACCATGAACATGCCGCGCCAGTGCAGCAGGTCGTAGAAATTGCGATAGACGACGGACGCCAAAAGGTAACCGGTGGGATAGCCGGACTGCAGAAGGCCGGAGACAAGCCCGCGCGCTTCCGGTTTCACCGTCTCCAGCGTCAGCGAGGCGCCGATGCCCCACTCGCCGCCCATCGCGATGCCGAACAAAGCGCGGATGATGAGGAACACGATTAGGTCCGGCGAAAAGGCGGTGGCGAATCCGAACAACGAATAGAGCGCGACATCGGCCATCAGTACCGGGCGCCGGCCGAAGCGATCGGCCAGCCGGCCGAAGATGAAGGCGCCCAGCGGACGCAGCGCGAGTGTGAGCGCCGTCGCCCAGGCGATGTCGGACTTTCCGGCGCCGAATTCGTGCGCGACGTCCTTGATGACGAAGATCATGAGGAAGAAGTCGAACGCATCGAGCGTCCAGCCGAGATAGGCCGCCGCGACGACATGCTTTTGCACGCGGCTCCAACCCTTCAACGCGTCGAACATTCAGTCCCCCAAGGAATATACAAAGTCACTATGCCCAGTTTCCGCGGCGCACATAGAAATGAACCGGACGCAACTTGACCTGTATCGCGTCGGAAAATCTAGTGCGGAGCGCCACTTCGGAATCGGCAGATGTTTCGATACCTTTTCTACGCATGCTCTCTGGCCATTGTTTTTGGGCTCTCTCCCGAACCTGCAAAAGCCAGCGGCGTCGAAAGCGCCGGAACCGATGTTGCCATCGCTTTGCCACTTATCGCCGGCGGCGTGACGCTGGCGCATGACGCGGACTGGCTGGGTGTCGCGCAGTTAAGCGTGGATACCATCGCCACCGTGGGAACGGTCTACGCGCTGAAGCATATCGTGCGCGAACAACGGCCCGATCATTCCGACTTTCAGTCCTTTCCGTCCGATACCGCGGCTCTCGCCTTCGCGCCGGCAGCCTTCCTTTGGGACCGCTACGGTTGGCAATATGGCGCGCCGGCCTACGCGGCTGCCGCATTCGTCGGCTATTCGCGCGTCGATTCCAGGCAGCACCACTGGTACGACGTCCTGGCAAGCGCCGGAATTGCGTGGGGCTACAGCCAGGTTTTCACGACGCGGTACCGGCCGCGCGGTTTGCAATCGAGTTTCACCGCGACGCCGGACGGCGCATTCCTCCACATGAGCTACAACTTCTAGCTCGCCTGCGAACGCCCGTGCGCCGGGATTTCTTCCGTGCAATGCTGCGAAAGCAAGTGGAGTAACGAGGCAGCTATGTTTCGAATTTCGATTGCCCTCACGGCGTGCTGGACCTTTCTTGCCGGCGCCGCGGCAGCCATGACGCTTGCCAGCAGCGACATTGCTCCGGGTGCGCAAATCGCCGATGCGCAGATTTATCCGCGTTGCGGCGGCCAGAACATCTCACCGCAACTGTCGTGGAGCGGCGTCCCCGGCGGGACGAAGAGCCTTGTGCTCACCATGATCGATACGGACGTGAAGCCGTCGCAATGGTCGCACTGGATCGTGGTGGACCTGCCGCCCGAAATAACGGCGCTGCCGCGCGGTGCAAGCCGGCTGGCCGGGCGCGCGAAAGCGATTGCCAGCAATTTCGGTGACGCGTTCTACGACGGACCCTGCCCGCCAAACGGCACCGGCATCCATCACTATGTGATCACGCTTTGGGCCATGCCGTCCGAAACGACGTCCATCGCCGCCAATGCGCGGGCGAGCGATGTATCCGCAATGCTCGCGCGCACCGCGTTGGATCATGCGTCGCTGACCGGCTGGGTCGAGCGCTAATCACGCAGCCGGCTTGTGGACGGCGACGTCTGCAAGCCGGTCTACCCTGCGCAGCGGCGGAAACAGCCACATCCAGCCTGCCACGACGGCGAGCGTGCCGAGCCCGCCCAGCACCACCGCGGGAACGGTGCCGAGCCAGGCGGCGGTGATGCCCGACTCGAACTCACCCAGCTCGTTCGATGCGCCGATGAAGAGACTGCTCACCGCGCTGACGCGCCCACGCATCTCGTCCGGCGTCGCGTATTGAATGAGCGCCGAGCGCACGAAGACGCTGATCATGTCCGATGCGCCAAGCGTCGCCAGCGCTGCGAGGGAGACGTAGAAGCTGTGCGAAATGCCGAACGCGATGGTGGCGAACCCGAAGATCGCGACCGCCAGGAACATGATGATGCCGGTGCGGCGCGCGATCGGCCAGCGGGCGAGGTAAAATGCCATCGACGCGGCGCCGATGGCCGGGCCGCTGCGCAGCACGCCGAGGCCGATCGGCCCGGCATGCAGGATGTCGCGCGCATAGACCGGCAACAGCGCCGTCGCGCCGCCCAGCAGCACGGCGAAGAGATCGAGCGAGATCGCGCCGAGCACGACGGGCCGATGGCGCACGAAACGCACGCCCTCCGCGACGCGCTCGAGCCGCGATGCGCCCGTGTCGACATGCGCCGGGCGACGCCGTCCGCCGAGGCTTGCGATGAGCATCGAGGCGCCGAGAAATCCGGCGACGCTGACGCTGTAGGTTGCGGCGGGCCCGAGCGCGTAGAGGAATCCGCCAAGCGCCGGTCCGGCGATGACTGCCGTCGTGAACACCGATGAATTCAGCGCGAGCGAGCGCGGCAGTTTTTCCTGCGGCACGAGAAAGGGCAGCAGCGATTGCGACGCCGGCGCGTAGAATCCGCGCGCCGCGCCGAACAGCAGAAGGATGCCGTAGAGCGGCCACACCGCGCTGCTGTGCACCAGCGAGAAGAGCAGGAACAATCCGCCGCACACGCCCTGCAGCGCCTGCGTCGTGCTGAGAATGCGGCGCTGGTCGAAGCGGTCCGAGATGTCACCCGCGGGCAATGTCAGCAGAAACATCGGGCCGAACTGGCAAAGGCCGACAAGTCCGAGCGCCAGCGTGCTGTGCGTAATCGCATAGATCTGCCAGCCGATCGCGACCGACTGGACCTGCATTGCGACTGTGGCGAGGAAGCGGGCGGACACGAAGGCGTAAAAATCGCGGTCGCGATAGACCGTTTGCGTCGAGTCCGTCATGCGCAGAGGGAGCGCGAAGCGGACGTTGCCGTCAAGCACCCGCCACGCGGCGCTGCCATTCGCCGCGTGGCTCTTGAACAAGACTCCGTCGTCCTAGATGGACGCGAGCTGCGGCACCGGCCCGCCACCACCGTCCGTCATCAATTGTGGAACCGGTCCCGGGCCACCGTCCGTCAGTTGTGGAACCGGACCGCCGGCGCCGTCGAACGCTGTGTTCGCCGCAAAAACTGGACCCGACGCAGTCGCCAGCAAAAACGCCAAAGAGAATACGCGTGAAATGGTCTTCATTACGCTCTCCTTTTCTTTGAGTTTTCAGTCTTAATGCGACGACCGTAACATGAGAGAAGTGTTTAACAAACATTCTCTGTTATATTTACTTTATATCCATCGTGAAGCTTTGGCGAATACTTGCAGGCGCGCTCGAGCACAGACTCGCGCCACGCGAAGTTGCGGTCTGTCGAGCGTCGAGTGCGTCAGCCGCCGGCGACGCGGCGCTGCCATTCGCCGCGTGAGATCGCCCAGATGTCGATCGGGTATTCCTTGCCGGCCACCGTCAGCGCGCTTCGTTCGCCCTTGGTCTCGCCGAGCCGCACCGCCACGGCCTGGGACGGCGTGTTGTCCGGATCGATGTTGGAGATCAGCCGCTCGACCGGCTGCGTGAGAAACGCGAAGCGCATCGCGGCCGCCGCTGCTTCCGTCGCATAGCCATGACCCCAATAGGCCTTGCCGAGCGTCCAGCCGATTTCGAGGCCCGGCCAGCCTTCCGGATTCATCATGCCGACGCGGCCCATCATGGCGCCGTCGGACTTGCGCTCGACTGCCCAACTGCCATAGCCGCGCAGATGCCAATGCCCGAGAGCCCCGGCGATGCTGCGCCAGGCGTCCTCGCGCGTCATCGGCGCAGGCGCGATGTACCGGGTAACGTCGGGGTCGGCCATGATCACCGACCAGGCATGAAGATCGTCGCCGTCGGGTGCCCGCAGGATGAGCCTCTCTGTCTGCAAGATCGGGATCACTCGCACCCTCCTGTCCCATCGGCATGCCGGAACGGCGCCGAACGCGGCCGGCACAGTCTGGAGCAGAGTTCGGCCGGGTGAAAGGCCGCGCCGTTCACGTTCGTGAGCGCGCCGCGATGGATAGAACCCTATTGAAGATGGATCACGATGACGTTCGCGCCGGGATGCAGCTCGATCCTGGTGGCGTCGAATGATGGCTCGCTGAACGCCGGCTTGGCGTCGTTGGAAAATCCGTATTTTTCCAGCGGCAGGCCGAGCCAGTTCATGTCGAACTCGCCGTTTCGGTTGAAGTCCTGAAACACCTTGACGGCATATTCGCCCGGCTTGATGCCGCTCATCGTGACGATCGTTTCGCCCGGCCTGGCCGGAACGACGCCGTCGATCGCCGGGTCGGCATTGTCGAGCGGATAGGTCGCGCTCGTATACACGGTGGCGCGGATGTCGCCGCCGCGCGGCGACACTTTCTCGACCTTGACGATCAAGGTGGCGAGCGCCTGCGCCGATGCGGAAGCGGAAGCGGGCGCAAACGCGAGCAGACCCGCGAGGAGCAATCGAAGCACGTCGTTCGTCCCATCGCCCCCGCGATTGTCTTTTCAGGCGAGCTTGGGTTCCAGCTTCTTGCAGGCGTCGATCAGACCCTTGACGGAGTCCGCGGACTTGGCGAGCTGGTCCTTCTCGGACGGCGTGAGCTCGAGCTCGACGATGCGTTCGATGCCCTTCTCGCCGATCACCGCCGGAACACCGACATACAGGTCTTTGATTCCGTACGGACCATTGACGTAGGTGGCGCAGGGAAGCACGCGCTTCTTGTCTTTCAGATAGCTCTCCGCCATCGCGATGGCGGAAGTGGCCGGCGCATAGAACGCCGAACCGGTTTTCAGCAGGCCGACGATCTCCGCGCCGCCGTCGCGCGTGCGCTGCGTGATCGCATCGAGACGCTCCTGCTTGATCCAGCCCATCTTCACGAGCTCCGGCAGCGGGATTCCGGCGACTGTCGAGAAGCGTGGCATCGGCACCATCGTGTCGCCGTGGCCGCCGAGCACGAAGGCGGTGACATCCTCGACGGAGACGTTCATCTCTTCGGCGAGGAAGTGGCGGAAGCGCGCGCTGTCGAGCACGCCGGCCATGCCGACGACCATGTGATGCGGCAGGCCCGAGAACTGGCGCAGCGCCCACACCATGGCGTCGAGCGGGTTGGTGATGCAGACGACGAAGGCGTTCGGGCAGTTGTTCTTGATGCCCTCGCCGACGGCGGCCATGACCTTGAGGTTGATGCCGAGAAGATCATCGCGGCTCATGCCCGGCTTGCGCGGCACGCCGGCGGTCACGATCACGACGTCCGCGCCCTTGATGTCGGCGTAGGAGTTCGTGCCCTTGAGCTTGACGTCGAAACCCTCGACCGGGCCGGCCTGCGCCAGGTCGAGCGACTTGCCCTGCGGCAGCCCTTCCATGATGTCGAACAGGACGACGTCGCCCAATTCCTTCAGGGCGATGAGATGGGCGAGCGTGCCGCCGATTTGTCCGCCGCCGATGAGGGCGATTTTCTTGCGGGCCATGAAGACGTCCTTTCGAGAAAAACAGGGGGGCTAAGTAGCGCGGGGCGGGCGGCGGGGCAAGGAAGCCGATACGCCCAACCGATCACGTCATTTGAGCGCCTGTTACAGCCTGGCGGGGACGCAGAAAAGACCCGAAAAACGCCTGTCCGGGCAACTCTATGAAGCGCCAGGTGAGCGCCGACAGTCCGACCGTAAAAGCGAGATAAATTACAAAAAGGACGGAATTTTCCGCGCCATTGCCCAGATCGACGATCGCCTGACCGTTCGGCAGGTGAATCAGCCAATGCCGACCAGTGGCGATCTCGCCGGCATGCACGGCGGAAAAGAACGCGACCAGCACCAGCGTATGGACCATGTAGATCGAATAGGACCAGCGCCCGAGGGCGGTCGGCGCGCGCCGAGTCAGAACATGAGAGATCGCGCCGCGGCCGGCGGCGAACACCAGGACCGCGATACCGAAAAGTGGTGTCGCGAGATATTCCAGTTCCGCATGACCGGGAATAAAGATGATGAATGCAATCACCAGCGCCACCACGGCCGCCTCCGCGGCGCTGCCGCCGACCCTCTTCGACAGGCCGCGCCGCCAGAGTTCGTAAATCAGCGTGCCAAGAAAGAATCCGTAGACGCAACGCGGCAACGCCCAGGCGAACGTCTCGCGCATCCCGAATTGCGAGAAGCGCGCCAGCACAAAGACTCCGGCAAGCGCGAGGATCGTCGACACGGCCATCCGCGGCGCGCGCTTGGGCGCCGCGAAGCACACGGCCGCGAAGATCAGATAGGTGAAGAACTCCGTGCTGATCGACCAGGCCGGTCCGTTCCATGTCTCGTAGGCATGCACTCCGAGTGACTGGACGAGAAAAAGATTGGTGATGATCGCATACACCGAACGGTCGGCCGTGAAGGCAATGCGTTCGCCGGCGATCGGGTGCCAATGCGCGATGACGAGACGCGAGACCTCGAACAGGACCAGCGAAGCCAGCACCGCAACATGCAGCGGCCACAACCGGCCGAAACGGCGGACGACAAAAGCTACTATTTCAGGGCCTTTCGACAGTCTTTCACCATAGGCATGCGCGATCACAAAGCCGCTGAGCACGAAGAAGAAGTCGACGAACAGCCACGCGTTGCGGATCAAAGGCTGCCAATAGACAAAGCCGTGCACTTCCAGGTGATGGGCCGCGACGAGCAACGCGCAGATGCCGCGCCAGCTGTCGAGCGCCCTGAAGCGCAAGGATGAACTGCTGCTCATCTCGCAAGGTTACGCGGCAAGCGGCAAAAAAAGAAAGCCGGGCGGACGCTTTCGCATCGGCCCGGCTTGATCTTCCGAAATCACACGATCGTTAGATCGATTCCTTCAGTTCCTTCGCGGCGCGGAAGGCGACTTTCTTGGACGCCTTGATCTTGATCGCTTCACCCGTTGCAGGATTGCGGCCCATGCGCGCGGCGCGCTTGCGCACGACGAGGATGCCGAGACCGTTCAGACGAATGCGAGCGCCCTTCTTCAGGTGCTTTGTGATCAGGCCGATCGTGTCTTCAAGGATCGCGTTCGCGGCCTTGTGTGACATTTCATGCTTCTCGGCCAGCGCGGCGCCAAGCTGGCGGGTGCTCACCGTATCGACCTTAGGTTTGGCGGCTTTCGGGGCGCCAGTTCCAGCTATTGCCATTGTAGTTGCTCCTTTTGCGAATCAAACAATGCTTGATTTTACTGCATTTCCCGCGCGCATAGCACGCGCCGTCAACAGAAAATGCGATAAATAAAGGGGATTTCCGACCTCTTGCAGCGACGCGACTCACCCAAAAGCTGGAAAGCCTGATTTCAGGGGCTTATATGGAGCGTGAACCACGCCGCACTGCAGCACGCCGGCGCCTTTGTTTGACTCGACGCCTCGAGACCGCCAGCGTTCCGCAAAACGATCGGGAGACGGCCATGAAAGCGGAGCCATTCGTCAAAGGTCTGAATTTCGGCGAGGGCCTGCGCTGGCACGAGGGGCGATTCTGGTACTCCGACTTCCACCAGCACCGCGTCTCGAGCGCCGCACCGGACGGCACCACGCGCGTGGAGCTGCAGATCGACGACCGTCCGTCGGGTATCGGCTGGCTTCCCGATGGCCGGCTCCTTGTCGTCGCGATGATGAGCCAGCGTCTGCTGCGGCGGGAAAAAGACGGCCGCGCCGTTCTGCACGCCGACCTCAAGGGACTGGCGAAATTCCATGCCAACGACATGCTGGTCGACAAGCACGGCAACGCCTTTATCGGCTGTTTCGGCTTTGACCTGGACAAGTTCATCGACGAGCACGGCACCGCGCCGCTGTTCGCGGATCCGGGACCGCCCACCGCGCCGATCATGCGCGTGACGCCGGACGGCAAGGCCAGCATCGCTTCGCCCGATCACAAATTCCCGAACGGCATGGCGCTGGTCGATGGCGGCAAGACGCTCGTCGTCGCCGAATGTTTCATTCCCGGCCTCACCGCCTTCGATCTCGGCGACGACGGAACGCTCCGCAACCGGCGTCCCTGGGCGACCTTGTCGAAGGATCCGCCGAGCATTGTGCCGGATGGAATCTGCTCGGACAGCGAAGGCGCGGTGTGGTGCGCCAACGCGCTCGGGCGCGAAGCGGTGCGCGTCGCCAAGGGCGGCAAGATTCTGGAGCGGGTTGAGACGTCGCAATTCGCCTATTCCTGCACGCTCGGCGGAGCGGATGGGCGTAGCCTTGTGATAGCGACGGCGCCCAACTCCAACGCCGAACAGGGCGCGAAGGAAGCCAGAGGCATGCTCGAAATCGCGCGCGTGAGCGTTCCGGCCTAGGCCGCGTCGATGAAGCCGCCCATCTGGCGGTTCCAGAGGCGCGAATAGGGTCCGTTGTTGGCGAGCAGTTCGCGGTGCGGACCGTCTTCGAGGATCTTGCCGTTGTCGAGATAGACGACGCGGTCCATGCCGGCGATGGTCGACAGGCGATGCGCGATCGCGATCACGGTGCGGCCCTGCACCAGCGTCCATAGCGCGGACTGGATCAGATGCTCGGACTCTGAATCGAGCGACGATGTCGCCTCGTCCAGAACGAGTATCCGCGCATCCTTGACCAGCGCGCGCGCGATGGCGACGCGCTGGCGCTCGCCGCCGGAGAGCTTGATGCCCTGTTCGCCGACGATCATGTCGTAGCCTTCGTCGCGTTCGGCGATGAAGTCGTGCGCATGCGCCTGCTTCGCCGCGCCTTCGACTTCCGCCGGTTCGGCAAGCGGGCGGGCGTAGCGGATATTGTCGCGCACGTTGCGGTGGAAGACCCCTGGCATCTGCGGCACTTCGGCGATCGCCTCGTTCAGCGAATCCCAGGTGACGTGGCCGATGTCCTGTCCGTCGATCGTGATGCGTCCCGACTGCGGCTCGAACTGGCGGCGCAGGAGCCGCACCAGCGTCGACTTGCCGGCGCCGGACGGTCCGACCAGGCCGACACGTTCGCCCGGCTGGATGTCGAGATTGAGATTTTCGAACACCTGGTAGCCGTTTGGATGACGGAACGAGACATTCTCGAAGCGGATGTGGCCGCGCGAGACAATGAGGGGCTTGGCGTCGAGCTTGTCGGTGATTTCATGCGGCGCGCTGACGAGATCGAGCGCTTCGGACAGCGTTCCAAGCTGCTCGAAATAGTCGAGCATGCGGAACGACAGGTCCTGAACTCCCCGTCCGATCTGGTTGGCGAGCAGATAGATCATCGTGAAGGCGCCGAGCGAGATCGCGCCGGCAAGGATGTCGCGCGCCGTGACCCAGATCAGCGCAACGAGCAGCGCCAGCGTCGCCGACTGCATGAAGAAGCGCATGCGCAGGAGGAACCAGCGCAGTCGGCGCGACGCATTCATCTCGTCGGCGAGGAAGAAGGAGATGAACTTGCGCTCATAGACGGCCTTGGCGAACGCGCGCACCAGGTCCGCATTGGAGACGGCATCGATCAGCCGGCCCGTCGAAGTGGAGACTTCGTCCGACAGCGCCTTGGAGAGCACGACGCAACGGCGCGCGAGCATGAAGTTCACGCCCAGATAGGCCGCGGTCCAGACCAGCAAGATGATCGCGTAGCTTGGCGCCTGGATGGCCATCAGCACGCCGCCGAGCACGACGAGGCCCGCGACACGCACCGCATCCATGCAGACGATGCCCAGAATGCCGATGCTGGCCTGACCCGCCTGCTTCACCTTCTGTCCGAGCTTGCCGGCGAAATTGTCCTGGAAGTAGCGCGGCGAATGCCCCAGCAGATAGACGAAGAGGTATTTCTGCGCGAGGCCGCGCATGCGCGGTCCGGTGCTGAGGTCCACCCAGTCGTAGAAGCGATAGATCGTGGCCCCGCCGAACCAGATGGCCGCAAGCCAGAGGATCCACGGCAGGACCATGTCGAATCCGCCATGCGTCTTCACCGCGGCGGTGATCGCGTTGACGAGATGCGAGAACGCGACCGGGCCGAACGCTTCGACCGACGTTGCAAACAGCGCGAGCCCTGCCATCGCAGCCACGCGGCCCGGGAAATGCGTGCGGATCAGGAACCAGATGAACGCGAACGGCGTTCCCGGGACGCGCTCAAGCGACAGCGCCTCGTCCAGAGGCTCCGCGTCGTTGACGATGGCTTCGGTTGCGATATTGCGCGGCACGACTCTCTGTCCCACTCAAAAAGGGGCGCGGAGAATAGGCGCGTAAATTCTGTTTGGAAGAGGGCAAAACCGAAAAGATCGCGGTGTTGCCGAAACGCTTCCCTCACAGCCGGGCGCGAAACCCAGCCATGCGAAATCCTCAGGCCTCGACGGCTTCGGTTTCCTGACGCTCGGCGATACGCGCCGACTTACCGGTGCGGCCACGCAGGTAATACAGCTTGGCCCTGCGCACGCGGCCCTTGCGGATCACCTGCACCGAATCCACCAGCGGGCTGTACACCGGGAACACGCGCTCGACGCCTTCGCCATAGGAAATCTTGCGGACCGTGAAGCTTTCGTTCAGGCCGGCACCCTGACGGGCGATGCACACGCCTTCAAACGCCTGAAGACGCTCGCGGCGCTTTTCGGCCTTGGCTTTTTCGTCATAGGAGACTTCGACGACCTTCACGTTGACCTTCAACGTGTCGCCGGCGCGGAATTCAGGATGCGCCTTGGCCCGGACGGCCTTCATCTGCTCGGCTTCGAGCGTCTGCAAGAGGTTCATTTCATTGGTCTCCGGGCATTTCGTCGGCGATTGAGAGGCGCGCGTATAGCCTATGGTTTTCGCTTTTCATAGAGGGTCCATAGGTCGGGGCGCCGCGACTTGGTCAGACGTTCCGCCTCCGCCTGGCGCCATTTGGCAATTTCTTTGTGATTTCCTTGGTTTAGCACGTCAGGAATGGGCAACTCCGCGACGATCTGGGGCCGGGTATATTGCGGATATTCCAGAAGCCCGGACGAGAAACTCTCCTCTGCCGTGGATGCGGCATCGCCAAGGACGCCGGGGATGAGACGGACCACCGCCTCGATCAACGCCATGGCTGCGATCTCGCCACCCGCCAGGACAAAATCGCCGAGCGAGATTTCTTCGATCTGGCGCGCCTCGATGGCGCGCTGGTCGAGACCCTCGAACCGCCCGCACATGAGGATCGCGCCGGGACCGGCCGAAAGCTCGGCGACTCGAGACTGGGTCAGCGGCGTTCCGCGCGGCGAGAGATAGATGAGCGGCCGGGCGACACGCGGCACCGAGTCGATCGCGGCGATTGCGACGTCGGCGCGCATCACCATTCCGGGTCCCCCGCCCGCGGGCGTGTCGTCGACCGTACGATGCCGGCCGATGCCGTGATCGCGGATGTCGCGCACATCGAGCGACCACAGCGCCTGCTGCAAGCCCTTGCCGAGAAGCGAGATGCCGAGCGGTCCGGGAAACATTTCCGGAAACAGCGTCAGCACCGTCGCCGCCCAGGTCATTCGACGTTTCCCCGTTCGCCCGTTTCCACTTCTTCGGGAACCGCCACGACGATGCGTTCCTTGTCGATCTCGATCTGCGGAACCGTTTCACGTGTGAAGGGCAGAAGAATCGTGTCGCCGTCGGGCCGCACGATCTCGATCACGTCGCCGGCGCCGTAATTGTGGATTGCATGCACGGTGCCAAGGGTGCGGCCCTCGATATCCTCTGCGCGCAACCCGATCAGATCGGCGTGGTAATATTCTTCACGCTCGGTCGGCGGCAACGCGGAGCGCGCGACGAACAGTTCGGTTCCGCGCAGCGCCTCCGCCGCATTGCGGTTCGTGAGCTCGGCGATGGTCAGAACGGCTTCGCCGGCCTTCGTGGCGCGCGCGGCGGTGACGGTGAACCGGCGGCCGTCTTTGGCATGCAGGCCGCCGTAGCGCGCAAGCGCCTCGGGCGCGTCGGTGAAGGCTTTCACCCTCACCTCACCCTTCAGGCCCTGCGCGCCGATGACGGCGGCAA
>Ga0265325_10000932_pt1 | contig 21110 bp, 21 predicted proteins | sample 41420metaG_FD_202090 | JGI IMG/M metagenome (GOLD analysis project Ga0265325, IMG submission 202090) | Rhizosphere microbial communities from Carex aquatilis grown in University of Washington, Seatle, WA, United States - 4-14-20 metaG | ecosystem: Host-associated > Plants > Roots > Rhizosphere... | reverse complement strand
GAGAAGATGACGGAACGGCTGCGAGATAAGGAAATAACCCAAGAGCATTTAGCAGGGCTGGCGGACCACATCAACGAAGGCGGCTCTATTCGAGATGCTAACGTTGGCTACCAGCGTGCCCAGGAACTATTCAACACTTGGGTAGACAGATCGCGCCCGGACATCTCCGAACGATTTGGCAAGTTTGAAGCAGACAAGATTTTCAACGCATTTGTCGAAAGATACGAAGGGGTTCCAGAACCACGCTGTCGGGCGAAAGCGTATGTTGCAATGATGGAACGATTGTACGAGCAGGAGCGCGATAAGCTCGCGCGACGGATCGCATATTACGAGCAACACACTAACCGCCCAGTACCGAAAAACGCTAGCCCGTCAACGGTTGAGAAGGCAGATTTTTAACTAAAATCTCACCGTCGTTTTTGCGAACGGCCGTGCGGTAGCTCCTTCGCCGGATCGTGGGCTTGGAGTTGGTCGCCAAGCATTCGACGCATAAGGTCCAGAAGTGCTTCGAGCGGGACGATTCCGAATCGGTTTTCATCTCCGGCAAAATCGACAACGGCGTCGGCAACTTCCCCAGGTCGAGAGATTTGCGAAACGATTCCGATGAAGTCGTGCGCATTTTCGATCTCTACGATCTGCTTTTTTGGACACCGGAAAAACTGCACATATTCGTCGATTGCACTTTTCGACGTGAACATGCACGCATAGGTTTTGCCGCTACTTTCGACTACCTCTACCGCAAATCCGACCTTTAGATTCAGCAGGCCAGTATTCTTGTCACGCTCAACGTCGTCGGGCTCGACAAGAATGAAGACCGGAAAACGCCACTCGTGCTGTTCTTGTTGCATGGATTCTCGCCTTCTTGACGCGCAAGCCGAGAGCGCATACCATGCACGATGTACCCGCCGTGCGTGGCCGTTGCCTCGGCTCGCAAATACGAAAAGCCGCCAGTTCCACCTGGCGGCTTTTTCATTGTACCGACTTTCGGCCGTTTTGCACCTAGTCAGGGTGGAGTCGCTTCTGCCACTTGCGGATCAGTTTCGCCACCGATCAATCCGCCGGCTCGCGCTGTAGGTTCAACTCCAACAGCTTGGCGAGTATCTCGTCATCGGAAAGGTCGGGGTTCCAGCCCTAGGCCGCGAAAACGGAATTCATCGAGCCGCGCCCGTTCGCGCCCCTCGGGCCGCGCTGTAGAATCTGACGTGCATCGGGGTGGCTGCAGACGCCGACGGGCGGCGCGGCCCTCAAGTGGCTAGGCGCGGCGACGTGGTTCTTTGTCGCCTACCCCTTCCGCGCTTCCGCGCCTGGCCGGCCCCGATTCGGCTTTAGCATACGTATTCACGGAGACCGGAAACATGACCCCGCGGCCGATGCTGGCCGCGGCAACAATTCGAGACGCGATTGCGTCAAGAACTGCTTCCCAGAAAACCGCAACCCTGAGCCGAGAGGCTCTTGTATCAGCAGATGCAGTGCTTGGCCAACGCTCCCGCAAGGGAGCGTCGGGCCTTGTGCTGTTCTGCTGCCCCGTTGCGGGGGATCTGGGAGCGGCCTGGGTTTCGGCGCTCCTTTTTCTTTGCAGAATCCTAATTCGATGAAAGGCGGGAAGCCAATGGCATCCATCCCCAAGAAAGTCGCCGAACGCATCGCCGCGGGCATCAAGAAATTCAAGCCCATCGTCGTCGATGCCAAGTCCCGCGACATCAACGAATCGGACACGGTCAATATCGTCGTCGCGATGCTCTCTGAGATTTTCGGGTACGACGCCTTCACAGAGATTACGTCAGAACACGCCGTTAAGGCGACACGCTGCGATCTTGCTGTGAAGCTGGACGGCAACGTGCAATTCCTAATCGAAGCGAAGGCCATCGGTAAAGAGCCGAAGGACCCGCACATTGACCAAGCCGTAAACTACGGGGCGAACTTGGGCATCGACTGGGTGGTACTCACCAACGCCGAAACGTGGCGGGTCTACCGGTTGGTTTTCGCAAAGCCGATTGACTTTGAATTGGTTTTTGAATTCAGGATGGGCGGCGTCGATGCCAAGTCGGACGCCTGCCTGGAAATGTTCCACACGTTGACCAAGGAAGGGTGGCAGAAGGCCGCCCTTGCCGCGGTATACGAACACAAGAAGGCGATGAGTCGCTACTGCCTAGGGGCCATCGTGTTGAGCGAACCGATTTTGAAGATGATCCGGCGAGAGTTGAAACGACTTTCACCGAACGTGTCGGTTGACGTCGATGAATTACGGCAGGCCCTGGAATCGGATGTCATCAAGCGCGACGTGTTAGAAGGCGAGAAAGCGGATTCCGTGCGCCGGCAGATCGCGCGGAGCAATCGAAAGGCCAGCCGAAAACGGAACGGCGATGCGACCAAAGCGGACTCTCCATGCGCCGCCTCGGAAAGTGAAGGGTGAAACGGGAAACGGGAATTGCCACCAACAAGGTTGGAACGGGAGCTACGCCATGTTCTGGTTGATTGTAGGGCTACTTGTATCTCAGCCCACCGATACCGCGGTTCGTGGAATGATCGAGTTTCGCAATGCCTTTCTCGACGAAGAAGAAAAGAAACGCATCGGCGAGATCCGGCGCATTGCGAGCGTCACGGAAGCCGATGAAGAAATCGAAAAGATCAAAAGACAGTTGGCCGACTTGGAGGCGACACAAGCCAAGCTCGACGAGGCTCGCAAGAAACGCCCTAATACCATGACATCGAAGAAACGCGAGGATGAACGCAAGGCAAACATCATCAAGTTCAAAGAGCAAATCACTGCATTGCGTGAAACGGCCAAGGAGCAACGCGCGGAGGATGAAGAGCGATACAGGGATGAAGTCTCGGCCGTGAAAGAGGAAATTGCCGATTTGAGAGCCGACCCGACTTTTTTTCCGGCCAAGAGCATCGACTTGCAGAATCTGGCGGTCGGCCAAGTCGGTATTCCGAACGGTCCGATTGTAGAAATCAGCGACCCATTCAAGGCTCGCGATGCGCAAACGCTAATGAATCGAATTGAGAATGGCGTTGAGCTTGGGCCGCGCGAAGTTGCGTTTGCCGAGAGCCTGGGAGGAAAGGCTGCGCTTTCTAGCGGCGTCAATCTGAAGATATTCCAGGTGATCGACGACATGAACGCTCTGGTGATGGCCAACATAGTTGGCAACACACCGGCCAATTGGAAAATCGTCTGGCTCAGCGGAATCAAGACTGATGGCATGGTTGACGACGAATTCGCCAGCGTCTCCGACTTGCTTGAAGTGGTCGGAACCAAAAAATACGAATCCAAGGGCGGTTTGAAAACCGTGTTCATCTTGAAGCCGTTCGACATAGAAAGGCTGAAGCCGTACATACTCGAAAAGTAGAATCACGCGGACCGTGGCCAAGGTCATGCAGCGATGTTGAACCTACCCGCGTCCCATTCCACCACGTTCTAAGGAAGTTTGCCAATGTCACCTATCGAATGTCGCGACCTACGAATCATCTTGGTCGTTTCAACACTGGCGTGCGCCTTGGGATGCGGGACATCGGTAGACCGCGACGCGCTTGCAAAAGAATTCGTGTCGCGAGCCGACTACGATAAACTGCTGGCCCAGATTCAGGACCTGACCAAACTGGTTGACTCGGAAACGGCGCGTGCGAAACAGGCTGAGCAAGTCAACTCTGACGAGCTTGCCAAGCTCAACTCGCCGCCCGCCAACGGCGAAGCGTCGTCAGTCGTTCGGACCAAACGGCTTGAAATCGTCAATGACAAGGGTGATATCGTCGCCTTGTGCCAGGACAGCAAGGAAGGCGGTCGCTTTGTCTTGGCCAATCACGCTGGCAAGCTTGTTATCAGCATGGGAGCGATTGAGGGAGAGAAAAACCCTGGCAGCGGGCACATAAAGGTTCATAACGCCGGTGGAGACGATGTAGTTTGGGTTGCCGGAGGACCAGGGGGCGGCGCGTTCTTCCTGACAAATCGCGATGGAAAACCGAGGTTCTGGGTAACTATCAACGAGGACACTGGGAAGGCAGAGTTTGAGGTAATCGAATGAGTTGAGTTACCGCCCCGTTCGCGCCCCTCGGGGCATCGGTTAGAATCTCACGCATCGGGTGGCCGCCGGCGTTGCAACGCTGACCGGCCCACAACGGCCCGAGCGGCGACCACGCTTCCCTACCTTTCGCGCGGCGCCGCTGGGGCCGGCCCGACTGAAAGGTAGGGGTCATGTCAGAACAACTCCATCCGTTTGCCTACCTCGACCGCGTTGACGCCGCATTTAAGATGACGTTTGACTTGGTCATTGACCTTGGCAGCAATCCACGGACCGAAGGTGACGGGGCTAAGGTATTTGCCGCCTGGGGCATATTCCGCGACTTGCGCGCCGGCATGACCCACCCACCCCGTGAGTTGCAAATCGTCACGTATTTCGTCGAGAAGGTGAGCGAGGAGCTGTCTCGGTATCCGCATGCACGGGGATATTTTTCAAGCCGTAATCCACCCCCCGGTCGTTCGCGAGAGTCGATGTTTCCGTACCCGCGTTCAGCAAGACTCAATTCAATCAAACGATTGCTGCAAGTTCTGTCGGCAGGCGAAAGTCAAGTTGTGCGGACCCGCGAGAGATTGGAGCAAATCGTCGGTAGCCTGAACGACTTCGGTTTGAGTCCGCCCGTCTTGCCGTCCACGTTGCTGCCGCTCGCATTGCGATCGGGAATCAGTAAAAAGGCCGCGAAACCGAATCGCACCGCACCAGCCGGAGGTCGCAAGAAGTCGAAGGCAACTGCGAATGCCCGAATGCTTGAAACGATGGAAAAAGACCCCAATTGTAAAGGATGGACGACGAAGCAGTGGGCAGCACGTTTGAAGTGTGCCCAATCAACCGTTGTCGCAACGAGAGCGTGGAAAAAACTAGCCATGCTGCGCGACGAAGGGAAGGCGCGACGCGCGATGGACCGCCGGCGCCGACTGCAAAAAAAACACAGTTGACCGAACGAACTGGCAAGAAATTGAACGAATAAAAGAATTTCGCTGCTCTCTCCGCGGGCGGATTTCCTCGGGAAATACCGCCCATTTCATTGCGCCGGAGTCGAGCTTTTTTTATTCTGTGACGTGGAAACCGAACGAATGCGGTAAGGAGTAGAGGCCCGATCGTTGGGCCGACATTCCCCATTTATCGAGGTTTCCATGTCGAACGAAACGAAGTGCGCGGAGAGCCCCGCGGCGCTCGTGGCAATCATCCGCGCGGCCCGTGCTGCCGGCGACCGGGAACTAGAACGCGCAGCGCGGCGCGATCTAGCCGAGCGATTCAAAATGCGAGTTGTCTTTGAGCGTGGCGAACCGCAAGGGGTGGCCAATGTCGAGTGAGGCCGTTCGCGTCGCCACGCCCGACGTCACCAAAGCCTACCCCAACGGCGCCATTGAACCCGAGCCCCTGGCAATCGACGCGGCCGAAGTCGGCAAACTGTTCGGCGTTTCGGAACGCCACGTGTGGGCCATGAATTCCCGTGGCCGCCTACCGCGGCCTATTCGCCTCGGGCGGGCCGTTCGCTGGCGAGTGGCCGAGCTTCGCGATTGGTTGGCCGCCGGTTGCCCAGAACGAAGCCGATGGGAAGCCATACGCCACGCAAACGATTGACCCCGACCGCACCCAAGCGAGATTGACCCCGACCGCACCCAAGCGAATGGATTCACAACGTTATGCAAGATGGAAGCGCGAAGAAACGCGAATGGCGGGAAGTAAAGAAGGGCGAACCGTGCCAGATTTGCGACGGGCCAGATTGGTGTCGTATATCCGACGACGGCGAACTGGCTGTTTGTCGGCGAGTTGCTGAAGGCGCCTTCAAGAGCGCACTCGACAAGGCCGGCGCACCGTACCACGTGCATCGTTTACGCGACGACGACCCGCCGGCGATCGGCGCGGCACACGGACCGAGGCGACCACGGCCGGCGAAGCCCTCGGGCACGATGGCAAATACCGCGACGGTCGAGGCCGCCGACGCCGACACGTTGGACCGCGGGTACAGAACAATCCTAGAGCGATTGCGGCTGAACGAAGGGCACCGCGAATCGCTTCGCCGACGTGGCCTGACCGATGCCGAGATTGAGCGGCGCGGCTACCGCTCCTATTCATTCGCCGAACGTAAGGGGGTGGCCGTCCACGTGATGATTGCGCTTATTGAAGGCCAGCTTTGCGAGCGGTTGCCCGGCTACATCAAGGGCGCACGCGGGCCGTTGTTGTGTGGCCCCGAGGGAATGTTGGTTTCGGTTTGCGACACGGGCGGCCGGATCGTCGCCTTGAAAGTCAGACGCGATACGTGCGGCGATGACGAGTCCAAATACGTTTACGTATCGAGTAAGTCACACGGAGGCGCTGGCCCCGGCGCGCCGGCCCATGTCCCCCTCGGGATTGTCGGCCCGGTCGAGTTGGTTCGCCTGACGGAAGGGGAGTTGAAGGCCGACGTTGCGACCGCACTTTCCGGCGTGCCGACGATTGGCGCCCCGAGCGCGGCCGGGTGGCGTGCCTGTCTAGCAACACTTACGGCCCTCGGGGTGAAAACAGTCCGCGTGGCCCTAGATGCTGACGCGCGGAGAAACCAACACGTTGCCCACGCTCTGCTTGATTGCGTCGAGGGGCTGGCGAAGGAAGGCTACGCGGTCGAGTTGGAACGGTGGGACGAAGCCGCTGGCAAGGGGATCGACGATTTACTGGCCGCTGGCAATTTACCCGAGGTGCTGACCGGCGACGAAGGCCTGGCCGCCGCGAAAGAAATTGCGAAGGCCGCCGGCGTGCCGACGAACGACCCGCCCGGCCCGGCAAAGGGCAAGGTTTCAATCGACGGCGCCGGCGAAGTGGAATTGATCGTACATCCCAAGATGGGGAGCAAACCACAACGGCTGGTTGTCGGTCGATTCGGCGACACGATGCACCGCGACCGCATTGACACGGATTCCGATACTTCGCGAAGGCGATTCATCGGCGCACTGGCCGGCAAGATGGGCGTGGCCCGCGACACGATCCTTTCGGCCGTCGATACGCGGCTGGTGGAGTTGGCGGACGAAGCCGACAAGCAAACCGACGACGAAGCGGGGGGCAAGAAAGAAACCGCCGACGAACCCAATCAAGCTACGTTGGTGGCCGAGCTAGCGGACCGATGCGAATGGGATCTCTGGCACACCCCCGCCGGCGAAGCGTATGCCACGGTCCCCACGGGGGAACACGTCGAGACCTGGCCCATTCGTTCGTCAGCATTTCGCCGCAAAGTCGTGAAGGCTTGCTATGAGACATACAATCGCGTGTTCAACTCCGAAGCCCTGGCTGCCGGCCTAAATCTTGTCGAGGCCCGAGCGGCGCACGATGGCGACGAACGGCCCGTTTACGTGCGCGTTGCGGAATACGGCGGTAACGTCTACTTGGATTTGTGCAACGAAACGTGGCAGGTAATCGAAATCACGCCCAACGGCTGGCGACTTGCCGACGATGCGCCGGTACGGTTTCGTCGGACCGGCGGGATGCTGGCGCTGCCAATGCCGGTTACGGGTGGCAAGGTTGACGATCTGCGAACCTTCATCAACGTCGATGACGACGACTGGCGGCTGGTGGTGGCCTGGCTTGTCGCCGCGCTTCGATTCCGTGGGCCGTTTCCGATTCTGGCGTTGTTCGCCACGCAAGGCGCCGGCAAAAGCACCGCGGCACGGTTGTTGCGTTCGTTGGTCGATCCGAACACGGCACCGCTAAGGTGCCAACCTAAAGACGATCAAAACCTGATGATTTCGGCGACGAACACCTGGATCGTTGCGTATGACAACCTTTCCCACGTTCCGCCGTGGTTGTCCGACGCGCTCTGCCGTCTGAGCACTGGTGGCGGTTACGCCACGCGTGAACTGTACACGAATTCCGACGAAGTGATTTTCGACGCCATGCGACCGATCTTGCTGAACAGCATTGAGGAAGTGGCCCATCGACCTGACCTACTGGAACGCTGCTTGGCGGGGCAATTGCCCCCAATACCCGACGAACGGCGTCGGGCCGAAGCAAAGATCATGACCGAGTTTGAAGCCGCGCGGCCGCGTATCCTCGGGGCGTTGCTGGACGCGGTAGCCGGTGCGTTGCGGGAACTGCCCACAACCACGCTGGCACGTTCGCCACGCATGGCCGATTTCGCGCTCTGGGCGACGGCTGCCGAATCGGCCCTCGGGTGGCAACCTGGCTCGTTCATGTCTGCTTACGATCGAAACCGACAAGCGGCGAACGACCTGGCCCTGGAAGCTTCACCAATTGCAACAAGGCTGCTGGAATTCTTGGCGACGGCCGGCGAATGGTCGGGGACGTCATCGGATTTGCTGGCCAAGCTGAACGAGCCGTTTAGCGACAAGAGACCGCCCCCACATTGGCCGAAAAATGCGCGTGCTCTGTCCGGCGAGCTACGCCGTTTGGCGCCCAATTTGGCCGCGGCCGGCTGGTCTATTGACTTCGGCCGGAAGCCCGGCGGGAAGCGAACCCGCGTACTTTCATTCCAGCCCTGCCCCAAGCCAGCGGATTTTGCGTCCCAATCGTCCCCACCGTCCCCTGCGGCGACGAATCCCTACGAACTGAACGGGAACAATGGGGCGGGGTCGAGGCCCGAGGGGGACGCAAAACCAACCCGAGGGGACGCAAAACCCGGCAATGGGGACGCAAACACCCCGCGGAATGTGTCCTACGGGGACGCTAGGGACGAAGGGGACGCAAAATCCGGGCTACTCTCGGCCCCGGCGGAACGGAACGGCGACGAATTCGAGGAAGGCGACCTATGACCGCGACAGCCGAGACAATCATGGTTGACCTGGCCCGCCTCGGGGTGGTTCTGACGGTCGAGGGGGACCGGTTGCGGTTTCGCGCCCCGGCTGGCGTTTTGACCGCCGAGCTACGGGCGGCGGTGGCCGCGAATCGTGCCGAGATTTTGGCCAGAATGGCGGCTGATGTAGTTTTCAATCCAGGTTGTGAAGTGGTTATCAATCTAGTTTGTCCAACGCCAAGGGAAATCGCCACCGTAGGCCCGCCCGCGACCCCCATTCAACCCCTGCCGGCGACCGCCGCAACCCCTGACCCTTCAACGTCCGGAGTGGCCCCGGCGATGGCGCCCAAGGGAATCGAAAACGGCACGGTCAAGGCCGGTACGCCCAACGGGTTGACGGTCCCAAACGGCACGCCCCGCTGTCTAACCCACAACGACCCGAGGGATTGGATTGACCACCCGTCCGTTGACGGTTGGGTACGAACAACATGCCGACGCTGTGGAACGTGGATCGGTAATCGGCCGGTCGAGGTGGCCGAAGCGGGGCGACGGAAGCAAGCTGCGAAGGCCGCGGCTACAATCTTCGGCACGTGCAAACCGAACCCCAAACCGGCGGAACCCACCCGATGAAAGAACGCACCGACCCCGAGGCCCAAGCGGCGCTGGACGCATGGGCCGACAAGATAGCCGCCCTGGAACCCGACGTAGCCGCCGGCGTGGCCCGCTACGCGGCCCGCCTAGCTGCTGATCGTCGGTTGGGCAAGGCCGATCGTGACCTTGCTACGGCCCAAGTGGACGCGATACGGCGGGCCGTCCGGCGGGCCAAGGGAAAGGCCGCGGCGACGGCCAAGGGAAAGCCCAAGACCCACCGAAAATAACAAAACAACTGCTTGACCGGTCGTTGATGCAAGTGTATATTTGAGTTGTGGGGCTGAGAATGACGAACAACGCCGGATAAAGAATCATGGCCAAGCAACTCATCGGTTACGTGCGGGTTTCGACGAAGGGCCAAGGTACGTCGGGTCTGGGCCTTGAAGCCCAGCAAGCGGCAATCGACGCCTACGCGAGCCACCTGGGCGCCACCGTGGCACACGTGTACGTCGAGGTCGAGTCGGGCCGGAAGTCCGACCGCCCCGAGTTGGCGAAGGCCATAGCCCACGTCCGGCGTTCAAGGGCCACGCTGGTTGTGGCCAAGTTGGATCGGCTGGCCCGCAACGTGGCGTTCCTGTCGGCCCTGATGGAAGCAAAGGCCGATTTCGTCGCGTGCGACAACCCGGCCGCGAACAAGCTGACGTTGCATATCCTGGCCGCTGTGGCGGAAGCCGAAGCCGAAGCCATAAGCACACGGACGAAGGCCGCCTTGACCGCGTACAAGGCCCGTGGCGGGAAACTGGGCGCCGAGTTGCCCCAGTGTCGCAACCTGACCCAAGAGGCCCGCGAGCGCGGCACCAAGGCCGCTGGCGAGTCGCTACGGGCGAAGGCCGACGAAGCCTATAGCGACTTGGCGCCGATCGTCCGCGAATTGCGGGCCAAGGGTTGCACGCAAGTTGGTATTGCCGATGAATTGAACCGCCTCGGGCACACGACCCGCCGCGGCAAACCGTGGAATCAAGTCCAAGTCGGCCGCGTGTTGCACCGCATCGGCGCGGAGTGAAGCTTATCAAGCTTGGCCGTTTCGTAGGGAGCATGAAATGCCCGACATGAAAAAACGACGTAAATCGTTGACGCCTTCGGAACGCAAGATCATTCGCGCCAAGACCGCCGGCCGCTGTCACGTTTGCGGCGGGTTGCTAGGTAAAAAGTGGGCCGCCGACCATGTACTTGCGCATTGCCGCGACGGGACCGACGAAACAGACAACTTCCTGCCGGCGTGCAACAGTTGCAACCGTTTACGTTGGCACTATAAGCCCGGCCGATTCCGCAAGATTCTCGCGTTGGGAGTTTACATGGCGAAGGAAATGCGGGACCGAACCGAATTAGGCAATCTGGTGCGAGCGAAATTCAACAACCGGAAACGCCATTCGCGAACACGGAGAAAATGACGATAACCGCCGGCACTGGCCCTTGGCAGCGAATCTCAACGATAGGAAATGTAATATGCGAGTTTATCGACCGACCCGGAAAGACCCTACCACGGGGAAGCGCGTCCCGTACAAGGTTTGGTACGTCGAATTCCGCGACGCCCTCGAAAAAATCCGCCGGCTGCCGGCGTTTTCCGACAAAACCCAAAGTGAAGCCCTCGGGCGGATGATTGACCGGCTGGTGGCCTGTCGCGTGGCCGGCAACACGCCCGACGTTGCGCTGGGGCGGTGGTTGGAATCGCTGTCCAACAACCTACGCGACAAGCTTTGCGAGCTTGAGTTACTTGACCGCCACGACGTAGCCGCCAGCAAACCGCTGGGCAACCATTTGACTGACTTTGAAGCCGCCTTGCGTGCGAAGGGCAATACGGGCAAACACGTAAAACAAACGATTGGCCGGCTGAAGGCGCTGTTCGATGGTTGCGGGTTTAAGCTTTGGTCCGACATGAAAGCAACGGCGGTCGAGGGATGGCTTGCCGAACAACGCGAAGCGAAACAAGACTCTGATGGCTTGTCGCGGCAATCGAGCAACTACTACCTGACCGCGGCCAAGTCGTTTGGCAAGTGGATGATTCGCGAACGGCGTGCGAGTCAATCCCCCTTGGAGCACCTGCGCAACTTGAACGTGGCCACTGACCGCCGGCACGACCGGCGCGAGCTATCCGTCGATGAGGTCCGCAGGCTGTTGTGGGCCACCTACCACGGACCATCCCGCTACGGTTTGACTGGCCCCGAGCGGGCGCTGGTCTATCGGCTGGCGGTCGAGTCGGGCTTACGAGCGAACGAGCTTCGCAGTCTCACGCGGGCGAGCTTCGATTTCCGTACCGATCCACCTACCGTTACGGTCGAGGCCGGTTCAAGTAAGCGACGGCGCCGCGATACGCTCCCATTGCGTCGCGACACCGCGGCCGAATTGAAAGCCCACTTGGGTCACAAGCTGCCTACGGTCGGCGCCTTCGCGTTGCCCGTGTCGAATAAGACCAGCCTACTGATTCAAGCGGATCTGGCCGCCGCACGGGCCGCGTGGATTGACGAAGGCGGGACACCCGAGGCGAAGGCCGAGCGGGAACGATCCGGGTTCCTGGCTTATGTTGACGACGCTGGGCGGTTTGCTGACTTCCACGCTTTGCGGCACACGTTCCTGTCGAACCTGGCCCGTTCGGGAGTCCACCCCAAGCTAGCCCAAGCGCTGGCCCGGCATTCGACAATCACGCTCACGATGGATCGCTACTCGCATACAGTCTTGGGGGAGCAAAGCGCCGCGGTCGAGGCCCTACCTGACCTGTCGGCCGCGACAATCGGCGAAAAACGCGCTACGGGGACCACGGGGCGGATTGTTGGCCTGGCCGGCGTCCAAACCAGTGAGGCGCTTTGTGGGGCGCGAAAAGGCGCAATCTGTGAGAATTCGGTTCAATCTGTTGCACCCAACGACCCACTGAACGACCGAACACGCCCCCACGAAAAAACCCCGGAAAACGCGAAGTCTTCCGGGGTTTCGGCCGTAAAAACGGCAAGAGGCGCTGGTGGGAGTCGAACCCACGGTGGCGGATTTGCAATCCGCTGCCTTAGCCACTTGGCTACAGCGCCCAGTTAAGCACGGAAGATACCACGCACCCGGTCCATAAGCAACACGAGCAAGTCTCGACCTGCCCGCTCCCCGACGACGTTGGCGATGAAGATTCATAGCTCCAAGCCGCTCTTTGCATGGGAGGCATGTCACGCTTCGAAACAACTCCGACTTGACCGCGTCTGTACAATTGGTCAGAGCTGATCGAGCGGGGCCCTCGATGGGAGACTTCGTTCATGGACAACGAATACCGCGTTTGGATGTTTGACCCGAACGCCATTGAAGTGGGCGAACATCAAGTCACGATTACTAAGCATCGGGTGTCGTTCCCACCGGGCGTCGAACCGTCCGACAAACTGCTGCAAGCCAGCCGACACGCGTGGGCCATTGCCGTGGATTTGTCGTGGGAGCTCGGTTTTGAAGTCGGAGTGCGCGAGGCCATTGGGCGGCCAATCAGAGTACGCCGGCCAGCCCCCTAACCTGAACTTCGTTGAGCGTTGGCCAGCCATAGATTGGCGGCAATGAGCGTGTCGATGCCAGCCGCCCTTGGATATTCGTTTTGGCCGATTGCAACATCAACGGCTTTTTCCCCGGCCACGCTTCGTGTTTACTCTTGCTGGGAGCGTGATCAGGCTTCGGCTTCACCGGCACCGGCGAAGCCGCGGCACACGGAGTCGAGGGTGGCATTTGGTACCCGAAGGTCGGCGCCGCCGCCGTCCGATTCACTTGCCCGCCTGGTTCCGCTCGATGATCCAATCGGCGATTGTTTCGAGCACGACGGGGGCGATCGTTTCGTCGATCTTGGCGTATTCCGCCGGCGAGCCCGTCTGGCAGGTCTGGAACAAGTGATTGAGGCCCGGAAACTCCTTGACGATATATTGCTGGTTGCCGCCGGCCTTGAGAGCCTTTTCGATTTCCGGCAGGTTTTGCCGCGGATCGACTTGAAGGTCTTTCTCGCCGTTGAGAACAAGCACCGGGCAGGTGACCTTGGCCAGCGCTACGCGAGGATCGTAGGAGAGGAAGTAGCGGAACCAGGGGCTGATCACCATTTGCACTTGGGCCTCGATCTTGCCCTTGAGCGCCTCGCCGTCCGCGTCGTCCTTGGCAACGCCGGCGGCCAAGGCTTCGGTGAGGATTTCGCGGAGCCTGGCCTCGGCCTTGGTTGGGTCCGACTCGTCCTTGACGACAGCGAAGGTTTGTTCTTGTGTCTTGCGGTTCGCGGCGATCGCCGCGTCGGATTCGCCCGTCGCGCGGGCAATCAATTCCCCTTGGCGATAGACGATCTCGTCGCCCGGCACACCGGTGCCGGCCATCAGCACGATAAATGCCACGTCGGTCGAGCGGACGGCCGCCAGCGGAGCGACCAGCCCCCCTTCGCTATGTCCGATCAGGCCGATCTGCCGCGGATCGATTTCCGGACGGTGCATGAGAAAACTGACCCCCTCAAGCACGTCGCCCACGAAGTCGTCCGTGGTGCTCTTTGACGTGCTCCCAGTCGAGCCACCCACGCCGCGGTCGTCGACGCGCAAGACGGCGATGCCGCGGCGGGTCAAATGGTCGGCCAAGACCAGAAACGGCTTGTGGCCCAGCAGCGATTCGTCGCGATCTTGCGCCCCCGACCCCGTTACCAGCACGACGGCTGGAACCCGCCCCTTGGCTCGTGGCAACGTGAGTGTGCCTGCCAACGTGATTTCCGCCGCGGAGTTCTTATAAGTCACTTCTTCTTCGGCGTACGGCAACGGCCTTTTCGGTTCTTGCGGCCTGGCAACATCGGGCTCTTTATCGACGCGTTTGATCGTGAGTGGAAATGCCTGCCCACCTTGCTTGAATTTTCCGACCACCTCGGCGGCGTCCGCATTCATCTTGCCCGTGAACGAGGCGCCGATCTTTTTCATCGTGAGCGTCAGTTCCCCTTCTTCGAACCGAACTTCATCGACGGCAATATCCTTCGCCCCCTGATCGATACTATCGAGCGTGGCCTTGAGGGCGCCACTCTCCTCTTTCCCGATCTTGAACACCAAAAGCAGCTCAAGCACTCCCTGGATCTTGAGCGTTCCTTGCCAGATCCCCTCGGGTCCCTTGGCCGGGGGCGGCTCATCAGCGGCCCTTAGAATTGCTAGCGACAGGGAAAAGAAACTGACGGCCAACAGGCCCGATAACCAGGATGATGTTTGTCGATCGCGCTTGCTCATCGTAAGTCTCGCAGTTTGAATCGTTCGAGCGTGCATTGCCCGTGCGTTTTCCCATTTCGAGTGGCGGAATACCGGGGAGTGATTCGCCGGCGGCAAACACATATTGTTAGGCAATTAGACAATATTCTAAATATATGCCGCCGTAACGCAAGGGGTACGAGGCCGAGCTACTGTCTGCGCAAATCGGTTTCAATTTGGGTGCGTGGCGGTGCTCTCACTGATGAATTCGCCCCCCTTCGCCTTGCGCATTGCCTGGTAGGTGTTACTGGGTATCTATCTCTGGCAATGGGCGCCGCGTTTTGGGCGTGAGAGGTCTCACCCCTTACACACTAGCCTCCAACAGCGGTGAATCCGCTGGTTGCGAAAGTCTTCCGGCACGGTCTGGCGGCTGATCTCGCGGACGGTTACGCCTGGTATTTCATCCGTGGCGAACTTGAACCGCCGCGAATTCGTCGAGAAGAATATGGTCCCGCCCGGCGCCATCAGATCAGTCAGCCGCGCCAGCAGTTCGGCGTGGTCGCGCTGGATGTCCCAGTCGCGCTCGGTTTTCTTGCTGTTGGAAAAAGTCGGCGGATCGACGACGGCCAGGTCGTATACCCGGCCCGGGCGATGGAATTCGAGAAATGCCCGCGCGTCGTCGCGCACGAAGGTGTGCCGGCGATCGAGTACATTGTTGAGCCGCAGGTTCTCCTTAGCCCAATCGAGATACGTGTTCGACAAATCGACGGTGGTGGCCGCCGCGGCGCCGCCCGCCGCGGCGTAGACTGTGAACGCGCCGGTGTAGCCAAACAAGTTCAAGAACCGTTTGCCGTCGGCCGCGGCGCGCACCAGCGACCGGGTGATGCGGTGGTCGAGAAACAAGCCCGTGTCGAGGTAGTCGGAAAGGTTCACGCGGAACGTCAGGCCCCCTTCGCGGACGTCGAACGTGCGGCCCGCTTCGGCGAACCGCTCGTATTGCGCCGTGCCGCGCTGCCGCTCGCGGCGTTTCATGAACACCCGCGCCGGCGGAACGTCCATGACCTCGCCGGCCGTACGAGCCATCAGGTCGAGCCAGTCGCCGTGCTCAGCCGGCGTGCGGTCGTGCGGTCGGTCGTACTCGGCCAGATGTAGGCAATCTTCGTAGCGGTCGACGACCAGCGGGATCTCTGGCACGTCGCGGTCGTAAAGTCGGTAGCAGGTGATCCCGCGCTTGGTCGGCCAGCGGCGCAGGTGCCGCGCCCGGTGCGCCAGCCGGCTCTTGAAGGTTTCCGCTTGCCGCCGGGCATTGTCGGTGAGTCCGCCAAACGCGGGACGCGCTTGGGGAATAGCGCGTTGCCTGAGGTGATTCGTTACTGCATTGGTTTGGGGCGAGGGGATGATGGGATCAGGAGGTGAGGAAAGGTAGTCATTCGTCATTGGTCCTTTGTCATTGATGACACAGAGGTCGGCATCGACGGGAGAACATGGGGCAGAAATCGGGGTACTCGCCGACCCGTTTCGTGGGTGCTCCGGCGTCGGCTCGCCCGCCGGTTGTTGCAGACTGCTCCCTGTCCCCTGTTCCCTCTCCCCTACCACCCTTCTTACCGGTTTGGGCCCGTGGAACTGGTAATAGGTACACTCGATTCGCGCGTTGTAAAGCTTGCGACGGCGATCGGCCGGTTGGCCAACGAGGGTTTCGAAATCGCTCCAGGCCGTGAGGATATAGTGCGACCAGGTCGGAAGCCGCCGCAACACGTCGGGCATCGAGCGGTAGAGGGCTTCGACCTCCGACGACTCACCCATCCGCTCGCCATAGGGCGGGTTGCAGATCACGCAGCCGTATGGCTTGTGGCTCGTCAAGTCGCGAAAGTCGCGCTGCTGGAAGTGAATGTCGCCGGCCACGCCCGCCTGCTCGGCGTGGTAGCGGGCCAGGCTTAGCGCCGCGGCGTCGATGTCGGTGCCAATGATTCGAAGCGGCAGGTCGGGCCGCGCCAATTCGCGGGCTTCGCGCCGCGCCTCGTCCCACAGCGCAGCCGGCAAGCGCGGCCAGGCTTCTGCGGCGAATTGGCGATTCAATCCCGGTGCCAAATTGCGGCCGATCAGGGCGGCCTCGATTGGGATCGTGCCCGACCCGCAGAACGGGTCGACCAGTTGGCGTTCGGGCCGCCAGAAGCTTAGTTGTACCAGCGCCGCGGCCATCGTTTCCTTGAGCTGGGCCTCGCCGGTGAGCTTGCGATAGCCGCGCTTGTGCAGACCGGCCCCTGAAGTGTCGATGGTCAATGTGGCCTGGTCGTCGAGCAGCGCCACTTCAAGGGTGTATAGCGGCCCGGTCTCTTCGCACCAATCGAGTTGGTATGCGTTTTTGAGCTTCTCGGCGATCGCCTTCTTGACGATCTTTTGGCAGGCGGGCACGCTCGACAGTTGCGACTTGACCGAGCGTCCGTTGACCGGAAAGGCCGCGTCGCGGCCGAGCCATTGCTCCCATGGCAAGGCGTACGTCCGGTCGAAAAGCTGGCCGAAGTCGGTCGCCTCGAACGTACCCAGCCGCAGCAGTACACGATCGGCCGAGCGGAGCCAGAGGTTCGCCCTGGCGATGCCGGCCTCATCGGCGTTGAACACAATCCTGCCGGTTTGGGTGATCGCCGTCTCGTACCCCAGCGCCTTGATCTCGCGCGCCACGACCGCCTCGAGGCCGACGGCTGATGTCGCAATCAGTTCAAGCTGGAAGGTACGCGTGCCGCCGGAACGATCCACAGTTTTCACAGATTGGTTTTCGGAATGAATAAAATCGACTGGAGCATCGCCCATTATCCCCCTTAGGCTGTCGCCCGACCAGGGCTTATGAGATAGCTGTCACCCCTCAAACGGCGAATGAAAAATTCGACGCCGCTGCCCGCGAGCCACATTCAATACCGGCGGTGATGCCGAAAAGCAACGCGGTCGGATCACAATCACATGCGTTCGAAGGCACCCGCCGAGGCCGAAAGCGTGGATTCAAGGCGTTATGCGCCCGCCGTTTACGCCGTTGCGACAGGGGCCCCCCCGATGGATTTTCGATAATGCCGAAACGCGCGAGGCACGTCGCTTGCATGGATGATCGCACTCAGGGCACTTTCGAGCTTCGCGAGTTTCGCGATGTCGAGATCCCCACCCTCGTCGTGGAGCCTGGCAGTGCGAACCGCAACGTGGACCGTGTTGATCGTTGGGGGGTTGCTTGGACTCGCCTGCGTGCTGCCGCTCGAAAGCGCGACGCCGCCCCAGCCAGCCGGGCCACAATGGCGGCGCACGGCACGAGGGTGGGAGGCACGGTCGAAGTGGAGCACGCCCGACTCGTTTCAGCCCCGGCTGCATCCGGCGGTCGTCGCCGGCGGACTCATCCTGTTTTCACTCTTGGCGCTGGCTGGCCTGGAACACGATCGCGGCCGCGTCGAACACCGGCCCTTCGACACAGGTACGTCGGTAGTCCCAACCCTCGTCCTGGCGCACCTTGGCCACGCAACTGAAACAAATGCCAATGCCGCAGGCCATCGGCGTTTCGAGCGACACCAGGCAGGGTACACCGGCGCTGACCGTGATGGCGGCCACCGCCTCCAGCATCCGCTCAGGTCCGCAGCAGACGACTCGGCACGGCAGGTCTGATTCGGCCAATGTTTGCCGCAGGACGTCGGTCACCAGCCCGTGGTGCCCGGCCGAACCGTCGTCGGTGCTCGTCCGAACGCAAACGCCAAGCCGCTCGAAGTCTTCCACACCGGCCAGGTAGTCGCGGCTGCGGACACCGTAACAGAACGTGACCCGCGCGGCACGCGGAACCGTGCGCGGCGGATCGCCATACCTCCGCCGGCCGAGCGCCTCGCGTGCCAACGCAAGAAATGGTGTCTGCCCGATGCCGCCCGCCACCATCACCAGGTTTTCGGCCGGTAGTGCGGGAAATCCATTGCCCAGGGGCCCCCATACTTCCAATTCCTGGCCAGGCCGAAATCGGGCAAGTTTCGTGGTGAGCTTGCCCGCCACCAGATAAACCACATCCATCGCCACCGCTTGTTCGGCCCGGTCAAGCACGGTGTCGTAAAGGGCCAATGGCCGGCCCAGAAGCGGGTCGTCGTAGCCCGCCAACCGCAACATGATGAACTGCCCCGGCACGATTCGCCGCGCGATTTCTGGGCAGGCGAAGCGTACGCGGTAGGTGTCACGTGCGAGCCGAATGTTTTCGTCGATCGCCACGCGACCATGCCAGGCGTGGTCGGCGTAGCAGGCGGCGTGCCGCGATGATTCGTCGCCGCTCACTTCCGGCCCTTTGTGATTTTGCGTCTTGAATTCTGATCGGAAGGCGAGTCCCGCCGATCGGCCGATTCGATTTTTGTTTGCGGCTTGAAACGCTTTTTCAACAGTCGCAGCTCGTCATGGCGCAGTTTTCGGAATTCACCCGGCGGCAGATCCTTGAGCCGCACGCCACCCAGTGCGACACGCTTTAACCGTAACACCTTGTGCCCAACCTTGGCCAGAATGCGGCGAATCTCGCGGTTGCGCCCCTCGGCCAGAACGATCTCCAACAGCGTGCTCTGCTTGAAGGCGGTTTTGATCCGCACACTGGCCACGCGGGCGACCCCCTCGGCAAGATGCACTCCTTCGCGCAACTTCGCCAGAACGTCGCGCTCGGGCGTGCCCGCGACCAGGGTGTGATAGGTCTTTTCAACTCCGTACCGCGGGTGCGCCAGTTCGTTGGCCAACTGGCCGTCGTTGGTTACGAGCATCAGCCCTTCGCTCGACAAGTCGAGCCGGCCGACGGTGAACAGCCGCTCGTCCTTGTCGGGCAAGAGGTCGATCACGCGAGGCCGGCCTGATGGATCGAAGTTCGTCGAAACCACACCGGCCGGTTTGTTTACCAGGTAGTAAACCCGACGCGGGTTGGCCAATGGCGAACCATCGACTCGGACCTGTTGCGTGGCCACATCGACTCGCGTACCTAGTTCGCGGACCACCTGGCGGTCCACATCGACTCGGCCGGCGCGGATCAGTTCTTCGCAGAAGCGGCGGCTACCGATTCCCGCCGCGGCCATCACCTTTTGCAGACGTTCTCCCGCGGTGTTTGCCGCCTGGGGCTGCCCGCCTTGGGTCGCCGCCGAGCGACCACGGCGATTCGGGCGGCGGGTGGCCGACGCTTTCTTGGGGTGCCGCTTGCGATGTTCAAGGGCCACAGGCGGACGGCGTTCACGAGGTGGCATGGCAGGCAGTCGAAGGAGGCAGGGTGGGCGCCGTCCACGAACCGTACTGACGTAGGGGGGCAACGTTCCCGTGGAGCCCCAACGGGTAGCCATCATAGCCGATCATCGAGCGGAAACCCAGGGGCGCCGGCACCCGTCATTGGCAGTTCTGGCCCTTGAATGCGATCGATGAATGCGTCGGCGAGTGACCATGGAACGCGACATCCTTACGGCCTTGTAAGCAATTCGTAACCGAAGACTTCTTGTGTCGAAGGCGTTCGGCAACTACCATTTCCACCAGCCACGGCACACTTCACGGAAACACATCCCCTGAGGAGTCAGGCCATGCGGCTCAAGCCACGTCTCAACCAATTCGTATCAGCCACCTTCGGCGTTCATGACCTTCGTGACATCATACGTTTCGAGGAGGAATATCCGAACGCCCAGGTAGGCTTCACCTGCGTTCTGGGGTTCACCAAGGCCAGTGAAACGGCCGGGATCTGCACCCTTTGCCGGCGGCCCGCGAGTTGGGTCAGCCAGAAGCTCGGAATCTTCTTTTGCTCCACGGCGTGTTTCGAAAGCTACCAACGTCAGGGAAACTCTTTTCCGATGTCCGCCTGAAATCGCCCGAGTTTCGCGGGCGGCAGCCTACGACTCTGCGGCGGGAACTAGCGCACGAATTCGGTACTTACCATTCACCACCCGAAATTGGTTGATTCACGATGGATTTAGCGAAAATTCTCCACTCGCTCGGCGAGAACCTGCTCACGCCGATTCCCATGTGCTTTGCCTTGGGCATTTTCTGCAAGGTCATTCACGGCGGCATCAAGATCCCCAAGGAACTCTACTACTCGATCGCCATCTATCTGCTGATGTCGATCGGTTTCATCGGGGGGCACGAACTGGCCAAGGAAGTCAGGGACCATGGTATTTCGGGTGTGCTGCTGCCCGCCGGGATCACGCTGGTCTTGGGAATTCTTACCCCGATCAGCGCCTTCACGGTCCTGCGGTACGTCGGGCGATTGTCGGTGGCCGATTCCGCCGGTATCGCCGCGCACTATGGCTCCACTTCGGCGGTGACGTACGTCGTCGCGGACGTGTTTGCGAAGCAGAATGGCGCCGATCCGAACCCCTACTTGCCGACCCTGGTGACGATTTTGGAATGCCCCGGGATCGCGGTCGCCCTGGCGTTGGGGGCCGTCTTGTCGGCGAAGCCCAAGTCCACCGGCGATAAGCTCGAAATCCAAGGCGAAGAAAAGCAAGAGGGGAAATTGTGGGAGGCGCTCTATGAAGTGATCACGGGACAGTCGATCATGCTCATGGCCGGCTTGCTGGTGATCGGCTTCGTTGCGACGAACTTCATGTCGGAAAA
>Ga0265325_10000931_pt1 | contig 21133 bp, 18 predicted proteins | sample 41420metaG_FD_202090 | JGI IMG/M metagenome (GOLD analysis project Ga0265325, IMG submission 202090) | Rhizosphere microbial communities from Carex aquatilis grown in University of Washington, Seatle, WA, United States - 4-14-20 metaG | ecosystem: Host-associated > Plants > Roots > Rhizosphere... | reverse complement strand
TGGCTCCGACCATCTTGGCGGAGGCGCCACTCTGCGGGAGTTGAGCGATTTTCGCGGAGACGCGCTCGTTCGCGGTATTCTCGAAATTGTTGAAAAACATAAGCCCCTCCATGTCTCTCTCGTCGGGGGCGAGCCGATGGTGCGCCACCGGGAATTGAGCCAGATCCTTCCCGTGCTGAGCGCCTCGGGCATATTTACGCTGGTAGTGACGAGCGGCGTGATTCCCATCCCCATGGAATGGATGAGCTTACCGCGGGTCCGCATAGCGATATCCGTGGACGGGCTTCCCGAAGACCACGACATCCGGCGAAAGCCCGCGACGTACGTGCGAATCCTCAAGAACATTGAGGGCCGCGAGGTAAACATCCACTGGGTAATCACCCGCCCGATGCTGCAGCGCCCCGGCTATTTTGAAGAATACGTTTCGTTCTGGAACGACCGCCCTGAGGTGAACCGCATCTGGGTGAGCGTCTACACGCCACAGGTAGGGGAGTCCAGCCCCGAAACGCTCACCGCCGCTGACCGCTTGCAGCTAGCCGAGGAGTTGCCAAAGCTGGCGTCGAAATATCCCAAGCTATTGATGAATAAGGGTATCGCCGGAGCGATCGTCGCGCCACCAAAGAGCCCGGACGATTGCGTCTTCTCGAAGATGTCGGCGAATTATTCCGCTGACCTGAGCACCCGCGTCGAACCCTGCGTCTTCGGCGGCAAGCCCGATTGCTCCCAGTGCGGCTGCGCCATCAGCAGCGGCCTGCATTGGATTAAGGGCATCAACCTTGCCGGCCCACTCGAGGTCGGCCACCTGGTCCGGGGTTCCATCGGTGTCGGCCGGCTGATGAACCGCCTCAGGGCCAGATCGACCACTCCCCCGCGCTGGGATCAGGACGCCGCAAGCAGGTCCCTCCCGGCCCAGGAAGCGGAACTCGTTCAAATCCAGCGTTGAAGTGCCTTTTTGTGTCCTGCAGCACCTGGTGACACCTGCTAACTCATACAGAGCAATAGCTTTGGTATTACACAACTATTACAAAAAGTCCGCCTGAGAACTGCTACTATCCTGCAAGCAAATCGCACAACTAATCGGGTATCCAATCCCTTTCAAGAGGCGACATGTCAATGCAGATTGACGATTTAGGGAAGAAGCCTGCGGGCGAGAACGAGATTAATTGGGTCACCGCCATCGCCATGTTCGCGTTCCACGCAGGGGCGCTGGCTGCGCTCTTCTTTTTCAGCTGGAAACCGTTTCTGCTGGGCCTCTTCCTCTACTGGGTAGCCGGAAGCCTCGGGATTGGCATGGGATATCACCGCTTGCTCACGCACCGCGGTTATAGGACGCCCAAATGGGTGGAGTACTTCCTGACCTTTTGCGCCACCCTGGCGCTCGAAGGCGGCCCCATATTCTGGGTAGCCACGCACCGCATTCATCACCAATATTCCGACAAAGAGGGCGACCCGCACTCTCCCATCGACGGCAAATGGTGGGCCCACATGGGCTGGATTCTGATGGGCAAGTCGATGCACCACGATACGTCGACGCTCTCGCGCTACGTGCCCGATCTCGCCAAAGACAAGTTTCATGTCTGGATCACCAAATTCCACTACGTTCCGATGATTGTGGTCGGCCTTATCCTTCTGGCGTTTGGCGGCATCCAGTATGTGCTGTGGGGAATTTTCTTCCGGACGGTGCTGGGCCTGCATTCCACCTGGCTGGTCAATTCGGCCACGCATTCGTGGGGTTCGCGGCGGTTTGCCACGCGCGACCTCTCGACAAACAGCTGGTGGGTGGCGATGTTTACCTGGGGCGAAGGCTGGCACAACAATCATCACGCCCACCCGACGTCCTCGCGCCACGGCTTGGCATGGTATGAGATCGATCTGAACTGGTACGGGATCTGGGTGCTGCAAAAGCTCGGACTCGCGAAGCAGGTCTACGCCGTGAATCTCTCCAACTTGAAGCCACAGGCGGCGCCTGAAGAGGATGCTGCTTCGATCGTCGCGCCGGAATCCGCCACCGATTTCGTCTCCGCATAGCATCCCATCAAGCCGCCCCATAGATCGAACTCGTCAGGGCACGGCCCAGCCGTGCCAAAAAAGCCTCGTGGACAAAGGGGTTTTAATTCCTGAGGCCCGGCGTCCGCTGTACAATCGTCGTAAATAGCCATGCGCATCACGAGCCGGCGGAAGAAGATCGCTTTCTTTATCGTTCTGGGCGTCTGCCTGGTCGCTTTGGCGCTCACGCTGAACATCAGCTGGATCATTCTGAACTGGCGTAAAGATGTTCTTCTCGTTCTCGGCGTCATTTTCTTTGCGGCGATTATTCTCGGCATGATCCTCAATACGGGCTTCCTGGTGCGCGAGATCCGCCGTAACGAGCAGCACGACAGCTTCATCAACGCCGTCACCCACGAACTCAAGACGCCCATCGCGTCGATCCGCCTCTATCTTGAAACGCTGCAGCGCCGTGAAGTCGACGAACGCCAGCGGCAGCAGTTCTACCAGCTGATGCTCGAAGATGCCGACCGCCTGATCGGGACCGTCGAGCAGGTCCTGAAGGCCGGGGAAGTGGGATACAAGCGCGGCACTCTGCACCGCGCCGAGACGGACTTCAGCAGCCTCGTCCGCGAGTGCATGGAACTGGCCCGCACTCGGCATCACCTCGATCCCTCCGCTCTGCAATACCAGGGGCCGCTCAACGGGTCGGGAGCCACGGTTGAGGCCGATCCCGCGGAGCTGCGCACCGCGGTGTCGAATATTCTCGATAACGCCATCAAGTATTCGGGAGACAAGGTGGATATTTCCGTTCGCGTGGAAACGCCCGACGAGAAGCGCGTGGTTCTGCGGGTCCGCGATCGCGGCGTGGGCATCCCCGCACACGCGTTGAAGCGCGTGTTCAAGCGCTTCTACCGCGTGCCGGGGCGATCGTCCTCGCAGGTGAAGGGGACAGGCCTGGGACTGTTCATCGTGCGCGCCATCGCCCGCGCGCATGGAGGCCGGGTATTCGCCGAAAGCGCTGGTTGGACGCGCGGCACCACCATCACCTTCGAATTGCCCAGGAGCAATGCGTGAGCCATCTGCTCGTAGTCGAGGACGAAGCGCACCTGGCCGACGGCCTGCGATTCAATCTGGAAGCCGAAGGACACTCGGTGGACGTGGTGGGCGACGGGGAATCGGCCATCGAAAGCCTGCTTCGGTCCGGCAAGAAGTTTGACGCGGTTGTATTGGACGTCATGCTGCCCGGCACGAACGGGTTTGAGGTAGCCACCGAGCTGCGCAAAGCCAAGAACTACGTGCCGGTGCTCATGCTAACCGCGCGAGGCCGGCCCGAAGATGTTCTGCAAGGCTTTGCGGCAGGCGCCGACGATTATTTGCCCAAGCCGTTCGAGCTGCCGATTTTTCTCGCGCGATTGCAGGGCTTGCTCCGCCGCAGCGAATGGCTTCGCGGCAGCAACGGTGGAACACAGGAAACCAGAAGTCCCGAAAATGGCTCCCGGAACGTGGCGGAAGCGCCGCCTCAGCAGCAGGTCTTCTCCTTCAACGGAAAAACCATCAATTTCGAGACTCTCGAGCTGCAAACCGGCGCCTCCACGATCCAGCTGACCCTGATGGAAGCGAAGCTTCTGCGTCACTTGGTGCAGAGCCACGGCCGCACGGTCACGCGCAAGTCCATACTCGAAGACGTGTGGGGCCTGCGTGAAGACACCGACACCCGGGCCATCGATAACTTCATCGTGCGCCTCCGCCGCTACATCGAGGAAGATCCTTCGAAACCGCAACATTTGTTGACGGTGCGAGGCGTCGGCTATCGCTTCGTCGTCTGAGTCGGGTAGTGGTCGGTTCACTGTTCGGGCGTTAACCAGGCACTGGCTCAATCCCCTCCGCTTATGAGATAACAATTCCTTTAAACCCACCCAGGAAAGGAGCACGCAATGTCCACGATCCATCTCCACCAGACAACCACCTTGACGCCCGAGCAGTACATCGCGGGGCTCACCGACTTCGGTCCTGGCCGCTCGAAACTCTTCGGCAACAGCGCCGACGAGTACCTCAAAGTGCACAGCCTGGGTACTACGCAGGCCGACGTCACGGAAGGTTCGGGCGGCATCTGGGAACGCCTGCATTACGACTGGTCCGATCCCAACCACGTGGTTCTTACGACGACCGACTCCAACACCTGGGGAGGTGACTCCGGCCACACCTACAACTTCACGCGCCACCCAGACGGCACCACCGACATTGACGTGGTCGTCGTACGCGAGGGCAAGAACCTCAAAGGATGGGCGCTCGGATTGGTGGTCGGGACCATTGGCCAAGGCGTCTTGAAAAAAGCCTTTGAAAACTCCGTCAAAGCCATCGAAGCCCGGAAGGGCGCAGCGAAAGCGGCAGGCGCATCGTAAACCAGGTATCCGCATACTCCACTTATCTCGTTTCATCAGGAACTGTCGGAGCGCGGTATTGCCGCGTCCCTCGGAATCCGCCGTCGCCTAAAAATCCCCGGAGATATGGATGAAAGCACTGATCTTTCGCGAGACCGGCGAACCGAAGAGCGTATTGCAACTGGCAGAGATCCCTGCTCCGCCTTTAGCCCCTGGCGAAGCGCTCGTCCGAGTGCTGCTGAGCCCGATCAACGCGTCGGATCTGCACATGGTGCGCGGGCGCTATGGCTATCAGCCGGATTTGCCAGCCAGCCCAGGCATTGAAGGCGTGGGGATTGTGGAGGCTGTAGGTCCGGGCGTGCAATCTCCGGCTGTTGGAACTCGCGTAGTTTTCATCGGCACTTGGAACACCTGGCGCGAGCAGATCGTGTGCCCAGTGGACAGACTCGTGCCCGCTCCAGCTGGCCTGGACGATCCGGCCGCCGCCACTTCCTACATCAATCCCCTGACTGCATGGGCATTGACGAGATCAGGTCACAATCTCAAGGAGGGCGACTGGCTCCTGCAGACGGCGGCTGCATCCAGCGTCGGGAAGTTGGTGCTTCAATTGGCGCAGCAGCATCGATTCAAGACCATCAACGTCATCCGGCGGCGCGAGCAGGAAACAATCATCCGCAACCTTGGAGGCAATGAAGTAATCTGCACAGCCGACGAGGATCTCCGGGCGCGCCTGCAGGAATTGACCGCGGGTCAGGGCGTTGAGCGAGCGATTGACTGCGTTGCCGGAGAACTAGGCGCTGAGATTGCCCGCAACCTCGCTCCCGCTGGAACCATGCTCGTGTATGGAGCCCTCTCCAGTCATCGCCAGACCGACCCCTCGAAATTCACCATGCCACTCTTCGCTCCGCGTTTGATTTATTCGACAGCGACGGTTCGCGGGTGGTGGCTTCCGCGCTGGGTGAATTCCCAGTCGCTCGCAGAAGTGCGCGCAGCGACGAGCGATCTCCTCGCCATGCTGTCAAACGGAGCGCTTACGCCGCCAGCGACTGTGCGGTATTCATTGAAAGACTTCCAGGAGGCAGTACGCCTGGCCGACGGCGAGGCAGGACAGCAAAAGATCTTGCTGGACTTCTCCGAAAAAGCGGCATAACCGGCGGACCCTCGCAGCGGGAGCGGCAAAGGCGAACGCGTTCAGATCGCCCAGCTCGAAAAAGAAAACGATCGCGACGATCCACATCATCTGCCGGTGCACCGATGTGATCTGCAGCCGGTCGAGGCGCGCGGCCGTGGTGCGCCGGTTTACTTGCACAGTTGCCATTTGTTCTCGGAGGAATGCGCGAAACGGCTGTATTGCAACTGCGCAACGCGTCACAAAGTCTGCATGATAACCGGCGGCGGCTGCAACCAGGAGCAAAACTTGGTGGTGGGTCAGTTTCCGGTTAGCGCGTTACTCAGGCATGTGGATTCCGAGTGTGCCGTGATTCAGACGCAGCTCCCACTGTTCTTCCTCAGATGGAAATGGAGAAAGCGTTCGTCCGTTAAGATACCTGTGTGTGCCTCACAGGCGTTGAGGGTGGCCCAGTGCAACCCTGTGGGGCTCGGATGTGACAGTCGTTTTTCCCCATCTGAGCAAGAGCGGGGGCCTTTTGTCTGCGGGTCAGGCTGTCGCTGGCGGCTGTCGCCCCCTAAGTAGCTCCGTTACTATCCGATAGGATTGTTACTACCAACGTCGTTATTGGCTGTGGGATTGCAGACTCTTCCTGCTGATACCGTTTAAGTTTATGGGAGGGATGGACCTATGAATTTAAGAGCGAAATTTGTCTTCTTGATCGGCCTGCTGGGCTTGGTGTGCCTTATGCTTCCGGGTTCGCTGCGAGCAGATACGGTTCTCACGTACACGGGTAATGCCTACACCTTTTGTCAGTATGCGTATACGTGCACCGGGACGAGCCCCGCCCTGTCGTTCACGTTGGATACGACGTTGACAGGGCCTCAATTCGATAATTTGGCCATCGGCACCGTGACCGGGGGGAACCTATCGGGTTTCGTATCATCCTTCGCGCTCACTGATGGTGCTGAGGTAACTGTCACTCAATCGACCGCAGCCTTCCAGTTCTTCGATGTTACCACGGGGGCAAGCGGGGATATCACGTCCTGGGAGATTCTTGCCTATACGAACGGCACCCAGGGGGCAGTGAACTATTTTGGCGCAACGTGTAACGGATCCGCAGCGAATTGCAGTAACGTGGACACAACGCAGGTGCTTGTCAATGGCTACTATTACCTCGCGTACGGCCAAAACTCCGGTGCCCCCGGCACCTGGACGGTCACGACGACTCCCGAGCCGGGCACAGGCGGCCTCATGCTGCTCGGGGTAGGGTTGTTAGGGTTGGTGATGCGGAAGCGAATTGCTCCGGGACTTCTACGGGCTACTTGAACGCATCTCTTCCTGTCACATCTGCATTCAGCACCGGAGGTATAGCCAAATGCGCCGTAGGTTCCCTTCATGCGGCGCGTTTGCATTTCCCCCACAAATTCCGCTTGCCCGTATAGTCGGATTACCAGAAACTGACCCACCACCCAAAACCTCGCGTCCGGATTTGACACGAGTGCGGGCTATCGTTAACCTTGAGCTCCTATGAAAATTATTGTCGCCGACAAAATAAGTGAACGTGGGATTGCGCTGCTTCGTGAAACGGGCTGGGAAATTCTCACTCCGGCGGCCGCCGATGTTGCCGCCCAGATCATCGATGCCGACGGCCTGGTGGTTCGCAGCGCCACGAAAGTGACGCCTGCGCTGCTCAAGCAAGCCGTGAAGCTTCGCGTCGTGGGCCGCGCCGGCGTGGGTGTGGACAACGTGGACATGGACGCGGCTACGCATCACGGCGTCCTCGTAATGAATACGCCGGGCGGAAACTCCGTCAGCGTTGCCGAGCATACGTTTGCGCTGATGCTCGCCGTCGCGCGTTCCGTGCCTCAGGCCAACGTCTCCATCCAGGCGGGCAAATGGGAAAAGTCGGCTTTTTCGGGAACGGAACTCCGCGGGAAAACTCTCGGTCTCGTGGGACTGGGCCGGATCGGCACCGAAGTGGCGCGCCGCGCTCACGCGTTTGGAATGAAGGTCTTTGCGTACGATCCGTACGTGGCTCCCGCTATCGCGCGGGAAGTAGACGTCGATCTGGTGACGCTGAACGAATTGCTGGAAAGGTCCGACGTGGTCTCGTTGCACACGGCCTTGAGCCCTTCCACGGAAAAAATAATCAACGCCGAGGCGATCGCGCACATGAAGAAGGGCGCGATTCTCGTCAATTGCGCGCGCGGTGAATTGATTGACGAAGCGGCCCTCGCGGAGGCGCTGCGTTCCGGCAAACTCGCCGGCGCCGGCGTAGATACCTTCGCCAAGGAGCCTCCCAAGGACTCTCCGCTGGTGGGCCTGCCGAATCTGATCGCCACGCCGCACATCGCCGGCTCCACGCGCGAGGCCCAGGAGGAAGTGGGCACGGCCGTCGCGCAGCAGATTCGCGATTATTTGGCGGATGGATTAATCCGCAACGCCGTCAACATGCCCGCCGTTTCCGCGGAGCAATACAGGCGCTTGCGCCCGTATCTCGAACTCGGCGAGCGCATTGGTATGCTAGTCGCCCAGGCCGCGCCCTCACCGAGTTTTAACCACATCCGGATTCGCTACGCGGGCGAGCCCTCCGAAATTGGCTCGCACCTGATTCGCAGCGCCGTCCTGATCGGCATCCTGAATCCCATCCTCGATGAGAAAGTGAATCTCGTGAACGCCTCGGAAGCCGCCGCCACCCGCGGGTTGGTGGTGGAAGAAACGACGCGCCGGCGCGAGCGCGGATTCCCCAACACGGTGGAAGTGGTAGCCAGCGATGGCAAACGTGAACTCACGGTAGAAGGCACAGTGGGGCAGGACGGTTCCCCGCGCATTCTCGCCCTGGACGGAATCGGCCTCGAAGCGGCCCTCGAAGGAACGCTGCTGCTGATCCGCAACAAAGATGTTCCCGGCGTGATCGGAAAAATGGGCACCGCTCTCGGCGACCTTGGCGTGAACATCGCCACCTTCGCTCTCGGACGCCGCGCGCCCGTCCATGGTGCGGAGGCGCTTGCTCTCCTTGGGCTGGACGGCGAAATCGACGCGTCCGTCGTTCAAAAGATCCTGGCCGTTCCTTCGGTCACCGACGCGCGGCTGATCCGTCTTCCCGCGTCCGCCAAGCAGGAAGTGCTCAACTAGCCCGTAGCTGCGTCGGCGACTCACTGTTTCAGCGGCGCCGCGTAAGGGCGGGGCTCCGGCGAGCTGCTGTCCGGCTCGACGACCCACGCGCGGCGGTCGCGGTAATAAGCCAGCAGCGGGGCAAGCTCGACGCCCGGTATATCGCGCGCCCACGCGACCTTCGAAGCGTCAATGTCCGCGCGGTTGTAAACCCATTCCCCGTTCGCATCGTGTTTCGCAGAATAGCGCACGATCACGAGTTGCTTGCCAGGCATTTTTCCCAATTCAGTTGCGAAGCGCGCCCTGTTGGTCATTCCGGGCTTCGGATAGTCCAATAGATGGAATGGCGCCAGAAGGACCGCGGCAATCACGACCGCGCGCGAAACGCCGACGCCGAAGGGCCGGCCTCGCCACGTTACCTTCCTGAGATGGCGAAATCCCTGCATCGTGAGCGCAAACACCGTCGCGACCAGCGGCGCCGCGTAATGCGGAAAGAACCACGCCACCAGCAGAAAGCCGCAAAAGCAAATCCCCGTCTGCGCCACGAGAAAACGCACCCGGCGATCCCGCACGATCCAGAACAACAGAAGAAACGGCACGCAGAGTTCAGGCCAAAGAAGGAACCGCACAAATCTTCCGGCATCCCGTCCCAGCAGACGGATGGCTTCGCCGATGCTGTCGGGCCTGCCCTCTCGCCAGGTGTCGTGATTCCACCCGTTATAGAAAGCGTCGAATTGTGCGTTCGGGTAATGGATAGGAGCCGTCGCCTTTTGCCACAGCAATGCGGGAGCGCTGCTCTCGTAGACGCGTTCGTTAGCCGTGTAGGGAAAAAGCAGCGGATTTCCTGTGCCGCGCCAGTTGTAGTAGGCCATAAACGCGCCGCACAACAGAATCACGGCACAAAAGGGCGCGACAACGCGGGGCAGCGTCTGTCGCCAGGGCGGGCTTTGCTTCCGAAATAGCGAAAAGGCAAGCATGCCGAGCACCGGCGCGGAGAAAATCAATCCCTCGAATGGCCGGCTGTTGGCAAGAATCGCCACGCCCAGACCCAGAATCACCGCATCGTGCGGGCGCCAACCCCGCATGATCCGCGGCAGAGCCCCTATTACTAATGCTCCGCCGAGAGCCGCCATGGCCCCGCCCCAATAGCTGTTGATCCAGTAACCGAAAATGCCGACGCGCAGAACCAGCAGCACGCCCCCCAGCAGCGCCCACGGCGGTGGCAGCCACCCTTGCAATGCCCACACAGTGGCGCCAATCATGGCGGCGACGCTCAACAAAACGCCGATCCAAGGGTGGCCGAGAACTTGGCCCAGGGCGAGCGCCGCTCCCTGCGCCGGCGGATATTTCGACATATACGTAGGGAGTTGGTTCACATGCATAGTATCGAGATAAATCCGCATGGGATGCGGCGGGTTAGTCAGCCGGCCATGGGCGAAAGTATCGGCCGCCAGCAGATAGCTGAACTCGTCGTGAAACTCGGGGTTAGGGACAGGAACCTGAGGCAGCATCGCAACGCGCAGAAAGATTCCCGCGGCGGTTATCCAGATAATCGCGAGAGCTTTCCTCTTCGCCAGGCGAGAGCCAAAGCTTTCAATGGCCGCGAAAAAGCGCCCTCCGGCCTGCGGCGCACAGATGGCGGCAACGAGCAATAGGGCCACGACTGCCACTGGTAGGTCTGAAGTTATCCGTTCCACTTTAGGAGGGAGTCATTTGAGAAGGGAGTTGCGCCGGATTTCCTCTCTTCAGCACGAGACCCGGCAGATTTTAGCAACTTTGCATGAAAACATCATCGCCCACCCTCAGGGAAGCCGCGGGGGAGCTGGCAATGGTGTGAAGGTGGGCCCCGTCTCGGTGGGGTAGTAGGGGGCATCGAGACGGGGCCCTGGTCGGTCGGAGGCCAGCATATTATCGAAAGCGATATAGATATTCAAGAGATAATAACTGGCGTTGTGGAAAACCAGGCCAGCCTCGAAAATCTCCCCCGGAGCGCCCTTTACCGCAGCGGTTTCAGTTCAGGCTGCTGCCCGTCCGGCAGGGGGTAGCGGTCGACGTTCAGCACCATGGAAACGAAGCAGTAATAGCCCATCACCGACGTCAGGTCGACGGCGCCGCGCTCTCCGAATTTATCCACCACCGCCTTGAATGACGCATCGCTCACCTCCCGCGTCTTCAGAAGCTCGTCGCCGAAGTTGTAGATCGCCGCCTCGTCCGCCTGCATGGGAGCCGGCCGCTTGCCCACGGCAATTGCGTCAATCACGGCGGGACTCAGCCCGGCGTCCAGCGCCATCTGGCGGTGCGACCACCAGTCGTACTGGGAATTCCAGAAGCGCGCGGTCATCAGGATCGCCATTTCGTTCAGCCGGTGCGGCAGCGTCGAGTGGAACCGCACCTGCGCGCCGAACTTTTGCGCCGCGTCTCCCATCTCCGGGCTGCGCAGCAGCACATTGAAGGGCCCGTTCATCACGCCCTTGCGTTCGCCGTTCAGCATGTCGTCGACCATGGCCTTCTGCCCGGGCGTGAGTTCCGTGTAGGTCAGCGGCTTGAAGCGGTCTCCGCGAAGATGCAGGTCCGGAGCCGTGGGCGTCTGGGCGAGAGCAATCGATGAGAGTAAAAGGATGCCGGCACCGGCAAATTTGAGGCGCATATTTTCTCCATTTCCGCACGAACAGCTGCAACCCGCGCAGAGGCTAGCTTAGCGGTTTCTCTCTGTCAAATTTTTGTCTCAATTTGGTCAGCTCGTACCAAGGTTGGGCGAGGGCTCTCGACCCCGCACCAATCCGGCTGCTACGATAGACTCATTCGCTGGAACACGTGCAGCACATGAAGACCACCAAATCACGGCTCGAACAGCAGGTTCTCAAAGCAATCCGCCAGTCAGGGATGGCGGTTCCCGGAGATCGTATTGCCGTGGCTGTCTCGGGCGGGGCGGATTCGGTTGCACTTCTGCGGCTTCTTGACGGTCTTCGCGATGCGCTTGGCATCACGCTGCTCGTCGCCCATTTCAACCACGCGTTGCGCGGGGCGGATTCCGAAGCCGACGCGCAATTTGTCGCCGACCTGGCGCGGGAGCTCCGCCTCGAATGTATCTGCGAGCGGGAAAACGTTGCGGCCGAGGCCGAGCGCCAGCATCTGAATCTCGAAGACGCCGCGAGACGCCTGCGTTACGCATTCGTTGGCCGCATTGTCGAACAGGGCCTAGCCACACGCGTCGCCGTCGCTCACACCGCGGACGACCAAGCGGAGACGGTGCTGGCGCGGCTGTTCCGCGGCACTGGTCCAGCCGGGCTCGCCGGGATCCATCCCGTGCTGGGACCGATCGTCCGGCCGCTTCTAGCCGTCCGCCGCGAAGATCTTCGCCAATATCTGCGCGGCTGCAGCCAGCCCTGGCGCGAAGACCTCACCAATTTCGACCTGAGCCGCCAGCGAGCGCAGATTCGCGCGCAGCTCTTGCCGGTGCTTCAACGCGATTTCTCGCCCCGGATCGTCGATCATTTGGGCGACCTAGCCCGGCTGTCCCGGGAAGAGCAGCACTTCTGGAGCGCGCTGGTCGAAGACCGCTTCGGCAAGCTAGTCCGCGAAGAGAGTGGCCGCTTCGTCGTTCAAGTCCGCGACCTGATTTCGCCCCTGGGTTCAGTCGTGAGCGATCCTGCCAACCCGTCAGGGCCATCCGGCGCGCCTTACCGCGCGCTTACCGAGCGCCTCATCCGCCGTCTATATGAAGGAGTGCGCGGAAATTGCAGGGACTTGACCGCGGAACACGTCGAGCAGGTGATCCATCTCGCCAGCGCGTGCACCAGCGGAAGCAGGATTGAATTGCCAGGCGGCGTGGTAGCCGAGCGAATCTTTGGCGAACTCGTCTTTTCGAAGGCAGCCCGCGAAGCGTGTGCCAGGAGCCGCGCCGAAACCGGCATCATCCCGCTCGCGTATAACTATGTTGTAAGCCTTCCGAGTGAAGGGATGGCCGCTATTTCCGTCCCGGAACTGGGCGCCCGGTTCCTCCTGAAAATGATTGACTGGTCTTCCACAGAGCGCGACACTAATCTGGAAGACATCCTAGACGCTGACCTGCTCAAGAGCACGTTGACCTTACGTAACTGGCAGCCCGGGGACGCGTACAGGCCTCGCGGACATCGCCAGGCGCGAAAGTTGAAGCAACTGTTTCTGGCGAGGCGTGTTCCCAGAGGTGAGCGGGCCCATTGGCCGGTGATCGAATGCGGCGGCAGAATTGTCTGGTCGCGAGGGATGCCTGCGGCAGAAGATTTCTGCGCGGGTGACCGGACGAAGACGGGGCTCCGAATCGAAATCGAAGAGGGGTGCCGGTAGGGTTTGCAAGGGCTCTTCAAACGGGATGCCGGGAAAAATCTGAATACGCTTGCTTCCCGATTGCATCTAAGAAATATCGCTGAGATATCGTTGCCGGGCTGGGTTGCATCTATTCAGGGGTGAGGTAAGACGTGAACTCTACCGTACGCACAGTGTTATTTTGGCTTTTGATGATCCTGCTGGCCGTCGTCCTGTGGAAGATGGCTTCGACGGGCGGCCCGACGGCTCACGAAGATGAGCCCAGCTACACCAATTTCCTCGCGAAGGTGCAGAGCGGGAACGTCAAGGATGTGACGATCTACCTCTCGCCCAACAGCGCCGAACTGCAGGGCGAATACCGCGACGGCAGCAAGTTCCGCGGCGTTACCCTGGCCAACACCGCCATTCCCGACGTAACCAAGGCGTTTCAGGATCAGCACGTTCTCTACAACTATAAGGAAGTGAAGGACGCCAACTGGGTCAGCCTGCTCTTCAACTTCGGCCCGCTCATCCTGCTCGTTTTCTTCTGGATTTTCATGATGAAGCAGATGCAGGCAGGCGGCAACAAAGCCCTCAGCTTCGGAAAATCCCGCGCGCGTCTGCTCACCGCGCAGCAGAAGAAAGCCACTTTTAAGGACGTTGCCGGGATCGACGAAGCTAAGGAAGAGTTGTACGAAATCATCGACTTCCTAAAGGATCCCCAGAAATTCCAGAAGCTCGGCGGACGCATTCCCAAGGGCGTCCTGCTCGTCGGACCTCCGGGAACGGGCAAGACCCTGCTGGCTCGCGCGATTGCCGGCGAAGCGAACGTACCGTTCTTCTCCATTTCCGGTTCGGATTTCGTCGAAATGTTCGTCGGCGTGGGCGCGAGCCGTGTCCGCGACCTTTTCGAGCAGGGCAAAAAGAATGCTCCCTGCATCATCTTCATTGACGAAATTGACGCTGTTGGCCGCCACCGCGGCGCAGGCTTGGGCGGCGGTCACGACGAGCGCGAACAGACCTTGAACGCCCTGCTCGTCGAAATGGACGGCTTCGAGTCCAACGAAGGCGTCATCCTGATTGCGGCCACCAACCGCCCGGACGTTCTCGATCCGGCGCTTCTGCGTCCCGGCCGTTTTGACCGGCGCGTGGTCGTGCCGCGTCCTGACGTGCGAGGCCGCGAGGAAATCCTTCGCGTCCACACCCGCAAGGTTCCCGTCTCGGACGATGTCGATCTCTCGGTGATTGCGCGCGGCACCCCCGGTTTTTCCGGCGCGGATGTCGCCAATCTCGTGAACGAAGCCGCTCTCTGGGCTGCCCGCCAGAACCGTAAGGTCGTAATGATGGCGGATTTCGAGATGTCCAAGGACAAGGTCCTCATGGGCGTCGAGCGCCGGTCCATGATCCTGTCTGATGAGGAAAAGAAGAACACCGCTTATCACGAGGCTGGCCACGCTCTGGTTGCAACGATGACCCCTGGCGCGGACCCGCTGCACAAAGTGACGATCATTCCCCGCGGCATGGCGCTGGGCGTCACCATGCAGTTGCCCATCGACGACAAGCACACCTACACCAAGGAATTCCTCGAGTCACAGCTCGCCGTTCTGATGGGTGGGCGCGCCGCCGAGGAGATTTTCCTCAACCACATCACCACCGGTGCAGGAAACGACATCGAACGCGCCACCGAAATCGCCCGCCAGATGGTCTGCGAATGGGGCATGAGCCCGCTCGGTCCGCTCACCTTCGGCAAGAAGGAAGAGCAGATTTTCCTGGGCCGTGAGATCGCGCAGCATCGCGATTATTCCGAAGACACGGCTATCAAGATCGATGGCGAAGTCCGCAGCATCATCAACACCGGCTACACCCGCGCGCGGAACATCCTCGAGACGTATCGCGACGCCCTCGAGCGCGTGGCCCGTGGGCTTCTTGATCGCGAAGTTCTGGACGCTGTCGAATTGAAGCTCCTGATCGAGAACAAGCCGCTGCCGGACAAGATTCCGCCTCCGCCTCCCGCGGCGCCTCCTGTCCCCACGAAGGAGCCGCAACTGACGTTGCGCCCCGAGCCGCGGCCGATCCCCGGCATGGCCAAGGGCGAAAAACCTGCTCCGGCCTGATTGACGCAGCTGGGTTAGCGTAAAGAAATGTAAGGGCGCTTCGAAAGAAGCGCCTTTTCTTTGCGGTGCGCCTCACTCTCCGCGCGGTACTCCCCGAGAACAAATTTGGCGTAGAATAGGCCTATGGCGAAGAAACTCCCGGAGACATTCGCAACCGAGTGCCCCTGCTGCCGCGCCAACCTCACCGTGGATCGGGAGCTGGGCGTCGTCTTGTCCCACGTGGCGCCGGTAAGGCCCCCCTCGATCGATCTGGACGACACGGCGCGGCTTCTTCGCGAGCACGACGAATCCGTCGAAGCAAAATTCCGCGCCTCCATCGAGGCCGAAAGAACCAAAGAAGACGTCCTCTCGCGCAAATTTTCCGAAGGCCTGAAGAAAGCCAAGGACGCCCCGATAGAAAAGCCGCTCCGCGATTTCGACCTGGATTGAAGCCGCCCACCGTTCGGGTGCCCGCTGCCGTTTGGGTGATTCTTCTTGTTTGGCCGCCAAATTCTTTAAGCAGTCATTCTTGAAGGCGGCTCTGCCCCTGAACCCTGCATGGCGGGATTTGTCGGAGTATTTCTTTCCGCGATCCACCTCGTTGGATTCTGATCTGGATAAACAGAAATAAGAGGGATCCTTCGCTGCGCTCAAGGATGACTGCCTAAGGCCAAGGGCAACGGCAAGACGAAGCATGGCACGAATGCTGCGATTTCACATGCCTTCGTAGTTGGGGCCTCCGCCGCCTTCGGGGGGGACCCAGTTGATGATCTGGTAGGGGTCTGCGATGTCGCACGTTTTGCAGTGGACGCAATTTGTGAAATTGATTTTCAGTTTGAGCGCGTCTTTTTCTGTGATGATTTCGTAGACTGCGGCGGGGCAGAAATACTGGCATGGGTTGCCGTACTCGCGAACGCAGCGGTCGCTGCAGATGCTGGGGTCTAGGACGTGGAGATGGCAGGGCTGGTCTTCGTCGTGGCGCGTGCCGGAGTGATAGACGTCGGTGAGGCGGTCGAAGGTGAGCTTTCCGTCGCCCTTGAAGCGCGTTGCCTGATCGACGGGCACACGGTCTCGGTTTAATTGGGCGTATTCCTGGTAGCCGGGCTTTGAGCGCATCGGGTCGATTAGGCCGCGGCCGCCGGTTACGAATTGCAGGCCCGCGTGGACGAGACCTTTCCACAGTCCGCCGTGAAACGCCTGGTGGAAATTGCGGACCGCCCACAATTCCTGCTTCAGCCAGCTTTTTTCTATTTTCTCCGGATACGCGGCGAGTGTTTTCGCGGACGTGTCGCCGGCACAAAGCGCTTCGTAGATGGTTTCCGCGGCGAGCATGCCGCTTTTGATCGCGGTGTGGATGCCCTTGAGGCGCTGCGAATTGAGGAGGCTGGCCGAGTCGCCGACGATCAGGCCGCCGTCGACATAGCTGCGCGGCATCGAATACCAGCCGCCGTAGGGAACCGCCTTCGCACCATAGCGGACGAGCTTGCCGCCTTCGAGGATGCGCCGGACGAACGGATGCGTTTTGAATTTTTGAAACGCTTCGTGGGGATCGAAGAGTGGATTGGCGTATTCGAGCGCTACTACCATGCCGAGCGAGACGCGATTGTCGCGCAGGCCGTAGATCCAGCCGCCGCCGTAAATATCGGTGCTGAGCGGCCAACCGAGCGTGTGCGCTACGTAGCCGGTGTCGATGCGGCCGGGCTGAACGTCCCAGAGTTCCTTGACGCCCAGGCCGTAAATCTGCGGGTTCAAGCCATCGAGCTTCAAGCGGCTGACGAGATCTTTGGTGAGCGACCCGCGCGGGCCTTCGGCCAGCACGGTGACTTTGGCGCGGAGTTCGTAGCCGGGAGTGAAGTTGTCCTTCGGCTTGCCGTTTTTGTCGACGCCCTTATCGCCTGTGAGCACGCCGGCGATGCCGTTCTTGTCGTAGAGCAGTTCCTGTCCCGCGAATTGCGTGAATACGTTCACGCCCTTTTGTTCCACCAGGCCGCCCAGCCATTTTACGAGCTTGTTGAGCGACACCACATAGTTGCCGTGATTCTGGAGGGGAGGCGGCGTAATGGGGAGCTTCCACGAATTTGCTTCGGTGAAAAAATAGGCGGCGTCACCGGTGACGGGCGTATCGAGCGGCGCGGTTTTTTCAAAGTCGGGAACCAATTCCCGGAGGGCTCGAGGGTCCATGATGGCGCCGGAAAGCTGGTGCGCACCGATCTCGCGGGCCTTTTCGAGGACGTAAACATTTTCGGCAGAGAGCGCTGGCGCTTTGCCGGCTTTGGTGTGCTGCTCGATCAGATTGGCCAGATGGAGAGCGCAGGACAGACCAGCGGGACCGCCGCCGATGATGAGTACGTCCGCTTCGAGTTGTTCGCGTTCGACGGCCATACAAAGCAACAGCATAGCAGGTGAAGGGGACTAACGGAGCGGGCCGGAGAGCAAATCGCCGGAACTGAAATCGATGGACCAGAAACGGGGCGAGGGGCGCAGGAACTCAAAACCCACGAGGATCGATCCTTTTTGTGTTATGGCCAGCCGCGCTACGCGGCAGGCGAGGTCTTCATTGGTCCGCAGATTGGTGATCAGGATGGGCTGGGAGCGCTCGATCTCGGCGGAGAGGATGACCGCTCCGCCTTGCGCGCTGATGTCGCTGGTTTCGGCGTACTCCGAGAAGGTCTCGCCGCGCACGCGTCCATAGATGAAGACGGGCATCGCTGCCGGCACGCGTTCGGATCGGCGTTTCTCGATGATGAGCTTCGCGCGCGAGTGCTTCGCCCCGCGTTCGAAGAATCTCCAACGCCAGAAGAGTAGTTTGTCCCAATTCATGGATCGCGAAAGAACAGCCGAGGTCCTCTGAAAGTATTCGAGCCGGGTGCTTCGTTTATACATTTGTTTGATACGGCTTTGAGAATGAGTTTCGTGAATGTTTCGGAAGCAGCAAGGGCGCCGGGCCGGCTGGCCTCGGTTGCGGAGGAATTATTGAGACTTTTCGAGTTGCTCGATGAGGGCGGGAACGATTTCGAAGAGGTCGCCGACGACGCCGTAATCGGCGACTTCGAAGATGGGCGCGTTCGCGTCCTTGTTGATGGCGGCGATGGTGCGGGAGGCCTTCATGCCTACCACGTGCTGGATGGCGCCGCTGATGCCCAGGGCGAGATAGAGCTTGGGCGCCACGGTTTGCCCGGAACTGCCGATCTGGCGATCCATGGGAAGCCAGCCCTCGTCGCAGATGGGGCGCGATGCGGAGACTTCGCCGCCCATGAGTTTGGCGAGTTTTTCGGCGAGGGCGATGTTTTCGGGCGCTTTGATGCCGCGACCAACTGAGACGAGGATGGCCGCCTGTGTGAGGTCGACGGCTTGTTTGGCTTCGCGGAAAAGCTCGAGTGGCTTGGTGCGGATCTGTTCGGGTTTGAGTTCTACCGCCATCTTGCTTACAGGGGCTTTGCCTCCGGCGCGCTTCGCGGCGAGATCGGCGCGGAAGGCTCCGGCCTGGAAAGAGGCGATCCGCGGGGCGTCGCCGGTGAAGACTACATCCGCCGCGGTGCGGCCCTGGAACATCTGGCGGACGAAAATCAGCTTGCCGTTTTCGTAGCGGTAGCCGATGCAATCGCCGATCATTCCTTTTTGCAGGGAAGCCGCGAGTTTGGGAGCGAAGTCGCGCACCTGGTAGGTGTGTGGAAGAAGAACGAGGTCGGGCTTGGCGGCTTCGATTGCCTGGCGAAGGGCTAGCGAGAAACTGTCCGGCGTGTACTTTTCGAGCAGATCGTGTTCGGCGAGCAGTACTTCGTCGAGCTGAAAACCGGCGAGATCATCGGCGAGTGGCGCGACGCCTTTGCCGATTACGATGGCGGCGAGTGTGCCGCTGGTCTGTTGGACAATTTGCTGGGCGGCGGCGAGCGTCTCGAAGCTGACGTTATTCCATTTGCCTTCGCGCTGCTCGGTGATGAGGAGGATTTTCAAAGAACGCGCGCCTCGTGTTTGAGCTTTTCGATGAGCTTAGCGGCAATTTCTTTGGGCTGGCCGGTGATGAATTCGGTTTTCTTGGTTTTTTGCGGGACGTAGATGCGCTCGATGTGCTGCGTCGGTGTATCCGGCACGCCTAGCGATTTGCGGTCAACCGTGGCGATTTCTTTCTTCTTTGCGGCCATGATGCCCTTGAGCGTGGCGTAGCGGGGCTTGTTGATGCCGGATTGGATGGTGAGCACAGCGGGGAGCGGGAGTTCAACCCACTGGAACCAGCCGGCTTCGAGTTCGCGCTTGAGTTTCAGGCCGGACGCGATGACCTCGATGGCCATGATGATGGTCGCGTGTGGGCGGCCCAGGAGTTCGGCGAGGAGAACGCCCGTCTGGCCGAAGCCCTGGTCGTCGCTTTGAAGGCCGGTGAGGATCAGATCGAAATTTTCCGGCTGGAGGGCTGCGGCCATGGAACGGGCAGAGGCCAGCGGGTCGAGCTTGAAGAATTCCGCGTCGGAGATGTGGACGCCGCGATCGGCGCCTTTGGCCAGGGCTTCCTTGATGGTTTGCTTGACGCGATCGGGGCCCATGGAAATGGCTACTACTTCGCCGTTGTGTTTTTCTTTGAGGCGGAGGGCTTCTTCCAGGGCGTAGGTGTCGGGTTCGTTGGTCTCAAAGCCTATATCCGTTTCGCGGATCCAGGCGCTGCCCTCCGAAATAGAGAGGGGAGCATCCTTCGCGGGAACCTGTTTGACGCAAACGCCGATCTTCAAGACGGAACTCCTGGAACGCCGTGTCCACAAAAGCGCACAGGCAGGAGTGCCTGTTTCACGGGACTACTTGCCTTCCCAGCGCTTGAAGACCAGGGATGCGTTAGTGCCGCCGAAGCCGAAAGAATTCGAGAGGACATAGTGCACTTCCGACTTGCGCGCGTGATTGGGGATGTAGTCGAGATCGCAACAGGGATCGGGAGTCTCGTAATTGATCGTTGGCGGCAGAATCTGGTCGCGCAGCGCGAGCACGCTGATGCCTGCTTCTAGGCCGCCGGCGCCGCCAAGGAGATGGCCCGTCATGGATTTCGTGGAGCTGATGGGAACTTTTTTAGCGCGCTCGCCGAAAACGTGCTTGAGCGCGGTGGTTTCGATCGCGTCGCCGATGGGCGTCGAGGTGCCGTGTGCGTTTACGTAGCCGATGTCCTCGGGAGAGAGCTTGGCGTCGCGCAGGGCAGCCATCGACACGCGGTAGCCGCCGTCGCCCTGCTCGGCGGGCTGCGTGATGTGGTACGCGTCGCCAGACATTCCATAGCCGACAATTTCGGCGAGGATGTTGGCGTTGCGGCGCTGGGCAAAATCGAGCGATTCGAGGATCAGCACGCCCGCGCCTTCGCCGACGACGAAGCCGTCGCGATTGGCGTCAAAGGGGCGGCTGGCGCGCTCGGGTTCGTCATTGCGGGTGGAAAGCGCGCGCATGGCGGCGAATCCGCCGATGCCCATGGGAGTTACGGCGGCTTCCGAGCCTCCCGCGATCATCACTTCCGCATCGCAGCGCTGGATGATTTTGTACGCGTCGCCGATGGCGTGCGCCGAGGCCGAGCAGGCGGTAGCAGTGGCTGAGTTGGGACCCTTGGCGCCGTAACGGATGGAGACGTGTCCGGAGGCGAGATTGATGATCGCGGCAGGAATGAAAAATGGGGAAATCTTGCCCGGGCCGCCGGCGAGGAATTTCGAGTGCTCGCGCTCGATGACGTCGAATCCGCCTATGCCCGACGCGATATAGACGCCGGTCGAGTCCGCGGTCTCCGGAGTGACGTTCAGCCCGGCCATGCGCACGCCGAAATCGGAGGCGGCAATGGCCAGCTGAATGAACCGGGCCATCTTCTTGAGTTCTTTTTTCTCGACCCAGTTCAGGGGTTCGAAATTTTTCACTTCACCGGCGATGCGGCAGTCAAACGCGCTGACGTCGAAATGGGTAACGGGGCCGATACCGCTCTTGCCGGCCTGGAGGCTGGTCCAGACCTCTTCGGTGCCGATACCGCATCCGCAGACCAGCCCAACACCGGTCACTACAACTCGGCGGCTCAAGGGAAAGCTCTCCTGTATGGGACGGGGAAGATCGGTGAACTACTTCGCTGCCTTGGCGTGCTTCTCAATGTATTCGATGGCGTCCTTCACCGTGGCGATCTTTTCGGCATCCTCGTCCGGAATCTCGATGCC
>Ga0265325_10000929_pt1 | contig 21157 bp, 20 predicted proteins | sample 41420metaG_FD_202090 | JGI IMG/M metagenome (GOLD analysis project Ga0265325, IMG submission 202090) | Rhizosphere microbial communities from Carex aquatilis grown in University of Washington, Seatle, WA, United States - 4-14-20 metaG | ecosystem: Host-associated > Plants > Roots > Rhizosphere... | reverse complement strand
CGCTGCACCGGCGCTGGCCGACAGCGAAATCGATGCGCTGAAACGCGAGTTGGCCGAGCAGCGCAAGCTGATCGAACAACTGTTGGCGGATCGCGCGGCCGACAAGCAGGTACAGGCCGCGGCGCCGGCCGCGGCCGCGCCGACCGGACCGGCGGCGTCACCCGGACTGCCGGCTGTCACCATCTACGGCATCATCGATGGCGGTGTCGAGCACATCACCAATGTGGCGACCGCGACCGGCTCGGGCAGCGTCAATCGCATGCCGAGCATCACGGCGACGCTGCCGTCGCGCGTTGGCATCCGTGCCAACAAGAGCTTCGCCGATGGCCTGGCTGGCGTTGCGACGGCGGAACTGGGCTACAACAGCGACGACGGTACGCTGGGGCAGGGCGGCCGCGTCTTCGGCCGGCAGTTGTTTGCCGGCGTGCAAACGCCCTATGGCACGGTGACCTACGGTCGCCAGTGGTCGATGCTGTTCCACGCCATGTTCAACACCGATATCCTGGGTCCGAACGTCTATGCCCTGGGCTCGATGGACCCTTATCTGGCCAGCATGCGCTACGACAATTCGGTGGCCTGGCGCGGCGACTTCGGCAAGCTGTCGTTCGGCGCCCTCTACTCGACGGGGCGCAGTGTCGTCGCCAATGGCGGCGCGCCGGCTTCGGGCAACTGTCCTGGCGAAGTGGCGGGTTCCAATCAGTGCCGCGGCTGGTCGGTGATGGGCAAGTATGAGACCCCGGTCTGGGGTATCGCCGCCGCCGTCGATCAACAGATGGGTGGCACTGGCGCCAAGGCCTTCTTCTTCAACGGCACTGCACCGATCGACATGGGTCGTGCCGAGGACAAGGACCGTCGTTCCAACGTCGGCGGCTACTACAAGCTCGGCGACCTCAAGCTGGCCGGCGGCTGGCTGGGGCGAGAAGTCGATACTGTCTCGGGCACGGTCAAATCCACCGGCTACTATCTGGGCGCCGCCTATGACTTGACGCCCAAGATCACCATCGACGGCGGCTGGAACCGGATGAGCAACGACGACCAGGATCGCAATGCCGATTTGTATGCCCTCCGCGCCTTCTACAAGCTCGACAAGACGGTGCTGGCCTATCTGCAGCTCGGGCACATTTCCAACAGCGCCAAGGCGGCCTATTCGCTGTCGGTCGGCGCCGGCGTAGCGCCGCCGGTGGGCGGTACGCAGACCGGCACCATGCTCGGTCTGCGCTACCACTTCTGACCCTTTCGGTCTCGGCAGTGGCAACGGCCCGGCGGATCATTCCGTCGGGCCTTCTTTTCGGCGATCCGTGATCGATAGCGAGTAGGTTATGCCGCCAGGCACAAGGCAGAACTCGGCATGACGGCCAGAAACCGGCATTGGCGCCCCAACGCGATGAACTCATGAGCGGTGCCTTCCAACCCCCTCCGACTCTTCGGTGCTGCAGTAGCCCCATGCGCCACGAATTCTTGGCTGGCCGACGGCCCGGATGGGTCACCGAGAAGCACAGCGCGAATTTGCCGGGACAGCGCGGCTAATTGTGGTGAGACACTACGTTCGCTTGCGCAGGCGCGTGGCGATTTCTGCCGGTGTTAATGGAACGGCAAAGAGATATCCCTGGCCGGCCGGACAACCCAGTTGATGCAGGACATCAAGTTGCTGCTGTGTTTCTATACCTTCGGCCACTACCGACAAACCAAGCGTATTGGCCATGGCGAGAATGGTCTGCGTGATAGCGCGGTCGTCGGGATTGGAACCCACTTCGTCGATGAAGCTGCGATCGATCTTCAGTTCATCGATTGGATAACGTCGCAACGAGGACAGGGAGGAAAACCCGGTGCCAAAGTCGTCGATACTCAGCTTCACGCCAAGTACTTTCAGATCGCGGAGCATGCGCAAGCACTGGTCCGGGTCCAGCATCAGGGCGGTCTCGGTCAATTCGATGGTGAGCAGGGTGGCATCGAGGTGGTAGTGGGCGATCAGGCGCTCGATGGTGGCGGGCAGATGCGGACGCCGGAATTGCTCCGCCGAAACGTTGATCGACACCTGGGGAACGTCATAGCCCTGCGCGATCCAGCTGGCCATCTGCCTGCAGGCGGCATCCGCGACCCAGTCGCCGACATGATGGATGAGGCCGGATTTTTCGGCCATCGGGATGAACTTGCCGGGCAGGATCAGGCCGATTTCCGGGTGCTTCCAGCGAACCAGGGCTTCCATTCCAATCATGTGACCGGTCTTCAGCTCGACCTGGGGCTGGAAGGCCAGGAACAGCTCATCCTCCTCGACAGCGCGCCGAAGGCCATTGCTCAACTGCAGTCGCTCGTCGGCGGCTTCCTTGAGATCGGCAGTGAAAAATCGATGCGTGCGTTTGCCGGCCTCCTTGGCCTGATACATCGCGCTGTCGGCGTTCTTGAGCAAGGTCTCGGCATCTGCGCCGTCAGTGGGATAGACGCTGATGCCGATACTGGCGCTGACGAAGAAAGACTGGCCATTGATGATGATCGAGCGGCCCAAGGCGTCGGCAATTCGCCGGGCTGTCATGTCGGCCTCCCCAGCGGTCGTTTCTTCGACGAGCAAGGCGAACTCGTCACCGCCAAAACGAGCCACCGTGTCCGCGGCGCGGATGCATTCCTTCGTCAACGCTGCGACTTCCTTGAGCAATTCATCGCCGGCGGCGTGCCCCAGGGAGTCGTTCACCACCTTGAAGTTGTCAAGATCGACGAACAGCACGGCAAACAAGCCTTCGTTGCGGCCGGAGCGGGCGATGGCCTGCCGGACGCGATCGATGAACAGAGCGCGATTGGGCAGTGTGGTCAGTTCGTCATGGGTGGCAAGGAATTCCACGCGTTGCTGCGATTCCTTTACCAGGGTGATGTCACTGAAGATGCCGACGTAGTTGGTCAGCTTGCCGTCTGAGTCATGGACCATGTTGATGGTGAGCCACTCGGGGTAGACCTCACCCGACTTGCGTCGATTCCAGAGCTCGCCCTGCCACCAGCCCTTCTCCTTGAGGATTGCCCACATCTCGTCGTAGAAGTTGTTCTGGTGCCGACCGGACGCGAGCACGGCGGGAGTCTTGCCGATCACTTCCTCGGCCGAGTAACCGGTCATCTTGGTGAAGGCATCATTGACCGTCAGGATCTTCTGCATCGAGTCAGTAACGATGATGCCCTCGCCGGCCCGGTCGAAGACGCGGGCGGCCAGCCGCAACTGGTCCTCTGCGCGCTTGCGGTCCGTCATGTCGGTGGACTGGGTGCATACGCCCTGAATGACATTATCGACACTGAATAGCGGGAAGCGGATCGACAGCAGGTGTCGGTTTCCTTCCGCCCGCTGCAGGACATCCTCGGACTCGATTGCTTCCTGGCGCCGGATCACCTCCAGTTCCTTGCCGCGGAATCCGTCCGCGGTCCGGCCGGTAAATACCTGTGCATCGGTCTTGCCCATCAGGTCGGCTGACTTCAAGGCAAAGGTCTTCTCGAACTGGCGGTTGACGAACTCGTAGCGACCAGCCAGATCCTTGAGCGAGATCATGGAGGTTGAGTTGTCCATGATCGCCATCAGGCGCTCGCGACTCTCGCGAATGGCGCGCTCAGCGGCCATCCGTTCCGTGTGGTCCATGAGGCTGATGACCGCGCCACGGAGGCCCGGCCGCGTGGTTTCATAGGGGGCGACATGCAGCAGGTAATTCCGTTCGTTGGAAAATACCGACTCCTCGACGGGCTGGTTGGCCTCGATGGCCTCGCGCACGCGCGCCGAGAAGTCGTGCATGCCTGGGGGCAGCCGCAGGGTGGGCAACGCTTGGCCGATCGACTTCTCCGTGAGCATGAATATGGCTGCCGCCGGGCTGTTGAAACGGGAAAGTTCCAGCGCCTCGCTACAGACGAGAATGGGGAAGCCGACGCTGTTCTGGATCTTCTCCAGGTCGTTGAGTGCTTCGGCGAGTTCGCCGGAGCGGACCTGAAGCTCCTCGTTGACCGTCGTCAGTTCCTCGTTGGTGGATTGCAGCTCCTCGTTGGCGGATTCAAGCTCCTCGTTCGACGATTGCAACTCCTCATTGGCCGCCTGCACCTCTTCGTTGAGGGCCTGCATTTCCTCGTTCGAGGTCTCCAGTTCTTCGATGACCGTCTGTAGTCGCTCCCGGGTCGAAATGAGTTCTTCCTCGATTGCCTTGACGTCGACTGAGTCCTGCGGCAGGTCGGATCGCGTCTCTCCATTCGCGTCTTTCTCGGCCGGCGCTGTTTCAAATGCGACCAGAAAGAACGAGCTGGTGACTCCCTTTTCCAGCGGATGAACCGACAGCAGGACGCGCTGCTTGCCGTCCGCGGTCTTGAAGACATGGGGCCGTCCGGCCACCGAGTCGGCCGTGTGTTCGACCTGATGCACCATCAGGTTGAGATCGGCACGAAATTCGCGCCGGATCAACTGCTGCAGATTCGTCGTCGGCTTGCCGGCGCTGATGGTGAGGAAGTGCGACACATCACCCTGAATATGCAAGATCTCGAAGGCAGCGTTGATCAGGATGGTGGGCGGGACAAACAGGTTGATCGAAGCGTCGAGCAGTCGCTGCTGGGCACTCGGCTGTTGTGGAGTCTGGCGTTCGCGGCTGTCCGGCAGGCGGAATGTCGGCGTCGGCAGCAGGCGAGATTCGCCTGCGCGCCGCCGGTAGACGCGGGCCGCCTTATCGCCCGGCTCGAACAGGCCTTCCTGCTGGAAGATCCCCTCGGACTTGCCGAGAAAGAGAAAGCCGCCCGGCCGTAGTCCGTAATGAAAGGTCGCCAGTACCTTGACCTGCAACTCGTTCTGGAAGTAGATGAGTACGTTGCGGCAACTGACCAGGTCGAGCCGCAGGAACGGCGGGTCCTGGACCAGATCCTGGCGTGCGACCACCACCATGTCGCGCAGCGTGCGCGACACCTCGTAACGGTTGCCAGTATTGGTGAAATGCCGGCCGACCAGAGCCGGATCCATGCCCGTCAAGGCTGTTTCCGGATAGCCGCCGCGCCGGGCAACGGCCAAGGCGCTGAGATCGAGGTCGGTGGCGAAGATCTGCACGCGGAACTGGGCCAGATTCGGGCCGAGCAACTCGGCAACCAGGATGGCAATGCTGTAGGCCTCCTCGCCCGTGGCACAGCCGGGTACCCAGATGCGAATCTCGTCGCCGAAATGCTTGGTCGCCAACAATGCCTGCAATGTCACGCGCAACGTGTCGAATGCCTCGGGGTCCCGGAAGAAGGCGGTCACCGAGATCAGGATGTCCTTGCACAGATGGTCCAGCTCGCTCGGATCAGCTTCCACCAGTGCCAGGTAGTCGTCCAGGTTGGACACATGTCGCGCGGCCATGCGCCGTTCGATGCGGCGCCAGACCGTGCCTACCTTGTAGCCGCCGAAATCGATACGAGTCTGTTGCTTGACCCGGATCAGCAACTTCTTCAGGGTGGTCGCGGCCCCAGGTGGACTGACGGCCCCTGACACAGAACCCTTTGCGCGGGCAATTTGGGTGATCTCCCGGGCGATACCGTCAGCCGGCAAAACCCAGTCGACGCAGCCGGTGTCGATGGCCGCCTGCGGCATACCGTTGTACTTGGCGCTCTGCGGTTCCTGGGCGAAGGTGAAACCGCCCACCGCTTTGATCTCACGCAGGCCCACGGCGCCGTCGCTACCCGTACCGGAGAGCACTACGCCGATGGCGTCCTCGCCTTGCTCCGCCGCCAGGGAGGAGAAGAAGGCATTGACGGAGGGCCGTGGGCTAGCGTTTCTGGGTTCCTCCTGCAGGACGAAACGACCGTCGCGCAGGACCATGTTGCTACTGGGAGGCGTCACGTAAATGGTGTCGCGTTCGGGAACCATGCCGTCGGTGATTTCCTTCACCGCCATCGCCGTCTCACGCCCCAGCAGTTGCGCCATCATGCTGCGGTGCGTAGGCGAAAGGTGCTGGATCACCGCATAGGCCAGTCCCAGATTCGTCGGCAGGGCAGCGATCAGGTTGGACAAAGCTTCGAGGCCGCCGGCGGAGGCGCCGATGCCGACGACGTGGGAGGGACGTGTATCCGGCACAGGGGGCGGCGGTTCGGCGGATTTGGGCTTGGTCGCGCGTGGTGCCCTGATTGGCCGCTTCTCGGTCTTATCCGCTGTTTGGGGCGAGGAAGGCCCAGACTTCTTTCGCGGTTTGCTCGGCATGCTGTTACCTCTTTGGTGCTACGTGGTTCCTGTCACCATATTACCTGTTGCGTCGATCGACTGCGTGGCCTCAAGCATGAAGGCCCCCATACCAAGAGGCCTTCATGCCGACCGCTCTAGGCACGGCCAGAAGGGTCTTTAGGGTTGGATTGCCCTTGGCCGATAGGGTGCGATACAACGATTCCCTGCTAATGCCAGCCTCGGCGGGGACTGTCCCGAGTCCACCGTAGGCCTCGGCAACAGTTCGCAACGCCAGCAGACCGGCAGCGCGGTTAGCCGGATCATCCAACGATTCCATTGCCGCCTTCAGGTATTCCACTGCCAATTCGCGGTCGGCTCGAAGTTCGGCGACCTCGCGATCAATGTGGCTTGCAAGCTACACGATTGCAAGCTCTTCGGCTGGGTGACATCGGTCATCAAGCCGCCGGTCGAGCCGGCCATCCAACTTCAATAGATTTGGCTCGTTCCGATCGATTTGAGGGGCCGGCTTTCGGCGCGCAACTTGGGGCCTCGCTGCCTCAAGTCGGCGACGAGCGGCCTGTTGCCGTTTCTCCCAATACCAGTCGTTCGGCTTCTGGCCATAGTCTTGGCGAGAGCTGGATCGAGGTGCTCAGTGCCCCCGGCAAGTCACTGTTGCTTAACGGTCAGCCGCGCCAAAACGCCGTTGCATGTCAAGCCAATACAATGGCATCATTGACGCCCAAATCAACAAAGGATATCCGGACGCCAGCGTCCGTCCACTAACTGTTAGCCAACACAGGAGTATCCATGACTACATCAGCGCTCGAAGAGTCCCTGAGCCGGAGGCTTACGCGCTTGGATTCACAGCTCAAGATCGAGTATGAGTTGATCGGCCATCGCGTTAGCTGGCTGCTTGTTTCAAACTCATTCTTATTCGGCGCATTTGTCGTCGGGTTAAATAATGCGAGTTTGAACGGTGGCATCCAAAAGCTCATTCACATTCTTATCCTCGCAATCCCAGTTATCGGGCTGGCTTCGTCAGTGCTCGTCGCGCTCGCCGTTCGTGCAGCGCACGAGGTGGTTTCCGAGTTCAAAGTAGTCCGCGATCGTGTTGAAGAAGAGGCGCACCGTGCATTCTCATATGAGCGGCTGGGGGTTCACATCAAGAGCTGGCCTCACATTGTTGGCAATTGGCCCCCCATGCTACTTCCGCCGCTCTTTGCGGTAGTCTGGGCCAGAGTTCTCTATGAAGTCGTTGGCTGACAAGGAGCTCCAGTAGTGGGCACGCAAGCGACCGCCGTGTCTTCGAATTCATCGCCGAGGCCGCTCTGTCGGCGCTAACGATTGATCAGTGCATTGAGCGGACGCGACAAATCGGCGACTTCATCCGGCGCTGGCGACAGGGCGAGGTCCAGCAACTTGCGTGCCGGCATGTGATCCTCGGGGCTATTGATCGAGTCGACGGCGATGAGTTTCTGGCCACGGTAGTGAAAGGCGGAGAACTTCCGCTTACCCATGTCGCCGCGTAGCACGGTACGGTCGCAGCCAGCCGCCAGCCCGACCATTTGCAGCTTGATGTCGTACTGGTCAGACCAGAACCAGGGATTGGTGCTGAACGGGCGCTCCTTGCCGAGCAAGGCTGCCGCTGCCGATTTGCCTTGCTCGACAGCATTCTGCACCGACTCCAGGCGCAGCAGAGTACCGTCGGCCAAGCGGCGTGCGGTGCAGTCTCCGGCCGCCACGATGTGTGGATCGGCGGTGCGCGAGCAGGCGTCGACCACGATGCCCTGCTGGCATTCGAGGCCGGATTGCTGCGCCAGTTCGGTGTTGGCCAGGATGCCGATGCCGACCAGGACAAGATCGGCCGGGAATTCGCGGTGGTCGGCCGTGCGCACGGCCACGACCTTGCCCTGGTCACCGATGAGGGCCGACACAGCGGCGCCCAGTTCGATGTCGACGCCGTGAGCGACGTGCAGGTCGCGAAAGAAGTCCGACATCACGGGTGTCACCGCGCGCGGCATCAGGCGCGGGGCGGCCTCCAGGACGACGACCGCCTTGCCGAGTTTCCGCGCGACGGCGGCGAATTCGAGGCCGATGAAGCCGCCGCCGATCACGACCACATGGCTCGCGGACGGCAGCCGTGCCGCGATCGCCTGTGTGTCGGCCAGAGTGCGCAGGGGAAAGACGCCCTCGAGGTCGGCACCGGGCAGTGGCAGCGGTCGGGGCCGCGCGCCTGTGGCCAGGCACAGGCTGGCGTAGTCGAGTTCATCACCATTGGTGAGGCGCAGTCTGTTGGCGGCGCGATCGATGGCGCCGACCATGATGCCCGCGCGCAGTTCGATGCCCTTCTTGGCCAGCGCTTCTGCCGTGCGGATGGTCAGTTGCGCTGCGGTGAACTCGCCGAGCAGGTAGGCCTTCGACAACGGGGGCCGGTGGTAGGGCGTGCACGGCTCGTCGCCAATCATCGTCAGCGATCCGGTGTAGCCTTCGCTGCGCAGCGATTCCGCGGTTTGCAGCCCGGCCTGGCCGGCACCGACGATGATGATTGGTGCGGTCAAGGACTCAGCTTTGGCAGAGCGGCAGGCGCACGATCATGCCGTCGAGATCCGCGCTCGCCTTGAGCTGGCAGGACAGCCGGCTGTTCGGCCGCCGTTCGGCGGCGACGTGCTCGAGCATGCTCAATTCGGTTTCCGACGGCGGCGGCAGACGATCGGCATGGCTCTCGACATAGCAGTGGCAGGTGGCACAAGCGCATGAGCCGCCGCACTCGGCTTCGATGCCTTCGACGCCGTTGCTGGTGGCGCCCTGCATTAGCGACCAGCCCTCCGGCAGATCAATCTCGGTCTTATTGCCGCTTGGTTCGATATAGGTGATTCGTGGCATGTCACTCTCCATTGGTCACTCTACCGCCAATTCCAGGCGCAGCGGACTCCTGAAAGTCGAGGAGGGCATCCAGGGCAACTGCTCTTGCACACGGCGAAATTCGGGGATGACCTTGAGGAATTCCTCGAAGGCGATCTTCAACGCCATGCGGGCAATGGCATTGCCGAGACAGGCATGGACGCCGCCGCCGAATCCCAGGTGCCCTTTCGGCTTGCGGCTGAGGTCGTAGACGTCGGGGCTGGGAAATTGGCGCTCGTCGCGGTTGCCGGAGCCATAGGCGAGACAGACGAAGTCGCCGGCGCGCATGGTCTGGCCGTGCAGGGCGACGTCTTTTTGCAGGCGACGGCGGAAGCGCTGGGCCGAGGTGTTGAAGCGCAGCGATTCCTCGATGGCATCGGCGAGCAGGTTGCCGTCGGCGACGACGCGCCGGCGCGCCTCGTGGTAATCGGCCATGTTGAGGGCGAACATCGACATGAAGCCGCCCAGCGACTCGATGCCGGCCATGATGAGCGTCGTGGTGGTCAATAGCACTTCCATTTCGTCGAGCTTGTCGCCGTCGATCTCGGCGCTCGAGAAGTGGGAAATCAGATCGTTCTGCGGGTTCTTGCGGCGCTCACTGATGACGCCGGCGGCATAGTCGCGCATCCAGTTGTAAGCGGCGATATGCTCCGGGCCCTTGGCCCGCGTGTGCGGATCGGACTGCACCATCAACACCGCCTTGTCGCGCACGGTGCGCTCATCGCCCAGCGGCAGGCCGAGCGCAGCAAAAAGTACGCGGACGGTGAACTTCGAGGAAAAGTCCTCGATGAAATCGAATTGTTTGCTGCCGCGCAAAGCCTCGACGGCGTCGCGGGCAATGGCGCGCATGGGTTCGGCCAACGCTTCCAGATTGCGCTTGAGAAAAGCGTGCTGAACCAGGCCGCGCAGGCGGTCGTGGCGCGGCGGGTCGGTGGTACCGAGGGTCGAGCCGGCGCGGTTGGGCAACTCGGTCATCAGGTTGCCGCTGGCCGAGGAATACGTCTGCCAATCGTTCAGCGCCGTGACGATGTCAGCGTAGCGAGAGAGAATCCACATCCCGGCCTCGTCGCTCCAGAAGCACGGATGCTGGTCGCGCAAGGTCCTGTAGAAGGGGAACGGGTCGGCGTCCACCGCCGGCGAATAGGGATCGAAATTGAAAGCCATGGTCTCCTCCTGTGTCGTTATGGTCTACATGCTAGCTGGCGAGTGACCCGGAAGTAATGGACAATCACGGCAAACGGTTGTACTTTTTGAACACTTTGTGACGAGGCTGAGATGAAGCGAGCCCGGTCGATTTCACACTACGCGCTGTATGGGGAAACGCTCTCGGCGCAGGATCCCGAATTCGTGCACATCGAGGACATCAGCGCCCGCTCGCTGCTCTACGAGTGGCGCATCCGGCCACACGTGCATCAGGGCATGTTCCAACTGGTCATTCTGCGTACCGGCAAAGTCAGCGTCTGGCTCGACGAGGCGGTGACGCTGTGGCAGGCGCCCTGCGCGGTTGTCGTGCCGGGTGGCGTCGTCCATGGTTTCGAGTTCGAGCCGGACACTGCCGGTCAAGTGGTTACTGTTGCCGATGCCCTGGTGGTGGCAATGCATGACCGCGACATCCGCAAGCAGTTCAAGAACCTGCAAATGACCCCCATGGTCATCGATTTTTCCTCTGATCCGGAGCAGTTCGCCCGCATCGAGGCGACGCTGACGCACATGGAAAAGGAGTTCCAGTGGCCGCGGCCCGGCCGTTCGGCAATGCTCGAGTGGTTGTTCCGCGTCCTGCTGCTGATCATTCGGCGCCAGGTCGACTTTCAAGAGGTGCAGGCGGAGACGCGGGGTGGCCGGCTGGATACCTTCACGCGCTTCCGCCAACTGGTCGAGGATCACTACCTGGAACACTGGAGCATCGCTGACTATGCGGGACAACTGGCGGTGACGCAGCAGACGCTCAATCGGCTTTGCCGGGCCTTTGCCGGCAAGGGCGCCTCGGAAATCGTCCAGCAGCGCATGCTGCTGGCCGCGCGCCGGCACCTGATCTACACCGATGCTGCGGTGGAAGCCATCGCCTATGGTCTCGGTTTCCGGGACCCGGGCTACTTCTCACGCTTCTTCAAGCGGCTGGCCGGTGTTGCACCTGGACAATTTCGTCAGGCGCGAGACGCGGCCAGCGACTGAACTGACCGCTTGCGCGGCCCATTGCTGGTTCTCCGTCGTTGGGGCTTGAATTTGGCGATATGGGTGGCATCTTCACTGTCGGAAGACGAAGGAGGTATCGCCGTGAATGTACTGTTCAACAATCCCCTGCTCTACGTAATCGATTATCCAGGCCACGACGCCTTGGAGATCCTTGATAAGCGCAATGGTCGCGTGGGCTTGCTGCGTGGTGCGACGGCCGAGCGGATGCGCGGCGAGTTCAGCGAGTTCTTGGCGCACGACCACGATCAGGAGGAATTCGAAGCCTTCATGGATTCCCACGACGCTATTCTCGACTATCCGGTATCGCGTCACTGATTTCGCACCGTGGCGTTTGGCGGTGTCGCCTACGGGTATAGCCCCTCTCAAGATATATCTATGGCATTGGCGGTGCGATCCGGCTCGGCGGGAATTCCTCGGTGTCGATCTCGGCTTGGGTCGCCGCGTTGTAGCGCGGGCCGACGACGGTCGATTGATTGATCAGCGCGTCGAGGCGGCCCATGATACCGTCCGGCAGTTCGATGGCGTCCGCCGCTGCATTCTCGTCGAGATGGTCCAGACGCGTGGTACCCGGAATCGGTACGATGTTCTCGCCCTTGGCCAGCAGCCAGGCCAGTGCCAGTTGCGCCGGCGTGCAGCCGACCTGGTCGGCAATGGTGGTGAAGACCTGGTAGAGCTTTCGGTTGGCAGCGAAGTTGGCGGCCTCGAAGCGCGGCATCTGCCGGCGGATATCCTTGGCCTCGAAGGCGGTAACATCATTCAGTCCGGCGAGAAAGCCGCGCGCCAACGGACTGAAGGCGACGAAGGTGATGCCGAGGCGGCGGCATTCGTCGAGTACGGCGATCTCGGCGTTGCGCGTCCACAGCGAATACTCAGTCTGCAAGGCGGTGATCGGATGTACCGCATGGGCGCGGCGCAGCGTCTCGGCCGAGACCTCGGAGAGCCCGAGGGTGCGCACCTTGCCGGCCCGGACGAGTTCAGCCAGAGCGCCGATGCTGTCTTCGATCGGCACGCGTTTGTCCCATCGATGCAGGTAACATAGGTCGATGGCGTCGGCGGCAAGGCGCTTGAGGCTGTCCTCAACCGTGCGCCGAATCACCTCAGGTCGGCCGTCGATTTCGCGCACACCAGCGGCATTCCTGAACATGCCGCACTTGGTGGCGAGCACGTATTCGCTGCGCCGTCGGGCCAGCGTTGCACCGATCAAGCTCTCGTTGGCGCCGAAACCGTAGAGCGCGGCGGTGTCGATCAGCGTGTAGCCGAGGTCAAGTGCCCGGTGCAGCAACTGCGCCGCCGCGTGCGGCTCCGGCGGCGTGCCGTAGGCGTGTGAAAGGTTCATGCAGCCCAGACCGATCGCCGACACGGAGAAGGGGCCCAGACGCCGCTGTTTCATGCTCAGTCTTCGACGCAGAGCTTGCGTTCGATATGGTCAAGCGTGCGCATCGCCGGCAGACACTGGGCGACGCTGGCGTTCGGCTCACGGCCTTCCTGGATGGCGGCGAAGAACTCGAGGTCCTGCAACTCGATGCCGTTCTTCGACACGGCCACGCCGGACAGGTCGATCGGCGTCTCGTGGCCATCCACCAGGTCGTCATAGCGTGCGATGTAGGTACCGTTGTCGCAGATGTAGCGGAAGAATGTGCCGAGCGGACCGTTGTTGTTGAACGACAGCGACAGCGTGCAGATCGCGCCCGAGGCGGTCTTCATGCCGATGCTCATGTCCATGGCGATGCCGAGCTGCGGATGCTTCGGCCCTTGCAGGCCGCGCACCTGGGAAGCTACCTCGCCGCTCTGGTACTGGAACAGGTCGACCGTGTGGCAAGCGTGGTGCCAGAGTAGATGGTCGGTCCAGCTACGCGGCTTGCCCAGCGCGTTGGTATTCGTGCGGCGGAAGAAGTAAGTCTGCACGTCCATCTGCTGGACCTTGAGTTCGCCGGCCATGATCTTGTTGTGGATCCACTGGTGGCTCGGGTTGAAGCGACGGGTGTGGCCGGCCATGGCCACCAGCCCCGTTTCCTTCTGCACCCGTACCAGTTCTTCGGCGTCGGTCAAGTTGTCGGCCATGGGAATCTCGACCATGACGTGCTTGCCGGCCCTGAGGCAGGCAATGGCCTGTGCGGCGTGCAACTGGGTCGGCGTCGACAGGATCACCGCTTCGACATCCGGGCGCGCCAGGCTCTCGCCGAGATCGGTTGCCCAGTGGGCAATATTGCGCTGCTCGGCCAGGCCTTTGATCGACTCGACGCCATGACCAACGACGGACACGACTTCGATGCCGGGGATCGCCGCAACGGCGTCCAGGTGTTTGATGCCGAAAGCGCCGGCGGCGCCGGCAACGCAGATCTTCATTTCGTGTGCTCCGAGGCAAGAATGTTTTCGAGGACCAGATGGCCGACGGCGGTGTTCGACGCCGGCACGTGGTAATGGCGGTACCGCTCGGTCACTGCGTCGTCGAGCGCGCCGCGCATGACCAGCCACATGACGAGTTCGATGCCTTCCGAGCCGGCTTCGCGCAGGTAGTCGACATGGGGAATGGCCGCCGCGGCGCGCGGATCATGCACCAACAGGTCGAGAAAGCGCTTGTCGAAGGCCGGATTGATGAGGCCGGCCCGCTCGCCCTGCAATTGGTGTGACATGCCGCCGGTGCCGAAGACCACGACGCGCAGATCGCGGCCGAAGGACTCGACCGCACGGCGCACGGCGTGGCCGAGGTTGAGGCAGCGGTTGCCGGTGGGTGGCGGATACTGGACGACGTTGACGCAAAGCGGGATCACCGGGCAGGGCCACTCTGCCGGTTGGCCGAAGAGCAGCGATAGCGGCACGGTAAGGCCATGGTCGACTTCCATGCGATTGACGATGGTGATGTCGAATTCGTCGAGCACCAGCGATTGCGCCATGTGCCAGGCCAGCTCGGGGTGGCCCTTGACCACCGGCACCTGCCGCCGTCCCCAGCCTTCGTCGGCGGGGGCGAACTCGGCGGCGCAACCGAGGGCGAAGGTCGGGATGACTTCGAGCGAGAAGGCGGTGGCGTGGTCGTTGTAGACGACGATGGCGATGTCGGGCTTGAGTTCGGCCAGCCACTGCTTGGATTTTTCGTAGCCGGCGAAGACCGGCTGCCAATAAGGCTCTGCGGTTTTTCCCTGATCGATGGCGACGCCAATGGCCGGCACATGGGAGGTGGCGACGCCGGCGACGATCCTAGCCACGTCCGGATCCCTTCTGCCATTCCGACTTGCTGCGATTGCCCTCGATGGGTCGGCCGCCGTTGATCATCATCTTGCGGTAGTCGTCGCGGTTGACGCCGGTCATGGCGGCCGCGAGATCCTGGAAGGTGATGCCATCGGCAGCGGCGAGCTTGGCGGTATAGTAGATGTTGCCGCCCAGGCGCAGCATTTCGTTCCAGTCGCGCTTGAGGATCGCTGCCTTCTGTTCGGCCGTCATCGGCAAGCGGTCGAGATAGGTGGATTCGTCGGCACGAAAGGCGGCACGATTGGCCGCGACGTTGAGCGACATGCAGAACATGTTGAGGTGGTAGCCGTTGCGCGAGCGTTCGGCGTCGAAGACGTAGGTGCCGGGAATGTCCTCGTAGTCAGGTGCGGCGGTCGGCGAAGCGAGGGCGGCGGACAGCGCGTCGGCGCGCTGGCGGTAGTTGCCCGCCGGTGCGGTCAGGCGCAGGCCACCGACCCGCTGCTGCCACTCGATGACGGCGTGTGTCATGTCGGCCGGCAGGCCGAGCTCGGCCACGGTGCGCTCGACTTCGCGCATCTCGGCGGCGCGGCGGATGCCGTGCGTAATCACTCGCTCCAGCATGTAGCCGGTGCGCTCCGGCCACTGGAAGCCCGGGAAGCTTGCTTCCAGCGAAGCGAGGACCCGATCGTCGACGCCGGCGCGGCGACCCGCCAATATGCATTCCGTGGCCAGCGCTTCGAGGCCCTTGATGACGATGCTGCGGACCATTTTGACCGACGAGGCGTGGCCGACCGGACCAGCGGCGGATTCGGCGCGCATGTCGAGGGCGGCCAGGGTCGCCAGGGCGGCGTCGATATGCGCGCCGCTGACCAGTATCGGCACTTGGTGCAGCTTGGGACGTACCGGTGCCATCAGCGCAGCATCGACATAGCGGCCGCCGACAGCTTCGATAAGTTCGGCGGCGGCGCGTTTGGTGCCCGGCGAACAGGAGTTGCAATCGAAGTACAGAGCCCCTGGCGCGAGTCCGGTAATCGCCTGGCGGGCGGCGAGCAACGCCTGGTCAGCCGTGACCAGGGAAAAGACGACGTCGGCATCGTCGAGCGCGTCAGCCAGGGTCTGCGCGCCATCGACGCGCCAACGCCAGTAGTCGGCGTGCTTGGCTGCGCGCACTGCAGCATCCGGGCTGTCAGTCTTGATGTCATAAGCCGATAGCACGGGCGGGCGCGCCCCCGCCCAGCCCTCGACGAAGGCGGCTGCCGCTTCGCCGAAGCCGATGAAAGCAACTTTGCCGACAATGGTGCTCATGGCTATGGAATCTAGCACCGGCAAGACGTCGAGGGAAATTGAATGCCGCTTGCGGCTATTCGATTTCCGGATAGTTGCAAGCCAGCGCTACCAGTACTTCTCGAACGCCATTTGTCCGGCGACGCCACGTCGGCTGGACTGAAAGCCGCGCGCGGCTAGGTAGGCGCGCATGTCCCGGGTCAGATCCGGATTGCCACAGACCATGACGCGTGAGTCAGCGAGCTCGAGGTCGATGCCGGCATGCGCTTGCAATATCGACTGCTCAAGCAGAGCCGGGATTCGCGCATTGAGTGCGCCGGGCATGGCCTCGCGCGTGACCACCGGAATGTAGTGCAAACGGCTGGCAATGATTGGCGAGGCGGCAATTTGGCGAATTTCGTCGGCGTATGCCAGCTCAGCCGCATGGCGGACGCTGTGCACGAGGACGATGCGCGCAAATCTGTCGCACAGCGCTGGCGTGCGCAGGATCGAGATGAACGGCCCGATGCCGGTGCCGCTGGCCAGCAACCACAGATTGCTGCCCGCCGCCAACTGATCGAGGGTGAGGAAGCCAAGGCCGAAAGTCTCGATCAGCATCGGGCTGCCGGTGACCACAGTCCGCAGCCGCTCGGAGAACGGCCCCTCCGGCACCACCAGGGTGAGGAACTCAAGCTGCGCCTCGTCCTGGCCCGAGACCATGGAGAATGGCCGCCAGACGGCTTCGCCGGCGGCGTCCTCGAGGCCGAGCCGGACGTAGTGGCCGGGAGTGAAACGAAAGCCGTGGGGGTGGGTGAGGCGCAGGGAGCGCACCTCCGGTGTCCAGTGGCGCACATCCAGGACCGTCGCGCGCTGCCAGCGCACTGGCTTCTGCTTGCCATCGGCGGCTCTCGTCATGGCGAGCTGGTCGGCTGTGGCTGGCGCGTTCATGGACTGGCGAGGCTGCGGATATCGGCAAGCAGTTGTTGCACGTGCTCGGCCGGATCGACTTTCAGGTACACCTTGGCGACCAAGCCCTCGGGGTCGATCAGGTAGGTCTGGCGCTTGGCGAAATGCATGATGCCGAGGTTGGTGAGCGAACCGTAGCGTTCGGCGACGGTTCCGCCTGGGTCGGAGAGCAGAGTGAAGGGTAGGTGTTGCTTGTCGGCGAAGGCGCGGTGCGATGCGCCGTCATCGAGACTGATGCCGACGATCCTGGCGTTGGCGGCCGCGAATGCCGGCAGGCTGTCACGAAAATTCTGCGCTTCGGCCGTGCACCCAGGCGTGTCGTCGCGAGGGTAGAAATAGAGTACCAGCCAGTGTCCGCGCCATTCGCCGACCTGGTGCGCCTTGCCATCTGCGTCGGGGAGGGTGAATGCAGGGGCCGGCTCGCCGACTTGCAACGGCGCGTGGGCGACCGCGACCAGAGGCAGCATCGCTGCCGCAGCCAGACAGAGAAGGGTAAAGAATCGCGCTCCGATCGTCACGGTAATATCCTACCGAAATACTATATTATTTGTAGGCGCTAGTGGGCCGGCTGTCAAGGGGCTGGCGGAACGGGGGTTGACCGAACTGGCCGCGGCCGCGGCTGCAAATTCACTGGAGGGAATTCAAATGAAGCGGATCACACTGGTCTTGTCGTTGGCTTGCGTGGGTGTTCTGGCGGCTGCATGCGCCACCGTTCCTGCTTCTGGACCGCGTGCCGAGGCACGCATCGAGGCGCGCTCCGGGAGTGAGGTGAGCGGCAACGTCACCTTTACCCAGATCGGCGACAAGGTCCTGGTCGAGGCACGCGTCACCGGTCTATCGCCGGGTGCACATGGCTTTCACGTTCACGAGTCCGGAGATTGCAGCGCGCCGGATGCCGCCAGCGCCAAGGGGCATTTCAATCCTGATGCCAAGCCGCATGGCCATCAAGGCGGTTCCGAGCATCACGCCGGAGATCTGCCCAATCTGGTCGCCGACGCCAAGGGTAATGCCAGCGCGACGGCTGAATCTGCCGTCATCTCGCTGGGCAGTGACAGCCATGGCATCATCGGCCGCAGCGTCGTGATCCACGCCGACCCGGACGATTACACGTCCCAGCCGGCGGGCAACTCCGGCAAGCGGATCGCCTGCGGCACGGTGCGTCAACTCTAGTCGTCAATCGACCAGCTCGTGGCGGGCGGAATTGGCCCGGCGTTTGAACATGCCGTAGCCCTCCATTTGCATGACCTCTTCGTCGTTCTGATTGAAGACCGACCAGCGGTTGCGCACCAGGCCGACGTTGGGCCGGCTCTCGAGCGGTCGCGCGTCCAGAACGACGTTGCGCACCCGCAGCGTGTCGCCGGGACGCACCGGCTTCATCCAGCGTATGTTCTCGACGCCGGGCGAGCCCAGGCTGGCAGATTCGAGCAGGTAGGCGTCGCACATCATGCGCATCACCAGGGCACAGGTGTGCCAGCCGCTGGCAATGAGGCCGCCGAATGTCGAGTGCTGCGCCGCTTCGGGGTCAAGGTGGAATGGCTGCGGGTCGAACTCGCGCGCAAAGCGGATGATGTCTTCCTGCGTGACGGCGAGACCGCCGAACTCGATGACCTTACCGATTGGGAAGTCTTCCCAGTAGTACTTGTATTCCTTGTCCATGCATCGCTCTCCGTGGGTCGCCGCGTTGGGATGGCCGGCGCGAGCGACATGATCGCGCATTATGCGGGCTGGTGGAACGCCAGGTCAGTGGCGACTACACGGTAACCCCTTACCACCCGGCGCATGAACGAGGCTGCCAGAATGGTTTCGGCGCACACACGATTGCGCCCGCGACCAACCAATGAGGAGACCATCATGGCAGGCAAGAAGATTCTGATGATCGTCGGCGATTTCGGCGAGGACTACGAGATCATGGTGCCCTTCCAGGCGCTGCAGGCCGTAGGCCACACCGTGCATGCGGTCTGCCCGGACAAGAAGGCGGGCGAGGCGGTTGCCACCGCGATCCACGACTTCGAAGGTCAGCAGACCTATTCCGAGAAGCGCGGCCACAACTTCACGCTCAATGCGGCTTTTGCCGACGTCAAGCCGGAGCAATACGACGCGCTGGTGATTCCCGGCGGTCGGGCTCCCGAGTATCTGCGACTCGACCTGCGGGTGATCGAATTCGTGCGCTACTTCTTCGCCGCCGACAAGCCCGTGGCGGCCATTTGTCATGGCGCGCAAATCCTTGCCGCCGCAGGGGTATTGTCAGGCCGGCGCTGTTCGGCTTATCCGGCCTGCCGCCCGGAAGTCGAACTGGCCAAGGGTAGCTACGCCGAGATCGCGATCAGCGCGGCCGTGACCGACGGCAATTTGGTGACAGCGCCGGCGTGGCCTGCGCACCCGGATTGGCTTGCCCAGTTCCTGCACCTGCTGGGTACGCGTATCACGCATTGATGCCGTGCTAGAGTGGATTGACGACCGCTTCGCGCGGTCGCAGTCCATCGGAAAGGAGGCACGGCCATGTGCCAGATCTTCATCGGCGCCGACCCCGAACTGTATCGCTCGCGATCACGCTCCTTGCGGCTGCACGGCGTGGCGACCAGCATCCGTCTGGAGAACCTGTTCTGGAATATTCTGGAGGAGATTGCGGAACGGGATGGCATGAGCATCGGCCGCCTGATCGCCCAGCTGTACGACGAGCTGGCGGCGGCTGGCGGTGACTGCGGCAACTTCACCTCGTTCCTGCGCGTCAGCTGCGGGCGCTACTTGGCTTTGCAGGTATCCGGCGGAATTCCCACCGATCGCAGTATCCCGATCCGCAGCCTCGATGCGGACCTGATTCTTGCCTGCGAGGCGTCGCCGGATCGCGATCGAGCAGTACGCTCAAGCCTTTTTCACGAACTCTGACTTCAACTGCATGGCGCCAATGCCGTCGATCTTGCAGTCGATGTCGTGGTCGCCGTCGACCAGACGGATGTTCTTCACCTTGGTGCCGACCTTGACCACCAGCGACGAGCCCTTGACCTTCAGATCCTTGATCACGGTTACCGCGTCGCCGTCGCAAAGTACGTTGCCGACTGCATCGCGCACCGCGCGCGCGCCGGACGACTCTTCGGCCGCCACCGCCTGCTGCGGCCACTCGTGGGCACATTCGGGGCAGACGTACTGGCTGCCATCCTCATAGGTGTATTCGGATCCGCATTGCGGACAAGGGGGAAGTTTGCTCATGGACGGAAAGCTCTCGTTGGCAGGGGGCGCCACTATAACGGATGCTTGACGGTACTCGCCGCTGCACGTATGAGATCCAGAAACTGGCTCTGCGTCGCTGTCGGCCGCCAGTTCTTGCGCGTTGTCAGACCGATGGGGCGACGCGTGCTGCGGGTATCGTAGGCCAGCGTGGTGAGCAGGCCCTGCTCCTCTTCGCGCCGAATCTGATGGCGGGAAATCAGCGTCAGACGATCGCTCTCCAGCAGCAGGCCGCAGACCAGGACGATCGAGCTCGACTCGACCAGTCCGCCCGCAGTTGCATGTCCGTTCAGCAGAATCTCGAAATGATCGCGTGTCGGCGTGCCCCGCTGCGGCAGCACCCAGGGATAGGCGCCGAGGTCGGCAGCGGTGACGCGCCTCTTGGCTGCCAGGGGATGCCCGCTGCGGGCGACGATGGCCAGCGGATCGTCGAACAGGGATTCCTGAACGACGTCGTCCACCGGTATCGGGTCGCGCAAGGCGCCGATCAGGACATCGAGCTCGCCATGACGCAGGCCGTGCAGGAGTTCGCTGTAGGGTGCATCGACAACGCTTACCCGGACGTCGGGTAACTCGCGAGCCAGGGCGTTGATCGCCGCGGGCAGGATGCCGTGGCGCGCCAGCGGCATGCTGCCGACGACGATGAGACCGGTGTCGGTACCCGACAGCGCGGCAATTTCGGCGTGGCCCTGCGCCAACTCGGCGAAGGCAAGCTTGACGTGTTGCACCAGGGCTTGCGCAGCCCGTGTCAGCTCGATGCCCTGGGCGGTCTTGTCGAACAGGCGAATATCCATCAGCGCTTCGAGGTCGCGGGCAGCACGGTGCAGCGCAGGCTGCGAGGTGCCGATGCTGCGTGCGGCGAGACTGAAGTTGCGGGCATTGGCGACGGCGACCAGCGAGCGCAACTGCGTCGTGGTGACCAGTTGATCGATACCGGCTTGGCGGCGGTTACCGCGCTCGCCGCCGAGCTTGATCGCTTCCTGGCCGCCCGTCCTGATCAGCTCGAGTGTGTGGGCGGCCCGCCGCGCAAACAGGGTGCCGGCCTCAGTGGGCCGCATGCCGTCGGACAGCCGCTCGAACAGCGGCGTGCCGATCTGATGCTCGAGCTTGGCGATGGCCTGGGTGATGGCCGGCTGCGACAGGAAGACGTGCGCTGCAGCCTGACTGATGCTGCGGCGCTCGGCGACCTCGCGAAAGGCACGCAGATGGCGGAGGTTGGGGAGTTCGGTATCCATGCTTATATCAAAATCTTATACGAAACCGGGCAAATTGGAATGCCGGGCCCAGTTGTCA
>Ga0265325_10000922_pt1 | contig 21220 bp, 22 predicted proteins | sample 41420metaG_FD_202090 | JGI IMG/M metagenome (GOLD analysis project Ga0265325, IMG submission 202090) | Rhizosphere microbial communities from Carex aquatilis grown in University of Washington, Seatle, WA, United States - 4-14-20 metaG | ecosystem: Host-associated > Plants > Roots > Rhizosphere... | reverse complement strand
CTACCGCCCTCGCCGAGGTCGTCGACGCGCTCATGACCAACCCGGGCGCCGCCCTCGTGTTCTCCGACTTCGCGCAGATCAACGACGACGGCTCGCCGAACCACGACCGCTGGAACCTCGCGAACGGCTGGGAGTACACCTCCGAGGCGATCGGCGGAAAGTCGTACCTGCGCTGCCATGCGATGGCGGCGACTCCACACAACGTGGGCTACATCTGGTACGCGCCGAACCACGTCCGCGCGTTTCGTCGAGAGGCCTACGACAAGGTCGGTGGCTATGACTCGGCACTGACCGTTCTCGACGACCAGGAGCTGATGATCCGGCTGTTCGAGATCGGCGACTTCGTCCACATCCCGCACTGTCTCTATCTTCAGCGCATCCATCGACGAAACACCCAGTCCGAGTCGACGATCAACGCCGAGATCCAAGAGGGCACCGTCGAGTTCTACCGCGAGCACATCGAGTCGATGGCGCTGGCCTGGGCCAGCCGCAACGGGCTCGCCTGTCTGGCATTGACCACGCCGACCAACATCGGCGAGATCGATCTCGACGAGCGCTTCGTCCGGATCATGATCGATCCGGTCACCACCCGGTTCGACGTGCCCGACGACGGCATCGGCGTCATCAAGGCGATCGACATCCTGCAGCGGATCCCCGACCGCGCGCAGTTCCTCAACGAGGCACACCGCGCGATGGCCCACGGCGCGGTGCTGCTGACCGACACCGCAAGCACCGACGGGCGCGGCGCCTTCCAAGATCCGAGTCATGTCGCGTTCTACAACGAGAACAGCTTCATGTACCTCACCCAGGCATCGCTTCGTCCGGCCATCCCGGCGCTGCGGACGCGTTGGCAGATGAGCCACCTCACGACGTACTACCCGTCACCGGTGCACGAGGACATCGACATCCCGTACGTGAAGGCGAACATGCTGCCGGTCAAGGACGGCCCGCGGCAAGGCGGCCCGTTGCTGTGCTGAGCGTTTAGTGCACGGCGCGACCCGAGTCGGGTTGCTCGCTCGCGATGATGCCGGTGCTGTCCGGCCCGTCCGGCGCGGTCAGGTCGATCAGCAGCGACAGCGGGATACCAGCGGCGAGTAGTCGCATCGCAACGTTCTGCCGCGACCTTGGCCCACTCGGCTCAGACACATCTTCGATATCGAGCACCATCCGGGTGATCGAAACGGCCGTACGGCGCAACGCCGGCGCGGCGACCGAGTGACGCTGTCGGCCGATCGGCTAACAAAGGTCGTCGTACCTGGCCAGACATGCGTCGTAGCTCGGCAACATTCCGTTCTTGATCGCCTGTTCGAGGGTTGGCGCATCGCGATCCTTGTCCGACATCAACAGCTCGTCGATGCGTCCGGGCAGCGGGAGTGCGAGGGCCGGATCCGCGGGCGAGATGGCGTGCTCGGCGCTCGGGTCGTACCCCGTCGACACCAGGTACGTCGCGGAGCTCCCGTCCTGCAGGCTGCACAGGACGTGCCCAAGTCCTTCGGAGATGAACACTGCCCGGCGATGCACGGCGTCGAGGTGGACCGTGTCCACCGCACCGAAGGTCGGAGACCCGACCCGGAGGTCGACGACGATGTCGAGGAAGGCGCCGACCGGGCAATAGACGTACTTCGCCTGCCCGGGCGGCACATCGGCGAAATGCACACCGCGCACCACGCCCGCACGCGACACCGAGTGGTTGGCCTGCACGATGTCGAAGCGCCGCCCGCTCGCCGCAGCCAGCAGGTCCGCGCGGTACCACTCCGCCAACGACCCTCGGTCGTCCGCATGCGTCGTCGGCGAGCAGACCCACGCGCCCGGGATCGACAGCGGCTCGACCTTCATCTGACCCGATCGTCGCCGGCCGCCACCAGCGACAGCAGGTAGTCGCCGTACCCGCTCTTGATGAGCGCGTTGCCGTGCGCGCGCAGCTCATCGTCGGTCAACCAGCCGTTGCGCCAGGCGATCTCCTCCGGGCAGCCGATCTTCAGGCCCTGCCGCTCCTCGACCACGCGCACGAACTCCGACGCCTGGACGAGGCTCGCAAACGTTCCGGTGTCGAGCCATGCGATCCCCCGCGGAAGCACGCTGACCTGCAGGCGCCCTTGCTGAAGGTAGGCATCGTTAACGGCGGTGATCTCGAGCTCGCCGCGCGCACTCGGAGTCAGAGCTTCGGCGATCTCCACGACATCGGCCGAATAGAAGTAGAGGCCGGGTACGGCGTAGGAGCTTCGCGGTTGCCGGGGCTTCTCCTCGATCGAGACCACCCGGCCCTGCGGGTCGAACTCGACGACACCGTAGTCCGACGGCCTGGCGACCTGGTAGGCAAAGATATGGCCGCCGTCCAGGTCGGCCAGCCTCGCCAGCTGAGAGCCGAGGCCTGATCCGTAGAAGATGTTGTCGCCGAGGACCAACGCGACCGGCTCGGTGCCGATGAACTCCGCACCGATCGTGAACGCCTGTGCCAGCCCCTTGGGTTTGGGCTGAACGGCGTAGGTCACTTCGATGCCGAAGCCCGAGCCGTCGCCCAGCAGTCGGCGGAACTGGTCGGCGTCCTCAGGCGTCGTGATCACGAGGACTTCGCGGATGCCGGCCATCATCAGCGTCGCCAGCGGGTAGTAGACCATCGGCTTGTCATAGACGGGCAACAGCTGCTTGGACAGCGCCCTGGTGACCGGCCAGAGCCGTGAGCCGGTGCCACCAGCGAGAACGATCCCCTTCATCAGACGATGACGGTATCCAAGTTCGGCGTCACATAACCTTTCGACGTGCGACTTCTCGTCACTGGCGGCGCCGGTTTCATCGGGTCGCACTTCGTCCGGACCCTGCTTGCCGACGACTACCCGGCTTACCGCGGCGCCGACGTGACCGTCTACGACAAGCTGACGTACGCCGGCAACCTGGCCAACCTCGCGTCCGTCGCGGACAGTCCGCGCTACACCTTCGTCAAGGGCGACATCCTCGACTCGGCCCTGCTCGACGACGTGCTTCCCGGCCACGACGCAGTGCTGAACTTCGCGGCCGAGTCCCACGTCGACCGCTCGATCGCCGGTGCCGCGGACTTCGTCATCACCAACGTCGTCGGCGTCCAGACGTTGCTCGATGCCTGCCTGCGCGCGAACACCCCGCGGGTTCTTCAGGTCTCGACCGACGAGGTCTACGGCTCGATCGCATCGGGGGCGTTCCGCGAGTCCGATCGACTCGAGCCCAATTCTCCTTACTCGGCGGCGAAAGCCGGCGGCGACCTGATCGCCCGCTCGTACGTCGTGACCCACGGGCTTGACGTCGTCATCACCCGCTGCACCAACAACTACGGGCCGTACCAGTTCCCGGAGAAGATCATCCCGCTGTTCGTCACCAACCTGCTCGACGGTTTACCCGTGCCGTTGTACGGCGACGGTCTCAACGTCCGCGACTGGCTGCACGTCGACGACCACTGCCGGGGCATCGCGCTCGTGCTCGAAGGTGGCCGCACCGGCGAGACCTACAACATCGCCGGCGGGGCCGAGTTGACCAATCGCGAGCTGACCGAGCGGCTGCTCGCCGCCTGCGACCGAGACTGGTCGTCGGTGCACCCGGTCGAGGACCGCAAGGGCCACGACCGTCGTTACTCCCTGGACGACACGAAGCTGCACGAAGAGCTGGGTTACTCGCCGCGGACGAACTTCGACACCGGGCTGGCCGCCACCGTGCAGTGGTACCGCGACAACGAGGCCTGGTGGCGGCCACTCAAACGCGTGGTCTCGTGACCCGCTGGCTGGTCACCGGCGCCGGCGGGCAGATCGGCACCGATGTCATGGCAGTGCTCGGTTCCCAGCACGCCGACGCTCACGCCTTCGACCGAGTCACCCTCGACATCACCGATCCCGACGCCGTCGACGCGACGCTGTCGGCGACGGCGCCCACCGTCGTGATCAACTGCGCCGCCTACACGGCAGTCGACGCCGCAGAGGCAGACGAGTCCACCGCCACTGTGGTGAACGGCGACGCCCCCGGCCACCTTGCCCAGTGGTGCGCGGCGCATCGGGCCCGGTTCATCCAGCTGTCCACCGACTACGTCTTCGCCGGCGACGCCACGACTCCGTACGAGGTCGACCACCCGACCGATCCGCGCTCGGCATATGGCCGCTCGAAGCTGGCCGGCGAACGAGCCACCCTCGCCGCAGGCGGCGATGCGCACGTCGTACGGACCGCTTGGGTGTACGGCGCCACCGGCGCGAACTTCGTGAAGACGATCGCCCGGTTGGCGGGCGAGCAGGAGACCCTTCGAGTTGTCGACGACCAGATCGGCTCGCCGACCTGGTCGCACCAGTTGGCCGACGCGCTGGTCGCGCTCGGCCTCGCCCCGGTCGAGCCCGGGATCTGGCACTGCTCCGGCGCGGGGCAAACCTCGTGGTACGACCTGGCCGGCGCGATCTTCGGTGAGCTCGGGCTCGATCCCGCCCGGATCACGCCCACGACGACCGGGGAGTTCCCGCGGCCGGCTCCGCGGCCGGCGTACTCGGTGCTGTCCAACCGTAAGTGGCTGGCAGCCGGGCTCCCGGGCCTGCCGCCATGGCGCGACGCTCTCCACGAAGCGCTTGCCGGCGGCCTGGCCGGCTGAGCCCAACCACACCAATGGGCCACAGGTGGGGCTATCGCCCCAGCGGTGGGCCATGCGTGTGGTTAGTAGGCGCCGTCGTTGCGAAGGATGGCGAACAGCGTCTTCCAGACGATCATCGCGTCGAGTGCGAACGACCAGTTCTCGACGTAGTAGAGATCGAGGCGGACGCTGTCGTCCCAGCTCAGGTTGGCCCGGCCGGACACCTGCCACAGCCCGGTGATCCCGGGCCGGACCAGCAGCCGCCGGGCCACCTCGGTGCCGTACTGCGCGACCTCACCCGGCAGCGGCGGGCGCGGCCCGACCAGGGCCATGTCGCCCCGGACGACGTTCCAGAGCTGGGGGACTTCGTCGAGGGACCACTTGCGTAGCAGGCGCCCCACCCGGGTGACTCGGGGATCCGCGCGGATCTTGAACAGCAGCCCGTCGGCCGACTCGTTCTGCTCACGCAGCGAGTCGAGCAACGACTCCGCGTCGGCCCGCATCGTTCGGATCTTGTAGACGGTGAACTCCCGGCCGTTCTTCCCGACTCTGGTCTGGCGGAACAACGGTGCACCCTGGCTGTCGATCCGGACGATGATCGCCAGCAGGACCAACAGCGGCAGGACGAGCAGGAACGCCACCGTCGCGCACAGCCATTCGACGGTCGCCTTCAGCAGCTGGCGCGGGCCGGACAGCTCCGGCTCCTCGACGTGCAGCAACGGCAGGCCGGCCACCGGCCGAACGCTGATCCGCGGCCCAGCGACGTCGAGCAGCGCGGGCGCGGCGATCAAGGAGACCCCAGTGCTCTCGAGCTCCCACGACAGCCGCCGCAGGACCGCGGGCGACATGCCCGGTCCGGAAGCGACCGCGACCGTGTCGGCGCCGGCCTCGGCTACCGCGGTCAGCACCTGCGTCAACGAGCCCAGAACCGGAAGGTCGGGAATGACGAGAGCCTCGTTGGAAGTCGGCATGCATGCGCCGACCAGCGTGTACCCGACGTACGGGTCGTGGTTGAGCTGATCGGCAAGGTCACGAATCCCCTCGACGCCGCCGACCACGAGCACCCGGTGCATGTAGCTGCCCTTGCGCCGGCGGGCGTGCAGCCAGCGGCGCTGGGCGTACCGGCCGAACAGCAGCAACGCGGTGCCGACCGGGAGCGCGACGGCGACATAGCCCCGGGCCAGGTCGATCTTGAAGGTGTAGGCGACCACCGCCAGCACCGCCATGAGGCGAAGCGATGCACCGCTCACCCGCTTGAACTCGTCGGCACCGGTGCCGAGGAACGGCATCTCATAGGCACGGGCGATCACGAGTGCGCCCATCCAGACCGGCACGAGAAGCACCGACAGCATCGGATAGGACAGACCGCTCACGTGGTCGTCGGCGTTGCCAAACCGGACGTGCAGCGCAAGAAGCATGCTGCCGAGAATGATGAGGAAATCGACCGCAACGACCATCGCGAGATAGCGGCGCTGCCAGATGTCGACCGGCCGCTGTCGTTCGCGAGTCTCTCGTTGGAGCAGGTTCCGAACAGCGGGGGTCAAATCGGGCGTGGCCGAGCCGTTTTCGGCAGCCAGCGTCACGCGTTGTCCCCACATTCTCAAAGGAGCCGCTCCAGGTTAGGGCGCGTTCAATCGCCTGTCAGCCCCTATCCCAAGCCGGGATCGTGACCACGCCGCTACGCGGGGTTTCGAGCGGCGTCAAGAACAGGTTTCCGTCTGGTAAATGCATCGGCATTTCGGCCCGGAAGGCTTAGGCTTCCCCCACACGAGAAAGGAGGTGGTCCACACTTTGAGTACACGTTGGACTCGTGAGGTGACCGTCCGCTAGACGCCGTCTTCGGACTCGTTGTGAGACAAGCTCGGGCGCGCGGCGTCCGGCAAATCCCTCGACGGTTACTGCGCCCCCGGGCAGCCGGCCCGTCCAGCCGGCAACCGCGCTCGCATCAGCGAGCGACCGGTAAATGCCCGGGGGCATCTTCATGTGCAGAGCCCGGGGGCATCTTCATCTGCAGAGCCCGGGGGCATTTACTTGAGCGAGAGCCAGGTGGCGACGTCGACCACGCCGGTCGCAGTGAGCTTGTGACCCTGCTGCCAGGCGATGACCGCAGCCTTGGTGGCCGCGCCGAAGCCGCCGTCGACGGTCAGCGACGCGCCGTGGCGGTTGAGGTCGAGCTGGAGCTGGGTCACGGTCCAGCCCTTGGCGCCGAGCTTCACCGGCAAGGTCAGGCCGGCGACCGGGCGGACCACCTCAGGGAGCAGGTCGGTCGTCCACATCGGCACGACCTGGACGTTCTCACCGGTCTGGGGGGAGTCGAGCAGGTCGCCCCCGCCGACGTACATCGCGACGTGGTAGACCGTCGAGGGCTTGCTGACATCGCTGGCGTAGAACAACAGGTCGCCCTGCTGAGCCTGGTTCAATGGCACGAGCTTGCCGGCCCCGGCGTACTGTTCGGCCGCCGTGCGCGGGATGGTCAGCCCGGCATGCAGGTACGACGTCATCTGCAGGCCTGAGCAGTCATAGCCGTTGGGGCCGATGCCACCCCAGACGTAGGGCTTCCCGAGCTGCTTGTGGGCAAAGGCCATCGCCTGCAATGCGACCGGGTTCTTGGTCGTGCCGGGTCGCTTCACCAGCTCCGCGGCGAGGGTCACCACCTTTTGCCGGATCCTGGCCTGGGCCCGGGCGTCCGCGGTCCGGCTCGGCAGGATCGAGCTCGCGGTCGAGCACTCCGGCGTGCCGAACAAGGTCAGCGCCTTCCAGGTCGCCGGCGAGGTGATGCCGGTCACCGGCAGGTGTGCTGCGGCCTGGACCATCTCGACCGCGTCGGTCGTCGGGCCGCCGAAGACCCCGTTGACCGTCGTGCCAACCATCCGCTGAAGGACCGCCACCGCAAGACCCTTCGCGCCGGAGGACAGCCGGGCGCAGGTCAGCCGAACGCCGGTGCCGAGCACCCGCGAGCCGCAGGCCGCCTCGGCCGTGGTGAGCGGCAACGCCGCCCAGGTCGCTGCATCGACAGCGCCGGTCGCCGGCAGCGAGTGCGCCTTCTGCCAGGCCTGAAGGGCCTTGACCGTGCCCTTTCCGAACTTCCCGTTCACCGGGTGGCCGATCGCGGTCTGGATCGATCGCACCGCAGCACCGGTCGCGCCCTGGCCGAGCACCGCACACGTCGTCACCGCAGCCTTGCGCGAGCCCACGGCGTGCGCGGCGGGCGATGCAACCGCGGCGGTCAGCGTGAGGACGAGCGTCGAGGCGGCCACGCCGAGCCGGAGCGACCGCGGTCCGAGCACGCACGACCGCACGTCACACCTCCGTCAGGGGCCTCGCTGTCAACTTCCGCTATCAGGAGTTTCGGCACGGCCCCCCGGGGGCCTTGACCCCGCTACCGCAGCAATTCGGGCAAATCCCAGCCCGCCGAGCGCAACCGGCCGGCTCAATGCGTGTGGTGCCCGATCACGGCGCGCCACTCGGCGCGAGTGGGCTCGGAAACGCCGGCTTGCCCGAGCGCGGGGCCGAGCCGCTTCTCCATGAACTCCTGCTGGGACGCCTGGGAGTCCCACACCTCGAAGACCAGCAGGGATCCGTCATCCCCGGCCGCACCGGTATGGCTGAGCAAACCTGGCGGCCAGTCGCCTCCGCCGGTGGTCGGATCGATGCCGAGCAGCGAGTTCACCGAGTCGTACTTCTCCTTGGAGACGTCGGCGAACTCCAGGATCAAGGCGTCGGACATGGTCGATCCTCCATGCGGGTCTCTGGATAGCGGGACGACACGTCGTCCCGGACCGCCCTCTCAGGTCCGGCCGAGGCTCGCACATTCGCGCCGCGATGCCAAGAGCCAGGACCCTGAGGATCGGTCCGGTGGTGCGGGGCTCAGTCCGTGCTGCGGTCGAGCGCCGCAGCGAGATGCGGCACAAGGCCGGTGTCGCCGGCGGCCAGGTCGATCGCGTACATCAGCTTGCCGGCGCGGACGGCGTACAAGCGCCGGTCGGCGGTGATCGGCGGCGCGCTCGGGGTGCGGGCCACCACGTCGCTGACCAGCTCGACCTGCGGCCCGGCCGGACCTTCGGTGAGCGCCCCGATCAGGACCTCGGTCACCCCGCTCGGGCGGGTCACCACCAGCTCGACCACGATCGACCCGTCCTCGGCCGGCGGCTGCGGGCGCCACCACCCGGACTCCGACTGCAGCCAGCTGCCATCGTCGACCGTGACGAGGTGGGAGGTGTAGGCCAGCCAGGACGAGCCGTCATCGTGGATCCGGAGCACCTCGGCGTACGGATAGTCCGGGCCGTCGCCGCCCGGCACCGCGCCGACTCCCTCGCCGCGCCAGGTGCCGATCAGGAAGTCGAGTGCCCGGGCCGGGTCGGCTGGTGTCATCGCGGCGCCCTCACCGCTCACCGAGCAACAGCCGGCTGATGATCATCTTCTGGATCTCCGACGTGCCGCCGCCGATCGAGCCGAGCTTGGCGTCACGCAGCGCCCGTTCCACCCCGAAGTCGCGGAGGTACCCATAGCCGCCGTGGATCTGGATCGCGTCGAGCGCGTTCTGCACGCTCATCTCCCCAACGAGGTATTTCGCGATCGAGGCTTCCATCTGGTGTTCGGCACCGGTCTGCTTGAGGTAGGCCGCGCGGTAGACCGCGGTGCGGCAGGCCTCCAGGCGGACCTTCATCTCGGCCAGCTTGTGCGCGATCGCCTGGAACGACGCGATCGGCCGACCGAACTGCTTGCGGTCCTTGGCGTAGGCGATCGAGGCGTCGAGGGTGCTCTGCATGCCACCGAGCGCCCCGCCCATCATCACGGTGCGCTCCCAGTCGAAGCACTCGAAGGCGATCTGCCACAGCGCCGCGCCCTCGGTGCCGAGCAGCGAATCGCCCGGCACGCGGCAGTCGACCAGGGCGATCTCGGCGGTCGGCGACGACCGGCAGCCCATCTTGTCGAGCTCGCGCCCGACCTGGAACCCGGGATTGCCGGTGTCGACGATGAACGCGCTCGCGCCCTTGTCACTCGTCTTGGCGAGCACCGTGCAGACGTCAGCGATCGGCCCGTTCGTGATGAAGATCTTGGTGCCGTTGAGGACCCAGTTGTCACCGTCGGGTACGGCGGTGGTGAGCAGGCCACCGGCGTCGGAGCCCGCCTCCGGCTCGGTCGAGGCCCACGCCCCGATCATCGAACCGTCGGTGAGCCCGGGCAGCCAACGGCGCTTCTGTTCCTCGGTGCCGTGCAGCCAGATCGGCACGCAACCGATCACCCAATGCGCCCCGAGCGAGAGGTTGAAACCACCATCGTGGCCGGCCTCGCCGATCGCCTCGTTGGCGATCAGGCAGTCCATGATCGACGCGCCGGCGCCGCCGTACTCCTCAGGGATCGGCAGCCCGGCGAGGCCCTGCGCGGCGAAGGACTTCCAGATCTCGGGGTCCCACCGCCCGTCCCGGTCGCGATCCGCGGCGCCGGGAGCGACCGTGGCCGCTGCCCAGTCGTAAACGCTGCTCCGGAACGCCTTCTGCTCATCGGTGAGGGAGAAGTCCACGAAGGCAGTGTGCCAGCCGGCCCGCGGGCTACCCTCCGGGCCATGTCTCAGATCACCCTCGACGTCGCCGAGCGGGCCCGGCTCGACCAGGTCCTGGTCGGCCTCGCCGGTCCGGACGGGCTGGCCGGCTCGGATGGCGACGTATACGTCGATGAGGAGGGCACCCCGCTCGCCCGGCGGGAGGACGGCGCAATCACACCGCTCCAGCCGCCGTCGTGGCGCCGCCCCGCCGAGGTCGACAGCTCGCGCGCGGTCGTGGTCGCGAGCGACGGGCGGATCCCGACCGGAGCGCTGCCGGACCGCGCATTGTTGCTGCTCGCGTCAGCGGGAGTGCGACTCGACGACGCCCGGCACATCGCGTGGGCCCAGCGGTGGTCGGCGACCGCGTCCGAGGTTGTCACCGTCCCGATCCCCCCGGCCGAGGCCGGCGCGCGCGCATCCGAGCTCGCCGCGGCGTACTCCTCGGGTCCGTTGATCGAGGTCGAGACCGAGCCGCTGCCGACCGGCACCGGCCGGACCGTGCTGCTGACCGGCCTGTCCGGCTCCGGCAAGTCGACGATCGCGCGTGCCCTGGTCGAGCGGCTGGCAGCCGATCGCAGCGTCACGCTGCTCGACGGCGATGTCGTGCGCACGCACCTCTCCCGCGGTCTCGGCTTCTCCCGCGAGGATCGCGACCTCAACATCCGCCGGATCGGCTGGGTCGCGGCCGAGGTCACCAAGCACGGCGGCCTCGCGGTGTGCGCCCCGATCGCGCCGTACGACGAAACCCGGCAGTGGGTCCGACGGACCGTCGAGGCAGCCGGTGGACCGGGATCGTTCGTGGTGGTCTGGGTTTCCACGCCGCTCGAGGAGTGCGAGCGCCGCGACGTGAAGGGCCTCTACGCGAAGGCCCGGGCGGGCGAGATCACCGGCTTCACCGGCATCGACGATCCGTACGAACCGCCGCTCGACGCCACCTTGACGATCGACACGACCGTGACCTCACTGAGCGACGCGGTCAACCAGATCGCCGCCCTCATCCCCCACTGACCCGTTCCAGGCAATGTCACATCACCCAGGGGTTCGTGGGGGTGATGTCACATTGCCCCCCACTCCGTGGGGGCAATGTGACATTGCTTGGGAGCGAGCTAGACGGTGACGTGGGTGACGGCGGCGAGGAGGCGATCGCGCAGCGCGGGGTGGCAGATCAGCAGCCGGTCGGTCAGCCGCGACGGTTTGTTGAACACGAGTGGCTCACCCGCGAGGTCGCTGACCGCCAGCCCGGCCCTTGCTGCGACGACCACGGGTGCGGCCGAGTCCCACTCCTTCATCGGCCCGCTGTGCATGTACGCGTCGGCCTCGCCGAGCAGGATGGACATCGCCTTCATCCCCGCGCTGCCGATCGGGGTCAGCTCGCCGCCGACCCGATCGGCCACCTCGACGACCCAGCCCGGCCGGCGGGTCCGGCTCACCGCCAACCTCGGTCGCGCCGCAGGCGCGTGCAGCGCCGGCAACGGGTCCGCGGTCGACAGCGTCATCCCCCGCGCCGGCAAGGCGACCGCCCCGTCGACCAGGCCGGCACCACGGACCCACAACGCCACGTGGACCGCCCAGTCGGTGCGTCCCTCCTCGCCGAACTCGGTGGTCCCATCGAGCGGGTCGATGATCCAGACCCGGTCCGCATCGAGCCGCCGAGGATCGTCCGCCGACTCCTCCGACAGCACGATGTCGTCCGGCCGTGCCTCAGCAAGACGCTCGAGCAGGTGCACGTTGGACCGCGAGTCCCCCGCATCCCGAAGCGCCCACGGATCGTCGAACCCGAACTCGGCCCGCAAGGTGAGCAACAACTCGCCGGCACTGGTCGCAAAGTCCCGCGCCAACTCCGCGTCGCTGCGCTGAGGACTCACCGTCGCGCTCCCGGCCGGGCCGAGCAGCAGGTCCGGCGTTGCGGGCGCGGAGGAGGCGTGGGTCGAGTCCAGCGAAGCGACTCGACCCCAGCCGACGGAGCGACTGCAACGCCGGCTACGCCCGACACCTGGATCAAGTCAGAGCACCATCGCGGCGCCGACGGTCGCGCCCGACGCCTCGTCGATGATCAGGAACGACCCGGTGGTGCGATTCCGCCGATACTCGTCGACGAACAACGGTTGCGTGGTACGAAGCCGGATCCGCCCGATCTCGTTGAGCGACAACGTCTCGGCCGCCTCGTCGCGATGCAGAGTGTTCACATCGATCCGGTAGTCGATGGCACGAACCTGCGCCCGAGCCGACCGGGTCGTGTGCTTCACGGCGTACATGCCCCGCACCCGCAACGGCTCGTCGGTCAGCCAGCACACCATCGCGTCGACGTCCTGGCTCGACCGCGGCTGGTTGTGTGGCCGGCAGATCATGTCGCCGCGCGAGATGTCGATGTCGTCGGCCAGCCGCACGGTCACCGACATCGGCGGGAAGGCCTCGTCGATCGGTCCGTCGGCGGTGTCGATCGACTCGATCGTCGACCGCAGCCCACTCGGCAGCACGATCACGTCGTCGCCCGGCTTCAACACCCCGCCGGCGACCAGGCCGGCGTACCCGCGGTAGTCCGGGTATGCGGAGGACTGCGGCCGGATGACGTACTGCACCGGGAACCGTACGTCGATCAGGTTGCGGTCACTTGCGATGTAGACGTCCTCGAGGTGGTGCAGCAGCGACGAACCCTCGTACCACGGCATGTTCTCCGACCGATGGACGACGTTGTCGCCGTGCAACGCGCTGATCGGGACGAAGGACAGGTCCGAGACGTCGAGCTTGGTCGCAAACGACCGGAACTCATCTTTGATCCGGTTGAAGACACCCTCGTCATAGTCGACCAGGTCCATCTTGTTCACGCACAGCACGAGGTGCGGCACCCGCAGCAGCGACGCGAGGAACGCATGCCGGCGGGACTGCTCGACGATGCCCTTCCGGGCGTCGATCAACACTAGCGCGAGGCTTGCCGTCGATGCGCCGGTGACCATGTTGCGGGTGTACTGCACGTGCCCCGGGGTGTCGGCGATGATGAACGACCGCTTGGGGGTCGCGAAGTAGCGATACGCGACGTCGATCGTGATGCCTTGCTCGCGCTCGGCCCGCAGCCCATCGGTGAGCAGTGCAAGGTTGACGTGCTCGTCCCCGCGATCCCGCGACGTGCGTTCGACCGCCTCGAGCTGGTCCTCGAAGATCGACTTGGTGTCGTAGAGCAACCGTCCGATCAAGGTCGACTTGCCGTCGTCGACACTGCCCGCGGTCGCGAACCTGAGTAGCTCCACGGCTAGAAATACCCCTCGCGCTTGCGGTCTTCCATCGCGGCTTCGCTCAGCCGGTCGTCCGCGCGAGTTGCCCCGCGCTCGGTGACCCGGGTGGCGGCCACCTCGGCGATGACGTCTTCGTACGTCGCCGCGGTCGACTCGACCGCGCCGGTGATCGGGATGTCTCCCACCGTTCGGTATCGCACCGACAGGGTCACGATCTCTTCGTTCTCCCGAGGTGTGGTGAACTCGCTGACCGGCAGCCACATCCCGTCGCGCATGAAGACCTCGCGCTCGTGGGCGAAGTAGATGCTCGGCAACTCGACGCTCTCCGCGGACAGGTAGCCCCAGATGTCGAGCTCGGTCCAGTTGGACAACGGGAAGATCCGGATGTGCTCGCCCTTGTGGTGCCGCCCGTTGTAGAGCGACCACAGCTCGGGCCGCTGGTTTTTCGGGTCCCACTGGCCGAACTCGTCGCGGAAGCTGTAGACCCGCTCCTTGGCCCTGGCCTTCTCCTCGTCACGACGGGCCCCGCCGAACACCGCGTCGAACTGGCCCTCGGTGATCGCATCGAGCAAGGTCACGGTCTGCAGCGGATTGCGGACGCCATCGGGCCGCTCGCGCACCCGTCCGGCCTTGATCGAGTCCTCGACCTTGGCGACGACCAGCCGGAGCCCGAGCCGTTCGACCGTGCTGTCGCGGAAGGCGAGCACCTCGGGGAAGTTGTGGCCGGTGTCGACGTGCATGACCGGAAAAGGGATCGGCGCCGGCCAGAACGCCTTGGCCGCGACGTGGAGCATGACGACCGAGTCCTTGCCGCCGCTGAACAGCAGCACGGGACGCTCGAACTCCGCAGCGACCTCACGAAAGATGTGGATCGATTCGGATTCGAGCGCCTGCAGCGCGGTCAGCTCATACGTCTGGGGTGCCGTCATAGGGCTTACAGAGTAGATCGAAATGCGGACCAGGCACGGCGAACTGGACAGACCGCCACCTCTGCTTCGTGGCGGACTCCCACCAAAGGCTAGGTTTTCGGCATGGATCTCAACGGAACTTCAGCCGTCGTCACCGGTGGTGCCTCCGGTCTCGGCGCGGCTACGGCGCGCCTGCTCGCGGCTCACGGCGCCGGGGTCGTCGTTGCCGACGTCCAGGACGCGAAGGGCGAGGCGCTGGCCGGCGAGATCGGCGGGGTGTTCATCCACACCGATGTCACGGACACCGGCACGATCATCGCCGCGGTCGACACCGCGGCCGGGATGGCCCCGTTCCGCTCGCTGGTGTGCTGTGCAGGCATCGGCTGGCCCGAGCGAACGATCGGCAAGGACGGCGAGTACGCCTCGGCGCACAACCTCGACGCCTACAAGAAGGTGATCGCGATCAACCTGGTCGGCACCTTCGACTGCGTCCGGATCGCCGCGACCGCGATGGGACGCACCACCACCGCCGGCGACGACGGGCAGCGCGGCGCGATCGTGCTGACCGCCTCGGTCGCCGCCGAGGACGGCCAGATCGGTCAGGCGGCGTACTCCTCGTCGAAGGGCGGCGTGGTCGGGATGACCCTTCCGGTCGCCCGCGACCTGTCGGTCATCGGGGTCCGGGTCAACACGATCCTGCCCGGGTTGATCGACACGCCGATCTACGGCGAAGGCCCCGCCTCGGAGGAGTTCAAGGCCAAGCTCGGCACCGCGGTGCTGTTCCCCAAGCGGCTCGGGTACGCCGAGGAGTACGCCTCGCTCGCGCTGGAGATGCTGCGCAACGACTACTTCAACGCCGAAACGGTTCGGCTCGACGCCGGCATCCGGATGCAGCCGCGCTGAGCGCACCCACGCCACCAACCGAGGCAGCCCGAACCCTCCGTGTCCCTGCTTGCGGACGGCATTGCGACCGGGGTCTTGGGCCATCGCCGACAAGAAGCACGAAGGGCTCGGGGGCCTTGGCTAGACGGTGAGGCGAAGCTCGTTGACCTCGCCCTCACCAACCTCGGTCGGTGCATCGGCTCCGCCGTGACCGCCACCGGGGACGAGACGAACGGTCCAGTTGCCGGGGCGCGCGTAGAACCGGAACTGGCCGGTCGCTGAGGTGACCACCTCGGCAGTGAACTCCCCACCGGAGTCCAGCAGCCGCACGTAGCCGCCCGCGACCGGCTGATCGCCGGCGTACACGAGCCCTTGGATGACCGTCGCGCCGGTCGGGATGCCCTCGCGGTCGATCGTTGCCTGGTCAGGTGATCCGCACACGCTCAGACATCCTTCTCGATCGGAACTCCGACGAGCGAGCCGTACTCGGTCCACGACCCGTCGTAGTTCTTGACGTTGGGCTGGCCGAGCAGCTCGTGCAGGACGAACCAGGTGTGCGCACTGCGCTCGCCGATTCGGCAGTAGGCGATGGTGTCCTTGCCGTTGAGGTCGACACCGGCCTCCGAGTAGAGCGTGGTCAGCTCGTCGTCGTCGCGGAAGGTGCCGTCCTCGTTCGCGGCCTTGCTCCAGGGGATGTTCGACGCGGTCGGGATGTGCCCGGCCCGCTGCGACTGCTCCTGCGGCAGGTGCGCCGGCGCGAGCAGCTTCCCGGAGAACTCGTCGGGCGAGCGCACGTCGACCAGGTTCTTCACGCCGATCGCCGCGATGACCTCGTCGCGGAAGGCGCGGATGTCGTTGTTCGGCGCCTGCGCGGTGTAGCTGGTCGCAGCCCGGTTCGGGGTCTCCTCGACCAGCTCACGGCTGTCGAGCTCCCACTTCTTGCGCCCGCCGTCGAGCAGCCTGACGTCCTGGTGGCCGTAGAGCTTGAAGTACCAGTACGCGTAGGCCGCGAACCAGTTGTTGTTGCCGCCGTACAGCACGACCGTGTTGTCGTTGCCGATGCCGCGCGAGGACAGCAGCGCCTCGAACTGCTCCTTGCTCACGAAGTCACGGCGGACCTGGTCCTGCAGGTCGGCCTTCCAGTCCAGCCGGACCGCGCCCTTGATGTGGTTCTTGTCGTACGCCGCGGTGTCCTCGTCAACCTCGACGAGGACGACGTTCGGATCGTCGAGGTGTGCCTCGACCCAATCCGCGTCGACAAGTACGTCGCTTCGAGCCATTGTGGTTCTCTCCTTGCAACTTGAGGGGTGCCATTGCCGGACTCCGCCGGGTCAACAACAAGAATCTGAGCGGGGAAACCTCTGAACGTTCACGCGGCCGCCGACGGCGGGCGCGATGGCTGCGGTGAGGCAGCCGTGCCTAGCGGGTCAGGACAGACACAGACAGGTGGCCACGCGGCACAGGTCGACCGCGCGCCGACTCCACAGCGCGGGGTCAGCCCACGTCGCGCTCGAGGAGATGATCACCGCTCAACACTACGCAACTGCTGTCTCGAGCCGCAACCGCGCCAAACGCCGCAGGGCAGGGCCGGGAATGGGCCCGTGCGATAATTAGTTGCGTAGGCTAAGTAACGCGCGGCGACCGCGCTCCTGATCCGAAAGGCCGGCCATGCCCTCCGCGCCCGCGACGACCTCGTCACCCGAGGCCAAGGGCATCGCCTACAAGTGGATCGCGCTGTCGAACACCACGCTCGGCGTGCTGATGGTGACCATCAACACCTCGATCCTGATCATCGCTTTGCCGGACATCTTCCGCGGGATCAAGCTGGACCCGCTGGCACCGAGCAACACGCCGTACTTCCTGTGGATCTTGACCGGATTCCTGCTGATCACCAGCGTGCTCGTGGTCAGCCTCGGCCGGATCGGCGACATCTACGGACGAGTCCGGATGTTCAACCTCGGGTTCGCCATCTTCACCTTCTTCTCCCTGATGCTCGCGATCACCTGGCTCAGCGGGGCCCACGGCGCGCTGTGGATCGTGCTCATGCGGCTCGGCCAGGGCGTGGGCGGGGCCTTCCTGTTCGCCAACTCGAGCGCGATCCTGACCGACGCCTTCCCGGAGAACGAGCGCGGGATGGCGCTCGGCATCAACGGAGTGGCCGCGGTCGGCGGCGCCTTCTTCGGCCTGATCCTCGGTGGCCTGCTGGCACCGATCGAGTGGCGACTGGTGTTCGTCCTGTCCGTGCCGCTGGGCCTGTTCGGCACGGTCTGGTCGTATTTGAAGCTCCGCGACAACGGCGTTCGTACGCCGAGCCGGATCGACTGGGCCGGCAACACGCTGTTCGCGGTCGGCCTGGTCGGCGTACTCACCGGGATCGTCTACGGCTTGCAGCCCTACGGCGGGCACACGATGGGCTGGACCAAGCCGTTCGTGCTGATCTGCATGTTCGGCGGGTTCGCGATCCTCGGCCTGTTCGTCGTGGTCGAGACCCGGGTCAACGATCCGATGTTCCGGCTTCACTTGTTCCGCATCCGGGCCTTCACGATGGGCAATCTCAGCGCTCTGTGCGCTTCGCTGGCGCGCGGCGGGCTGATGTTCATCCTGATCATCTGGCTACAGGGGATCTGGCTACCCGAGCACGGCTACAGCTTCGAACGCACTCCACTGTGGGCCGGGATCTACATGATCCCGCTCACCGTCGGCTTCCTGATCTCCGGCCCGCTGTCCGGCCGGCTCGCCGACCGGTTCGGTGCACGGCCGTTTGCGACCGCCGGGGTCGCACTGTCGGGAACGGTCTTCTTGCTGTTCAACCTGCTGCCGATGGACTTCAACTACGTGTGGTTTGCCGTGTTGGTGCTGCTCGTGGGGCTCGCGCTCGGCCTGTTCCACGCGCCCAACACGGCCAGCGTCATGAACTCGCTGCCCCCGGACCAGCGCGGCGCCGGCGCCGGCATGCTCAACACCTTCCAGAACAGCGCGCAGGTGCTCTCGATCGGGGTGTTCTTCACGGTCATCACGCTCGGCCTGGCGGCCCGGTTGCCGGGCGCGCTCGACCACGGCCTGGTGGCGCAAGGGGTGCCCGCTGCGCAAGCGCACTCGATCGCGACGCTGCCGCCGATCGGATCGCTGTTCGCGGCATTCCTCGGGTTCAACCCGATCAAGCAGCTGCTGCCGTCCGCGTCCGCGGCGCATGTCTCCGCAGCGCACTACCGGTTCCTCACCGGTCGCGGGTTCTTTCCGCACCTGATCGCCGGGCCGTTCGGGCACGGCCTGCATCTCGCCTTCTTCATGGCCGCCGGGGTCTGCTTCCTCGGGGCTATCTTCTCCGCGCTGCGCGGTGGCCAGGACGCCGCGCCGCTCGGCCGCACCCCGGCCGAGTCGATGGAGCGCGGGATGGCCGGTGCCGGCGAGATCGCGATGGCCGAGTCCGGGGCCGGCACAGACGGCGCGATCATCACCCGCTGACAGTCGGACGCTGGCGCCGATAGCGCGCAACACCGCCGTAAGCGGACCAAGCGCGGCGTAGATCCGTAACTTTGTCGGGTACGCAGGTCAACCCCGCCAGTCGGCCAGGCGTTAGTCAGGGGACGGTGCACGTCGTGAGCTTCGACGAAGCGGCGACCGCCCACCCCGCTGAACCGAGCTTCGAGGAGGTCTTTCCCGTGCTGATCCGCGACGCCTATCGCGTCGCGTACCGGCTGCTCGGCGACCGGGGCGAAGCCGAGGACGTGGCCCAGGAAGCCTGCGCGCGCGCCTACAGCAGGTGGGCCGGCGTCCGCGATCACGCCGAGCCGTGGTGCGTCCGGGTCGCGAGCAACCTCGCGCTCGACCTGCTCCGCGCCAGGACCCGGGCGGTCCGCCGCAACGAGCGGCTGCGGGCGAGCGATATCGCGCCGAACCCGGCGCTCGAGGACCGGCTGGACCTGTACGCCGCGCTCTCGCAGTTGCCGCGTCGCCAGCGGGAGACGGTCGTCCTGCGCTACCTCGGTGACCTCTCCGAGGCGCAAACCGCGGATCTGATCGGCTGCTCGGTCGGATCGGTGAAGACCCACGCGAGCCGCGGGCTCGCCGCACTGAAGGAGGTGCTCGCCCGATGACCTTCGACGAACCCGGCGAGGATCCCTTCGGTCACCTCGACGACCCGACACCACCCATGCACGGCGCGGAGGCGCTCACCCACGTGGTCGCCCGCGGGCACCAGATCCGGCGCCGGCGCCGTACCGCCTACTCCGCCAGCACCGCGCTGATCGTGGTGGTCATTGCCGGCACCGCGATCGGGGTAGCTCGGGGTGGCGGCGCCCACAACAGCCAGACCATCTCCACCCTGAAGTCCGGGTCCCCTTCAGTGACGGCGTCGGGGCCGTCACCGACCCGCTCGAGGTCGTCCGGCTCGGGCGGGCTGACGACCACGACCGGGCCGACCCACCATCAGGCCCTGTCCGGCAGCCCGGACCCGACGCCGACCTGCACGAGCGTGGCGCCCACCCCGGGCGGCACCGGTGCCGGGGTCACCGGCAACGCGGTCGGCCGACCGAAGACCGGTACGTCGCTCTCGCCGACCCCGACCCCGACCCCGACCCCGACCCCGACCGCCACCTGCCTCACGCCGGCACCGACGTCGACGCCGAGCACCTCGGCGAGCCCGACACCCACCTCCACACCCAGCGACCTCGGCTCAGACCCGGCCCCCTGACCGCAAGACCGCCGACGCCACCCCGCTCAGGCCGGCGCGGTGCCGAGCACGATGTCGGTGGCGCTGCCGGTCACGGTGACCCCGGCGGAGGAGAACGTGACCGTATCCAGGCTGATCTGAAACGGCAGCCCGCGTAGTGGGAGCGCGACCTTCAACGACCGGAGCGTGCTTCGGAGCAGTGCTGCCCCGACCGCTACCGGCGATGCCGGAGCCCGCTGAAGCCCGCTGACCCCGACCTTGATCTCGTCGCCGGACAGCGACAAGACCGCCACCCCTTGCAGGACCGCGGCCTTCTTGCCGACCCGCACCCGGTCCACCACGGTCGCGCGGGTGCCGCTCGCGGCCCGTAAGGAGATCCGCTGACCCAGCGGGCTGCGAGTGCTCAGGTAGGCGTTGATGTTCGCGACCGACACGACTGCCGTGGCGCTGACCCGGTCCACCGGCACTTGCGACACCGTGCTTCGCAGCGCTTTGCTGAACGGGACGTGCACACCGTGCAGGGTGGCGCTCAGGCTCGAAACCGTCAGTCCGTCGACGACCAGATCGACCACCTTGACCGTGACCTTCTTGTAGTCGCCGCTGGCGGCCTGCGTGAGAAACGGGAACCCGCCGATCGACGCCTCCGGACGATCAGCGAGGTGCTCGTCGGTCTGCACCTTGCCGGCCAGCACGTGGGCTGCCACGATCGCGCCCAGCCGGTCCACTGCCACCACCACGGCGAGCAGGAAGATCAGAACCGCGATCAGGAACCGGCGAATCACTGGGTGACTAGCCTCCCGCGAAGGGCGGTAGCACCTCGACGGTGCCTCCGGCGGACAGCGCGACGTCCGCGTGGTCGCGACCGCCCACCGGCGCTTCGTCCACGATGAACGAGCACCGTGCGAGGACTTTACTCAGCGCCGCTCCGTGGCGCAGTCGAATCGAGTCAAGTGCCTCAGCCAGCGTGTGAGCGTCGTAGGGCTCCTCGGCAACGCCGGCCGCCTCCCGGGCCGCAGCCCAGAAGCGAACGATTCCCGCGGGCATCGCCTAACGCTCCGGGCCGCGAGCGAGCAACTCGGGAAGGTGCCGGCCGATCCGATCGAGCAACTCCGGTGTCGCCGCACTCTCGGCGTGGCCGAATCCCTCGACCAGCCACAGTTCCTTGGGCTCCCGGGCGGCGTCGTACAACGCTTGTGGATGGTCGATCGGGAAGTAATGGTCGCGGTCGCCGTGGACGAACAGCACTGGAATAGGACTGATCAGCGGCACGACCTCGGTCGGGGACTCCGGCGGCGCCTGCGGATCCCAGCCGACCGGGGAGATCCGGGTTCGCAGCGCCCGACGTGCAATTAATCGGCCGAGCCGGGTCTCGATCGCCCAATGCACCTGACGCATCGGCGTCGTGTCGCG